>Ga0102814_10000589_pt1 | contig 26238 bp, 23 predicted proteins | sample ColrivemetaGS741_FD_79112 | JGI IMG/M metagenome (GOLD analysis project Ga0102814, IMG submission 79112) | Estuarine microbial communities from the Columbia River estuary - Flood tide ETM metaG S.741 | ecosystem: Environmental > Aquatic > Marine > Intertidal zone > Estuary | place: USA...
AACTTACACGCTCACTAGAAACATATTCCATCGTTTTTAGATCAAGAACTAATATTTCACTTGTTCCGTCTTCCTTTTTAACTTTTTTGTAGAAACCTTGGTCAGTTTTTGATCCTAACCATTTGTTTTCGACCATTTTTGAGATGTAGTCAGGTAGCTCGAATAAATTATTTGCTTCATCATCAAGACAATTTTGTTTCAATCCATTTGAAACGTGAACTAAGGTGTCTAGTCCAACAACATCACACGTTCTAAAAGTGGCAGATTTTGGCCTCCCCATTATTGGTCCAGTTAGTTTGTCAACCTCAGAAACGGTAAGATCCATTTCTTTCACAATGTGAAACAATGACATGATAGAGAAAACCCCAACTCTATTCGCAATAAATGCAGGAGTGTCTTTGCACAGTACAGTTTTCTTTCCTAGATATGAACGCCCGTAATCCATTAAGAAATCAATCACCTCCGTTTTCGTTTCTGGAGTAGGTATTATTTCTAACAATTGTAAATATCTCGGAGGGTTAAAGAAGTGACTACCACAAAAATGTTGTTTGAAGTCTTCAGATCTACCTTCTAGCATCAAGTGAATTGGAATCCCGGAGGTATTACTTGTAATTAAGCTTCCTTGTTTACGGTATTGCTCAACTTTTTCAAAGACTATTTTTTTAATATCTAGTCTTTCAATAACGACTTCAATAATCCAATCACAATTACTTATGTCCTTCATGTTGTCATCAAAATTTCCAGTAGTAATTCTGCTAGCGAATGATTTACGATAAATTGGTGAAGGATTCGATTTTAATGCAATTTGAAGCGATTCGTTTACAATTCTATTCTTTACAATTGTTGAATCTAATGTCAAATTGTTTTTTGTTTCACTAGGATTCAATTCTTTTGGAGCTATGTCCAATAGTAATACCTCGCAACCAATATTTGCGAAGTGGCAAGCGATTCTAGAGCCCATTATCCCGGATCCTAAAACTGCTACTTTGTTTATGTGTCTGCTCATTTCTTTAATTGTTTAATTCTCTATCAATTGCTTCATCTAGTTTTTCTGCGACTTCAAAAAAGGTTTTTAATTTCCCTTTCGGTATAGAGGATATAATATGGTCGTTAAACTCTAAAACAACTTGTTTTGCAATTCTTCTTTTGTCGACTCCTTCTTGAGTTAAAAATATTAACACCTTCCTTTTGTCTTCGATATCTGCTTCGCGATAGATTAGATTATTTTCTTCCATCGTTTTTAGTGTTCTTGAAAGGCTGGTTGGTTCCATTCCCATCTTTGGACCTAATTGGGTGCTAGGAGTACCTTCCTTGTCCACGTTTAAAAGAATGAATCCAACGGATATACTTACTCCGTATTCATTTGCTTTTTGATTGTACAGACGTGATGTTTTGTGCCAAAGATGTCGTAATACGAAATCAACAAAATATTTTTTGTCTTTATTAATTTCCATGAAAGTTTGTTTAGTTATAGCTAGTATACTAAAGTAATTAAAAAATATATTTATGCAAGCATAATATTTAAAAACAGAAGATATTTAATTCTAGCGTTTTACCAGACGTCTTTTGAGATATGAACTGTACCTTTAAATTTAGAGATTAGTTCATGATTTTGATTGGTGATTTCGACACTGTATGTTCCTGTTGATTTACCTCTGTTGATTTCAAAGCAATTTACCGTTAAATTGTCACCTAAGACTACTTTTCTGAGATGGTAAATGGATGTTTCAATACTAACACATTTAAAACCATATGCATTGGCGGCAAAGGCTAAAGCTGAGTCAGAAAGTGAATAGGTTATTCCTCCATGTGCAATATTGAAACCATTAAGCATTGAGCCATTTATTGAGCAATTTAGCGCACAAGATCCTGGCTTAACTTCAATAATATTAACACCAAGCCAATCGCTAAATGCATCATTTTTAAGCATTTCATCTATAATGGCTCGTGGTGACTTCATCTTATCATTATTTAATTGCTCTTGTTAGTAGACAAATCATAGCAGTTGTAACAATAAATAATTGTGTAGCTGTTTCGTCATCTAGAGATGATCCATCCTCATCTTTTGTGCTTATTTCCATCATCATAAATTGAATTAATTCTGGTTGGTCACAAAAGTCATTGATTATTTCTTCTTCATCTTTATCGAAATAAGCATCTAGCATTTCAAAGAATGGCTCTTCAAATTGTTCGATATCATCTTCAGATATTTGACCTAATGAAACTTGTTCTTGAGTGAATGTTTCAGATATTAAGCAATAGTAATAGATTAAAAGACCTTCAAGTTGATCATTTTCATATTCTACAGCTGCAGACATCACATAACCTAATAGAACTTGTTGAGCAAGAGCGTATGTCTCAGCTAATTTTTCTAATCCATCATCATCTAAATTGTCTACTTTTTGGATTGCTGCTTCGATTGATTTTACTGAAATATGCTTCATTCTGTTTTTTTTATCAAAAGTAGATTTTTTTTCTTGGCTGAGCATATGAAATTCAATGATTATATTTGAAATAAAAAGTATGTCGTTTTTTAAACAAGATTTTCTTGACTTTTTTATTGAATTAGCTCCAAATAACAATAAAGATTGGTTTGATGCTAATCGTAAAAGGTATGAGTATAGTGTAAGAGAGCCTTTTAAGTTGTTTGTAAATCATATTATTTCAAAAATCGCAGAAACTGATGATCGATTTGAAGAACTAGATGCTAAAGATTGTATTTTCAGAATTAATAGGGACATTCGATTTAGTAAAGATAAAACACCATACAAAATGCAAGTGTCTGCTGTTGTTGCACCTGAAGGGAAGAAGTCAAAAGCCATCAATGGTGTGTATTTTGAATTGGGACCGGAGCATTTGCGTGTTTACGGCGGGGTTTATGAAATTGATAAAGAGGATTTAATGAAATTGAGAATAGGAATTGCAGAGAATCCAGATACATTTAAAAAGCTATATTCCGAATCTAGTTTTGTCAATATGTATGGAGAGTTACAGGGACAGAAAAATAAAATTATAGCAAAGGAATTAAAAGAAGCAGCTGAAAAAGAGCCTCTGATTTACAATAAACAATGGTACTTTTACACTCAATTTGAACCTGAAACTATCTTGAGGGATGATATTGATGAGGTGATCCTCGGGTGTTACAATGTTGGGAAGCCAATACAACTTTATTTTAACGATTTAATTAAATAACAAATGAAAAATCTCAGATTAATATTTTTAGGATTAGCGGTTTGTTTTTCTGCAGTAGGGCAGAAGCAGACACTTTCTTTAGAAGATGCAGTAATGCAACAATACCGAAATTTGAAACCGAACTCTTTAACGATGTTTCAATGGATTCCGAATACAGATTGTTATACTTATCTCGAAGGTTATCAAAAGCTAATGAAGGCCTCTGTTAAAAATACGGAAGCGAAAGAATGGTTCACAATTCAACAAGTTAATGAAGCAATTGGTGCTGAGTTGTATTGGTTCTCTGGTTTAGAATGGAAAAATGAAAATGAATTTTGGTTGAACAATGGTCAGCAGTTTTATTCTTTTAATACTGTAGAATCAAAGGGGAAATTAATTTATGATTTATCTAATGAAGCTGAAAATGCAAAGTTTAATGCTGTGTCTCAAAATATTGCCTACACAAAAGCAAATAATGTATATGTCCAAACAAAAAACGGAGAAAAATTAATCGTTACTGATTTCTCAGATAAAAACATTGTTTCAGGTCAAGCAATTGCACGAAGTGAATTTGGTATTACTGAAGGTTTGTTTTGGTCAGCTGATGGTACTAAACTAGCTTTTTATCAAAAAGATGAAACTGAAGTACATGACTATCCATTATTGGACAATAGTAAAACTCCAGGAGAATTGATTTCTATAAAATATCCAATGGCTGGACAGAAATCTGAAAAAGCAAGAGTTGGAATTTTTGATTTAAAAACGAAAGAGACTGTTTACTTTGCAGCTAAGAACGGTCAAGATAATTACCTAACAAATCTTTCCTGGACACCTGATGGGAATTATGTTGTTGTCGCAGAAGTAAACAGAGATCAAGATCATATGTGGCTGAATGTCTACAATGCAAAGAACGGTAAATTTGTTAAAACGCTGTTTGAAGAGACAAGCGACAAATGGACCGAACCAGAACATCCTGCATTTTTTCCAGAAAAAACAAACAATAATTTCGTTTGGATTTCAGAACGCGATGGATTTAATAATTTATATTATTATGATTTTAATGGCAGTTTGATTAAAAAGTTGACTGATCATAAATTTGTTGTTAATGATATTCATTCATACGTTAATGGAGTTATTTATTATAATACTACTGGTGAATCACCATTGCAAAAACACCTTTATGGAGTCGATTTGAAAGGGAACAGTAAAATTATCACAAGAGCAAATGGAACACATTCTGTATCTATTTCTTCAGATGGTAAGTATTTTCATGATAACTTCTCAAGTCACGATACTCCAAATAATGATTGGATAGTAGATGGTAGAGGGAAAATTGTAAAGAAGCTATTAGAAAGTGAAGATAAATTAGGTGCATACAAAATTGGATCTGCTGAAATTGGAAATTTAAAAGGAGTTGATGGTTCTACTTTGTATACTCGTTTGATTAAACCGAGTAATTTTGACGCTTCTAAAAAGTACCCAGTTTTAGTTTATGTTTATGGTGGACCTCATGCTCAATTAATTACCGATTCATGGTTGGATGGTGCTAGCCTATGGATGTACTGGATGGCTGAACAAGGTTATTTGGTTTATACGTTAGACAATCGTGGTTCAGATAACCGTGGGGTTGCTTTTGAAACACAAATTCACCGTCAATTAGGAACTGTTGAAATGGAAGATCAACTAACAGGTGTTGAATATTTAAAGTCATTACCGTACGTTGATGCAAATAGATTGGCTGTGCATGGTTGGTCTTTTGGTGGATATATGACTACAAGTTTAATGCTTCGTAATGCTGGTGTGTTTAATGTTGGTGTTGCAGGTGGACCTGTAACTGATTGGAAGTACTACGAAGCGATGTATGGAGAAAGATATATGGATCAACCAAATCAAAATGAAAAAGGCTACGAAACAGCTTCGTTAATCAATCATGCCCAAAACTTAAAAGGAGACTTGTTACTAATTCACGGTACAGTTGATGATGTTGTTGTTATGCAACATAATTTTTCACTTGTTCAAAAATTCGTTGAGTTAGGGATTCAGATGGATTTTTTCCCTTACCCAATGCATAAACACAATGTATATGGAAAAGACCGTGTCCATTTAATGGATAAGATTTTAAATTATGTCATTGATAATAATCAATAACTAAATAAAAGGCCTTCAATTGAAGGCCTTTTTTATTATAACTAATCAGCATTTTTACTACAACTTATGAATAATAGGACGGGTCTTTCGTAAATCGTTTCGTATATTTGAATTCTCAATAAAAATGAAATAATGGCAACATCGGAAGTGAAATCGAATAAGTCAAGTGTTAAAACATCTAAGGATTCCTTGCTGAAAGCATTTAAGTTAATGTGCACAGCTAAGACAATGGCTGAAAAATACGAGGCGAATAAAGAGGTTACATCTAAATATGTTCACGCTACATCAAGAGGGCATGAGGCAATTCAATTGGCATGTTCGATGCAGTTGAAACCTCAGGACTGGTTGTCTCCATATTATAGAGATGATAGTATGTTGCTTGGTATTGGTATGACACCTTACGAGTTAATGCTTCAGGTTTTTGCTAAAAAAGACGATCCATTTTCAGGTGGAAGGACTTATTATAGTCATCCTTCTTTGAATAGAGACGATATGCCAAAAATTCCTCACCAATCTTCTGCTACAGGTATGCAAGCGATACCTACAACAGGTGTTGCAATGGGTATTCAATATAAAGAAATTCAAGGGTTATCCGACGATTTTAATGGAGAAAACCCAGTAGTTGTATGTTCATTAGGAGATGCTTCTTGCACAGAAGGTGAAGTTTCAGAAGCATTTCAGATGGCCGCTCTAAAGCAACTTCCAATTATATATCTTGTCCAAGATAATGGTTGGGATATCTCGGCAAATGCAGAAGAAACAAGGGCTCAAGATATCGCACATTATGCAAAGGGATTTAACGGAATCGAGGTCAGAAGTTTTGATGGAAGTGATTTTGATGTTTCTTTCCAAACAATGAAAGAAGTTATTGAAATTGTACGAAAAGAAAGAAGGCCTTTTATTGTTCATGCTAAAGTCCCATTATTAGGACATCATACATCAGGTGTTCGAAAAGAATGGTATCGTGATGATTTAGAGGAGGCTGCTACAAGAGACCCTTATCCTAAGTTAAAGTCATTATTGATGGATGCTGGGGCAGATACAGCGGATATTATTAACATTGAAGCTGAGGTCATTAAAACAGTAGATTTGGATTATGAGAAAGCAATAAATGCCGAAGATCCAGATCCCAAATCTATCACAGATCATATTTTTGCACCAACTCCAATTACGGAAGAAAAAGGTGAAAGAGCTCCACAAGGGAAGAAAAAAACGGTAATGGTCGATTCGGCTCTTTTTGCTGTAAGAGAGATAATGGATAAACATCCAGAGTCGCTCTTATATGGTCAAGATGTTGGTGGAAGATTAGGAGGCGTTTTTAGAGAGGCTGCAACTTTAGCTCAACAATTTGGTGATAACCGAGTTTTTAATACACCTATTCAAGAGGCTTTCATTATTGGTTCTACTGTAGGAATGTCCGCTGTAGGTTTGAAGCCTATCGTTGAGGTTCAATTTGCAGATTATATTTGGCCAGGATTGAATCAGTTATTTACTGAAGTGAGCAGGTCATATTATTTGTCAAATGGTAAATGGCCAGTTAGTTGCATTATTCGAGTTCCGATTGGTGCATATGGTTCTGGTGGACCTTATCATTCATCAAGTGTAGAGTCAATTCTTACAAATATTCGAGGGATTAAAGTGGCGTATCCTTCAACAGGGGCAGATTTAAAAGGATTAATTAAAGCTGCTTTTTATGATCCAAATCCAGTTGTTTTATTAGAGCATAAAGGTTTGTATTGGTCTAAAATCCCTGGAACGGAAGGTGCTATGTCAATTGAACCGGATGAAGATTATATTGTTCCATTTGGAAAAGCAAGAGTCGTTCAAGAAGCATCGGTAGATGCAATTGAAAAGGGAGAGTCGTGTTTGGTTGTGACTTATGGTAGAGGTGTTTATTGGACTTTAGAGGCTGTAAAAGATGTGGCAGAACAAGTTGAAATATTGGATTTAAGAACATTAAGTCCTCTGGATATGGAAACTGTTAATAAAGCGGCATCAAAACATGGGAAGGTCGTTCTTGTGACTGAAGAGTCAATTGAAGCTTCCTTTACATTAGGGTTGGCTGGAAGAATCCAAAGAGATAATTTCAAATCGTTGGATGCACCTGTTTCAATTGTTGGATCTGTTGATACACCTGCTATTCCCTTGAATTCTATACTTGAAGCAGAGTTGTTGACAAGTGCAGAAAAAGTGAAAGAAGCGGTATTGAAAATACTTAATTACTAGTTGCTTAAAACACCTTCTCTTGTTATATTGAGGTTGTCTTGATATAATGGAAGATTTTTGAGGTTTATTTCTCTCAGTTTTGCTGAGGATTTTTTCCCATCTTCTACAATTGTTATTCTATAAGTTTCGTTTTTTCTAAGGTCGATACTGACATTTTGATGCCCCGTGTTTAATTGAATAAATGATCCAAAGGATTTATATTTAAAATCTTTAAATTCATTGTTGTGGTTTTCAAGAATCAAGAATTTTTTTGAATGAATGTGTATTCGTTTAACATCCTTTAAAAAGAGACTTTCATTGCTCAGTATTTCATAAGTTCCAATGGATGAAGTGTTTACTTCCTTTGAATGATTTGTATAGGGAATAAGTATTTCAAGTAACATTAGTGCAGTTATGATTCCTTTTTTATAGCGTTTGTTTTTGATGTGTCTTTCATTTAAAGGCTCCGAATCAACTGCAGACTTATTCAGAATAAAAAAGGCATAAAGTGATTTAATAAAAGGAAGAGTAAGGTAAGCTGCTATTAATAGCAATAAACTAGATAGAAGTTTTACTGTGATATTGAACCCGTAATTTACTGCAACTACATTTGTTAGAACTCCAATAGTTATGATAATTCCAAGTTTTCGAAATTTTGGAATTAATAATAGAATCCCAGGAATTATTTCAGCCAAAGCCATGTAGTTATTATAGATGGTGCTCGTGCCCATTGAGGTCCAAAAAAGAATGTCTTTAGATAGTTGTCCAGCTGGTGTGAAAGCAATATTTGGCTCTGGAGGGTAAAACTGATTTTGAAATAATTTATCTGCACCATATTTCAGTAGGAAAAAGGCTAGGATGTAGGTGAGAGATATTTGAAGCCAATGAGTGAGATTATCTTTTCGAAATGAAATCTTTAAATAGATGAGGTAAATAATCAAGGATGCCGGCAGAAGGGTTACTATTTGTATCCAATAGATAATTCCATCAGATTGATACCCAAATTCAATTTTTTTAAGAAAAATAATTTCGGATAAGGGAATGGTAATATGCGATGCGATTGAGGAAAAATGCGCTCCAAAATTTGGGATTAAATAAAAATGAAATGGGATTGAAATTATTGATATCAATAACCACAATCCCATTATTGCACGGAAATGTGTCAATTTAGTTGCTTTTAAATTTTGGATAAATCATGTAGATAGTACTCATTAGAATAACCACTCCAATTAACCAGTTAATGCTATTTGTATGTCTTCGTTGGTTTACTTTAATCGTTTCTTTTGATTCTTTAAATCCATAAAAAACAGTGTTTGAAGGATACATTTTCTTTATTTCATCTAGATTGTACCCGTGTTCAATAAAATAGGGGTGATCACAAACAGTATCTCTTAATTGGTCGTAACCATGATAACTCGAAACTTCAATGATGCAGTTTTTGGAGAGATAAATAATACTGTCAACTGTTATGGAGGGCATTCCGAAGTTATCTCTCTCTAGGTTGATGTTTTGTCCAGTTCCTGAATGACTTTTGTTACTAATCACGTCTGTTTGGGCAATTAAATTTGAGGAAATTAGAGCTGTAATTGCAATGATAAAGTGTTTCATAATTGATTGTTTAATTATGAATACAACAGTCCATCGTTTAGGTTCAAAATGAATATCAACATTGAAACGCTTATAACAAATCAAACATGGTCAAAAACGAGGGGACTAAAGCATTAAATTTACTAGGATAAAGAGTAGAGATGAAGTTAGAACGAAACTATACGGTTAAGGAAATTGCAGCATTAATTGGCTGTGATTTTGTTGGAGATGAAAATCACATCGTTTCAGGAATCAATGAAATCCATAAAGTGGAAAATGGTGACCTGGTATTTGTAGATCATCCAAAATATTATCAAAAGGCATTGAATTGTGCTGCCACAACAGTCTTGATCGATCAAGAAGTAGAATGTCCTGAAGGAAAGGCTTTAATTGTCTCGAAATTTCCATTCGATGATTATAACAAATTAACAAGGCATTTTTCACCGAATGTAACTCAATCAAAGGCAATAAGTGATTCTTCTGAAATCCATAAAGATGCGATTATTTATCCCAATGTATTTATTGGTCATAATGTAAAAATTGGTTCTGGTAGTGTAATATATCCTGGAGCAGTGATTGGTGACAACACAATAATTGAGGATGATGTTATTGTTGGACCAAACAGTGTAATTGGTCATTATGCTTTTTATTATAAAAAGAAATCGGATGGCTTTGATCGTATGCATAGTTGTGGTAATGTGATATTAAGAAACAAGTCAGAAATTGGTGCGTTATGTACAATAGATGCAGGTGTTTCTGGATCTACAATCATTGGAGAGGGAACAAAAATTGACAATCAAGTTCATGTTGGACACGATACCGTTTTAGGTAAAAAATGTCTTTTAGCAGCAAATGTTGGTTTGGCTGGATGTGTTACTATTGAAGATAATGTTACCCTTTGGGGGCAAGTTGGTTGTGCAAGTGATGTTGTTATTGGTGAAGGAGCAATTGTTTTAGCTCAATCTGGAATTGGAAAAAGTTTAGTCGGAGGCAAGACTTATTTTGGAAGTCCATGTGGCGAGGTGAAAACCAAATTTAGAGAAATGGCAGCATTGCGAAAATTACCAGAAATTTTAGAAAAAATATAATGAATTTGGTTGACAGTTTAGAGGGACAATTAAGGCTTAAAGATTTTAAGCTTAACTCTTTGCTGGATATAACAACCGCTATAAATTCAAATCAAAATGTTGATGATTTAACTCGATTATTTGCATTTATTGTAAAAGAACAACTTGGCTTCGATAAGTTTTTATTGTTTAATAAGCAAGAAGATTGGAATTGTTTGATAAAGGTTGGTTACAGAGGGAAAGTAAATTCCTTAGATGTTCCTGAAATTCTAGGTCGTTTTAAAGAATTTACAGTAATCGAATCATCACATTCAAAATTATTAAATGATTTTGATGTAGTAGTCCCTGTTTTTCATAAAGATAAACCATTGGCATATTTGTTAATTGAAGGAGGGGTTGAATATGATGGTCATTTCAATAAGGCATTGAAATACATGAGTTTTATTCAAACACTTACAAATATTATTGTGGTGGCGATTGAAAACAAACGAATGGCTAAAATTGACTTGAAACAAGAGCGATTCAAGAAGGATTTGGAAGTTGCTTCTGCTATGCAGCAAATGTTGTTCCCGCATGATTTACCTACGAACAAAAGAATGGATATTAGTGCTAAGTATAAGCCAAGGCATGAAGTAGGTGGTGATTATTATGATTTTATTCCTTTAGGTGAAGACGAGTACATTATTTGCATTGCAGATGTCTCAGGTAAAGGTGTTTCAGCGGCAATGTTAATGGCGAATTTCCAGGCAACGATTAGAACACTTTTCCAGTATCAAAGGTTTGAGATGAAGGCATTAATGCTTGAATTAAATAAGTTGGTAATGAATAGTGCTAAGGGTGAAAAATTCATCACTTTTTTTATTGCGCATTACAATGCAAACACAAGAATTCTTAACTATGTAAATGCTGGTCACAATCATCCTTTTATTACAAATGGGAAAGATGTTGAAGATTTGGATATGGGTTGCATTGGGTTAGGCATGCTCGATGAGTTACCTTTTATAAATGTTGGGAATAAGGAGTTAAGTCCAAACACAACGCTGGTTCTCTATACAGATGGTGTTGTAGAGTTGGAAAATGAAGCTGAAGAATTTTTCGGTGCTGAAAGATTAGTAAAACTTGTCAATAACTACTATCCTTTAAATATGGACGACATGAATTCTCTAATTTTCTCAAAATTAGATGAATGGAAAGGTCCTCTTGAATTAGTCGACGATACTGCAATTTTCAGTTGTAGATTTTTCTAACGCATCAAGTACATTTTACCAAAACTCTTTTCAAAGTGAACATCTGCTCCTGATTCTCGATGCTTAATTGCCTCACCGTTTATTTGAGCTTTTACACGATATAAATACACACCATTCGCTAATCTGTCACCAAATTCATCCGTACCATCCCAAGCGTACTCTGTAACGTTACGGCCAATGTAAATTGGACCTATTTGATCTTCAGTAATTTCTCTTACAACTTTTCCTGTTACAGTCATTATCTGAATAATAATGTCTTCAGGAGCTTCTGTTCCCGTTAATGTGAATACAAATCGAGTGCTTGTGCTAAATGGATTTGGATAATTCATCATATTCGTAATTGTAGATTCACGAATTATTTCAAAAGTAACACGGTATTCAATCTCTCCTGAAACGTTTCCACTTCTATCAGCTCCTTGAACAAATAAAGTGTATTTACCATCAGCTTCAAATTCTTCAGGCCATACAATTTTAAAGCGTTTGTTTGATGCGTCAGCAGGGATCCATTGCATGATTGTTTCACCTTGCCCGTTAACAAATGGGATTCTTTTCTGATTTCCAAAAGGATCTGTAAGATACACTCCAAACAAGGCAGTGTCTGCAACATTATCCATTATTAAGAATTCATTATCATCCTTTAAAGTGATTAAAATCTCGCTGTTTGGATCTATTATATCTCCATTTAAAATATGGTTTCCATTAAATGTGACGTCTAAGATGGGATTTTTGTCGTCAGGATTAACAAAGAACGGAATCTGCAATAAATTATTGAAATGAAGTTGTTCTGGTTGGTCTGTAATGTAATTACTGCCATTGATGTATGGATTAACTTCTACCCAAAGTGAGTTAATTCCACTTAAGCCAACAGTTGAGAACGTGACAGTGTCTCTGATTGTTTGATTAACTCTTAATGAGTCTTGTCTTGCGTAAGGTATGTCATGTCGATTTTGCTGCGCATCCTCTATCCAATAACTAATAAGAATTGAATCCATATCTATCGAATAGATGTTTCGAATGTCAACTGCGAAATCAACCGTTTGGCCTTCTTCTAAAGTGTCACTTGGCTGTGTCCATGTATATTGATTACTTCCGTCAATTGCGGCTTCTGGGAGTGGATCAAATAAAACGTGCCAGCGATCAATCTGTGCTGGTGTTAGATCCACCGTGTCGCTGTAAATGGCATTTAAATCAATGTATGGATATTGATTTGCATCAATAAAGGTTGTAAGATTCAAGATGGAGTCATTTGATGTGAAAAGAGTATCAATAGTTGTCTGTAAAACACCGTATAAATCATAACCGTTAATAATCAAACGGGTGGTGTCGGTGGTAATAATCTCTGACGCATCTTGTTTCCAATATACATTGCCCCAACGTGCAGCAGGACCAATTAGTGTAGAGGATTCTTGTCCGTAATTATCAGCTCCCACGATATCGGTAATCATATGTACATCACCTCCGTCAACTTCGGCCAGCATTTCTAATACTGAATTGGTGTCTCCTTTCTGAACTAGGAATGCAAATGGTCTATTAGGTCTTGAACCGTTTATACTATCAGACCCTAAATCTGCAAAAGTTGTATACATGTTAACCGAATCTAGTGAGTTCCATAAGTCGTATCTAGCTGCAATTGGTGTGTAGATAAGCACGTAATGCCCGTCAGGAACTTGATCAATCATGTTCTGAAAGTTAGCAAGTTGAGTAGCATCGTTTTGTTCAAAAGTGAAATATTTCCAGATTCTACCAGATTCATTGTTGCTGTTTCCAAAATTATGGGTAGGATTATGGACAGTAAAAGGTGGTGCTGATTCTATGAATTTTGTCCCCCAAGGTTTTAAAGTTACTGGATCAAGTACTGCGACCAAAATTTTATACGTTAAATTATAACCTATTCCGTAATCCTGCAGATTTCCGTCAATGTAAAACGCATTGTAGTAAAAACCAGGGCTAGATGAAGTGCTAAACACATTACAAGTAAGCTCAGAAACAGATGGAACAAAAGAGCGTTTTCTGTTTATTCGATCGTATCCAACGTTGTAAAATCCATTCTTCTTAAATTGATAAAAGTGGTCTTGTCCCCAACCTGTTTTGTTTTGAATGTATTGAAAAGATGATTCTCTCCATGTTGTGTCACCTGCAATACTAACTCTCCAAAAGTATACAACACTGTCTTCGAGTATGAGAGGGTCGCTAATACCAGATGATACAGACAACCATTCTGAAGGATTAACGCTTTTAACTCCACCGAGTCCAGACACAAGAGCATATCTATATTCCATACTCTGAGGAACAGTCCCTTCAAAATCGACAGTATCAATTTCAAAACGATATGTGTTGAAATCAGCTATTGGGTTAATTGTAGAGGCTCTTAGTGTTGTACTATCATTCGGAACGACTGCAAATTCATAGGGCACAACTGGTACTATGCCGTCAATATCAACATATAGAATTTTTGTTAATTGATTGTTGAGTACTTCGTCATATTGTTCGTCTAAATAGGAAGGAATGTCAATTTTTACGCTAAAAGTATTTGCACCAATGGAAATATTTGGTTGAAGTGGCATTTTAAAAGAAAACGTATCCTTATAATCTAATTTTGGAATTTGAAAAGTATATATCGAGTCGATAGAGCTTGAAGGAAAACTTCTTCTTACTTCTAACAAAACTGTATCAGTAACCGATTGACCTAAATTAGTAAGAACTATGTGCATCTCAATACTGTCAACAGCTAAGTTTAAGTCATTTGGAGTAAAGTAAACACCTTGTTGCGTAAGTTCTATCTCGGGCTTTTGATGCGAGTTGATATTTACCATAGGATCTCCATTAAGAACCATTTGAGTGCATGAAGTTTCTAAATACAAATTATTGATTGATGTTTCAAGGGTCTCAATATTGGCTTTCATTTGTGTTCCAATATTTTGATTGTAATTTTTATAACTGATATGTCTATATAAACTTTGACTGTAGATATTTAAATAGGTATCAAAACCAACACTCACATTGGCTATATAACCAATAGCTCCATAGTTTGGGGCTTGCACAAATTCTTCAGATTTGGAAGAATTCAATTGGAAAATATTTCCGTTATAACAAGAATTAACCAGCATCATTGGGTATTTTTTTGAGTTACCCCAGTTTGAAGGTTCATCTAAATTAATCTCAAAGCCACTGTTTGTAGCTGAAGCATGGCCAAAGTATGTCATTAAGCTTATACCATTTTGAATTCTTTCAGTTACGGCAGAAAGTACCGTTGGGTCTAGTGGGTCGCTATTGGACTTGTAAACTCTATGAACAAACCCTCCATATAAGCTGTCGCTAATTATGTTTTCATAGTTGTTCATGTAATTTTGGAACTGAACTTGTTCATTAATGGTGTTTCCACCAGCAAAATGTAAGATATGTTTTTGCCAGTCTTTATTGAAGGAGTTGTAAGTGGAATTTGGATCCTGCTCAATTTCTAATTCTTTTACTTTCTGCAAATAGCTTAGTAATTCTAAATTTGATCGAACAGAAATTCGACCGGTTGCCATTAATGGAGCCCATTTTTTAGGTCCTTCCAAATTATTCGTAATACAAACATCACTTGATGGGTGTCCGAATGAAGGTATTAAAGATTGCTGAAATCGTGAGGGAGATTTTCGAGTACCAGGCCCATCTGAAGTAATTGCATTGTAATCCGCTTCTCTAATCCCTTTTCCAATTAAATAAAGTCCAACGGGTTTTGAAGTGCTTGAATTGTAGATGTAGTGAGCAAATCTTCTAATTCCATTGATGTGCTTCTCTATTCCTCCACCAAACTGATGGTATAGTTCATCAACGTCCGCTGCGATTACGTTGTAATTACCTCCAGCATTTGATTCTCTATATGTCTTATATTCATCTGTGGCATTTTTTAAAGAGGAATGGTAAACAAACAACAAAGCGTTTTCCATATTAAGGCTAGAGTAGTCTGTGAATTTTGCTGTAGTCGTAACTGGTTCTAAACTGGAAACATTAATAACTAGGGCTCGATCCTTGTAGATAACTTCTTGAATACTGCCGTCAGTACTATTAGGGATTAAGGCAGAATAATATGCGCCGTTAGCCTCAAACGGAATTAATTTGGGATTTGTGCCCAAAACAAGCATGATTGGATCGTTGTAGTTTACGTTCGTCACGTCTAATCTTACCTTTCCTTGTGCATTGTTGTTTATCTTGAAATTCAATGCGTTTAAACCGCCAAAGTTAACTTGTCTTGGATACTCCAGTAACATGTAATTATATGCTTGGTAGTCGGTAGCAGCACCTTGGTCATGAATGATACTCCAGCGGATATTTGTGCTTCCATTACTAATAATGGTCGAACTGAAAGATTTATCACATATTATTTGTCTGTAACCAGTGTATATAGTATCCAAAGCTTCGTAATATGAGTTTCCAATCTCCCATTTTAAATGATGGTTCCCTGATCCAGAATAACTAGCGTTCGAAGCAGATAAACTATGAGCAAGGAAACGAGCATTTGGACTGCCTGCATCAGTATAAGGGAAAGGTGTGTTTAGACCTATATTTGTAGAGTAACCAGTGCCACTTGCTCCATTTACTTTTGGACTTCCCCAGCCTTCTCCGGGCTTGTAGAATGAACTAGAAGTGGTAGATAGTTTTTCACCTTCATGGTATTCATTGTTTGCACTGTATTTTGATTCAAATAGGATGTAATTTTCAATAGAACTATATGCAGCATAGTTTACATCCGATTCAACATTAAATCTTAAGTTTGAAGTACTTGAATTCCAAGTGAAAAAATAGCTGATTGTATCGTTGTATAAGCTGTAGTCTGGGTTTGCTGGTTTGGTTGTTCCATCGTAAATTGTTTCGTCAAGCCAACCATCATTTCTTTCAGCGTAAAAAAGGATGTAATCGCCTGGATCCATGCTGCTGTCACCTCCATCATAGATGATTAATGGGATTTCTTTTTCTCTTCCAAAAATTTGAATGTTTTCTGATTGAAAGCTGTTAACCGGAATTCCTGCATTGACCAAAGTTGAATAATCAAGTTGATAAATTCCATCTTGGACTATTTTAAAATCATAATAGTCTTGGTTGTAATTAATCCACTCATTCCCATAGGTTTGAGAATTAGCGCTGTAGGTCAGTGTTAATAAGCTTAGGGTGAGTAATATTTTTTTTATAGAATTCAATCTTCAGTTGTTTGAGGTTGAGGCTTATTTAATTTTATTCTTAATGAAATTACATGCGAATACAATGCAACAGATGCGTCTCCAATATCTGTAAAGGCATAGTCAAGATAAAAGTTTTTTAGGTTTAAACCAATTCCTAAATTAGGTTGAATGTTCAAATTGCGAGTATCATCGAAATTTTTGACATATTGAATGTTTGAAATGCCCGTACGAACTACCACGTAGTTTTTAAATCCAACAGCGATACCCATGTGTGGGTCAATTGAAATTAAGTTCGACTGTAATAAAGTGTTACGTCTTCCATCAGTGGTAAAATCAAGGTCTATTTCGCTCGATGCATAGAGTCCAGAGTTGCCAAAATCGAATTTTTTATAACCTGCAAGTATTATTCTAGGTAATGTTAATTCGAGACCGTTTTCAGGAATCTCATTGCCCGTTTTAATGAATACTTCTTGTGTTTCTTGATCTAAGGTAAATACCCATGCATTAAAGGTTGAGGTTACATCTCTTGCCATTGCTCCAAATTTCCAACCAGATTTAAGTTCATATTGAGCTCCTGCATCTAAGCCAAATCCCCATGATTTTGCGAAGTCACCTACTTTTCTATGGATGGCTTTAAAGCTTCCCCCAACATTTAATCCTGGGATTTTTTCAATTTGTCGCGCATAGGAAAATAAAAACGCGTAATCGGCAGCTGTAAAAGTTGTAATTCTATCGTAATCAATGTTTCCGTTATTATCGATTAATTGAGTCGTATTTGGAATGTCGTCAACCGCAAATCGAATAGCGCTAAAGCCAACAGTACTTTTATCATCCAAGGAGTGTGAAAGGCCTAAGTAGTCATATTTCGCTATACCAGCAAAATATTCAGAATGCATTAAGCCAACTTCCAACCATTTATCGCATTTAACAAGTCCGGCAGGATTCCAATAGCCTGAATTTACATTGCCAGTTTGAGCAACAACAGAATTTGCTAATCCTAAAGCGTCAGCTCCAATACCGATTGCTAAAAATTCATTTGAATATTTTGGGGCAATAACATCATCTTGAGCAAATGAAAATTGAGCTCCTATTGTAGTGAAAATGAAAAATAAAAACGAAGTATATTTCATAAAAGTAGACTTTTGTATTAGGCAATAATATAAATTTCGCTAAAAAATTGTGTTATTTGCAATTACTAATAGTGGTGAACCAACAAACGTAAAATTAACGTAATTGTTGCTTAAGTTATGTATCAATATAAATAAATATATTCTTTGAATGTTTAATCTTGCCAATTTTTTTACTTCGTTCAACCTTTATCGGGAGTCTCGGCAATAATGTTTGCTTTGGTAGGGAGGTTAGATATAGCAGTTTTTGCTATTGTGTTCGGTGCTTTCTGTGATTTTCTAGATGGTTTTATAGCTCGAAAAATGAATACCCAAGGAGAACTTGGAAAACAACTTGATTCATTGGCTGATATGGTGACTTTTGGAGTAGCTCCAGGGGTGATAATGTTTGTCATTTTATGTATTCCTAATCCCATTGAAATAACATATACTTCTTCAGAAATCGCAGCTTTTGTCCAGGAAAGTGTTAATAAAGTAATCAGGCTCGAAAAAGGAGGGTTATTGCCTTTAATGGGTTTTGTTATTCCATTTTTCGCCTTATTTCGCCTCGCTAACTTTAATATTGACACAAGACAAACATCTAGCTTTATAGGTCTTCCAACACCTGCTGCGACTCTGTTTTTTCTAGTATTCCCCTTGATATTATCCTTTCCAGATTATTCTCCTGAATTCTTAAAAACATTTAGTGAGATTGTATTTTCACCTTTTATTATTTGTTTCGTAATTGTTATTGTAAGTCTGATGATGGTAAGTTCATTACCGCTGTTTTCTTTGAAGTTTAAAGATTTTTCATGGTCAAATAATACAATGAGATATGTATTTTTGTTAATAAGTCTAATATTTATTGTCTTTTTGAGGACATGGTCTATTGCAATAATTGTATTTTTGTACCTGTTTTTATCTCTAATTGAGAATTCAATAATTAAAAAGAAGAAGAATGAAATTTAAAGCTGAAATCGACGTAATGCCATTAGATGCACTTTTAGATCCGCAAGGGAAAGCAGTAACTAGCTCAATGAAGAACATTGGATTAGATATGATAGATGGAGTTAGAATTGGTAGACATGTACGTTTGTTTGTAGAAGCAGATTCAAAAGTGATAGCTGAAGAAAAAGTAAACGAAGCGTGTAAAAATCTTCTTGCGAATCAAATTATGGAAAGCTTTACGTTTTCTTTAGAGGAAGTTAAATAAAATTTCCTTTTAATTAATGCTTGATATTCTGTATATTGGGTGAATCCTCTTAAAATTATTTTATGTCTGAAAATGATCAAGTTACCAAGAAAAGCAATGGTGGATATATTGCAGTAATTATATTGCTTTTACTAGGCTTAGGTGTTATGTCATATTTGTGGTCTTCAAAAAACGGTCAGTTAAATGATTGTAAAAATGATAACGCAATGCTAAATGCTGATATGAACGGGATGAATGAAATGTTATCTGGTTATGTTGGTAATATGTCGAATGACTTAAAAACAGATTTTAAAAATATGCTTGAAACATATGATGCTTTGTTAGAAAAAGATGCATCTAAGGCGGATAGTATAAATAAACAGAAAGAGGAAATTCAAAAATTGTTAACACAAGTTGAAAGTGGTAAATTGACAGCTAGACAATTGTTTTTAGCGCGTAAAGAAATTGAAACGTTAAGGGGGATAATGAAGGGGTATATCTATCAGATTGACTCATTAAATACATTAAATCTAAAATTGACGTATAATTTGGATTCTACTAAAACAGTATTAAATACTACCACTTCTGAACGAGATAAATATAAGACAGATGCAGAGAAAAGAGCGGAGCAATTAAAGGTTGGCTCTAAACTAAATGCATATGGTTTCACGAGTGAAGGATTGAAAGAAAAGTTGAATAGCACTAAAACACCAACTGATAGAGCAAGAAGTGTAGTTCAAATAAGATCTTCTTTTACTTTATCTAAAAATCCAATTACGCCGGCAGGTTCAAAAACAGTGTATATGCAGATCATTGATCCTTCTGGGAAGGTTATGCAGACATCAAGTAATGTAGCCCAAATGGATAATGGTCAAATTGCATACTCTGATAAAAAAGAGGTTGATTACAACAACGAAAGTGTTGACTTGTCTATTTATTATAGCTTAAGAGGTGAGGAGGCTGAAAAAGGAAATTATAAAGTAAACATATACTGTCAAGGTCAATTAATAGGTTCTGACAGTTTTACCTTGAAATAAAAAAATAACACACCAAAATGGTTAACGTTTTTATAGCCAATTTAGATTGGAGTATAACATCTGAGGATTTAATGACGACTTTCTCGTCTTTTGGGAAAGTAACATATGCTCATGTAGTATATGAAAGAGAAACAAAAAGATCCAAAGGGTTTGGTTATATAGAAATGGAAAATAGTGATGATGCAATTAATGCAATAGAAGCATTGAATGGCGTGGAAATTAATGGTCGTAAAATAGATGTTAAAATTGCCTCTCCAAAACCAAATCGCACAAAAAAAAAATAATAGAATACAATGTCTGAAGCAGTAAATCAAGGCCATGTTAATGTTGATATTAACAATAAAGGAATTGCAACCGTTGAATTTGGTCATCCATTGAGTAATTCTCTCCCGGGAAAAATTCTTGCAAAATTAGCTGATACAATAACAACTTTAGGTAAAGATGATGCTGTTAAGGTTATTATAATTAGGTCAGCGGGAGAAAAAGCATTTTGTGCTGGTGCAAGTTTTGATGAGTTAATTTCTATTAAAGATCTTGAAACAGGTAAGAAATTCTTTTCAGGTTTCGCAAGCGTAATTAATGCATGCAGAAAATGTCCTAAATTAATTATAGGACGAGTTCATGGTAAGGCAGTTGGAGGAGGCGTTGGAGTTGCTTCAGCAGTTGATTATTGTTTTGCAACAAAATTTGCAGATGTCAAATTGTCTGAGCTAGCAGTAGGTATTGGACCTTTTGTTGTTGGTCCAGCCGTTGAGAGAAAAATAGGGACTTCAGCTATGAGTCAATTAGCAATAAATGCTACTTCATGGAGGTCGGCTCAATGGGCTAAGAATAGTGGTTTATATGCTTCTGTTTTTGATACAGCAGAAGAGATGGATGAGGAAATTGATGCTTTAGCAAACGTTTTAGCGGAGTCGAATCCTGAAGCAATGATGTTATTGAAGAAGATTTTTTGGGAAGGAACTGAGCATTGGGACGAGCTTTTAATTGAGAGGGCAGAATTAAGTGGGAAATTGGTTTTGTCTGATTTTACAGTAAATGCTATTTCTGCATTTAAGAAAAAATAAAAAAAATAGTTTGAAATGGTGGTTTTGTTTCAATTTAAAAATTGAATTAAAACCATTTATTTATCTAAAATTCAAATCTTTCTTCATAAAGGTTTGTTAATAAATCTAGAAGTCATATCTTTGCAACCCCAAATTAGGGGAATTGTCTTATTTAATTAAAAATAAAAACGTGGATACATTAAGTTACAAAACCGTTTCTGCTAACAAAGAAACCGCTGACAAAAAGTGGTATGTAGTAGATGCTGAGGGCCAAACAGTTGGTCGTTTAGCGAGTAAGGTGGCTAAAATAATTCGTGGTAAACACAAGCCGAATTATACGCCTCATGCTGACTGTGGAGACAACATTATTGTTGTTAATGCAGAAAAAGTATCTTTTTCAGGTACTAAATTAGCAGACAAAAGATACGTAAGATACTCTGGATACCCAGGTGGACAACGTTCTATGTCAGCTGAATTGATGTTGCAAAAACATCCAGAAAGATTAATCGAAAAAGCTGTTAAAGGGATGTTACCTAAAAACACTCTTGGAAGAGCTTTATACACTAATCTAAAAGTATATAAAGGTTCTGAGCACAATCAAGCGGCTCAAAAACCGGAAGTATTAAATTTAGATTCAATTAAATAATCATTATGGAAGTTATAAATACATTAGGAAGAAGAAAAACATCTGTTGCTCGTGTTTACCTTACAAAAGGAAAAGGACAAGTTACAGTGAACAAAAAAGACTATACGGAAGCATTTCCTGTAGCAGTTCTTCAATCAAAAATTTTACAACCTTTCGCATTAACGGATACTGTTAATCAGTACGATGTTAAAGTAAATGTTGCTGGTGGCGGTATTAACGGTCAAGTAGAAGCAATTCGTTTAGGTATTTGTAGAGCTTTGGTTGAAATCAACGAAGAAAACAAACCACTTTTAAAAGTAGAGGGATTAATGACACGTGATCCAAGAATGGTCGAGCGTAAGAAGCCAGGTCAACCGAAAGCACGTAAGAAATTCCAATTCTCGAAACGTTAAAAATATTTTTTGGCGGTTGTTTAGTATCCAAGTCTTAGGTATTGCGAAAGCCCCCTATTGATTGATTACTAAAGGAACGTAAACAATTTAAAAAGAAAAAAATGTCAAAAGTAAAATTTGAAGATTTATTAGCAGCAGGTGCTCATTTTGGTCACCTAAAAAGAAAATGGAACCCGGCTATGGCGCCGTATATCTTTGAAGAGAAAAAAGGTATCCACATTATAGACTTAAATAAGACAATTGCTAGTCTCGAGCATTCGAGTGCGGCACTTAAGCAAATCGCTAAGTCTGGGAAGAAAATTCTTTTTGTTGCTACAAAAAAACAAGCAAAAGATATCATTACAAGCAAAGTTGGTGAGGTTAATATGCCTTTCGTAACTGAGCGTTGGTCTGGTGGTATGTTAACAAACTTCCAAACAACACGTAAGTCTATTCGTAAAATGTCTTCTATCGATAAGATGAAAACAGACGGGACTTGGGAGACGTTAAATAAAAGAGAGCGTTTATTTAAAACTCGTCAACGTGAAAAATTAGAGAAAAACTTTGGATCTATTGCTGACATGACTCGTCAACCAGCAGCTATTTTCATCGTAGATATCTTAAAAGAGCATATCGCTCTTGCAGAAGCTAAAAGATTGAATATCCCAACTTTTGCAATGGTAGATACTAACTCTAATCCTAAATTGGTAGATTTCCCTATCCCTTCTAATGATGATGCAACAAAGTCAATTTCTGCAATTTTAGATGTTGTTTGTGGTGCAATCAAAGAAGGTTTAGAAGAAAGAAAATCTTCTAAAGATGCTGCTTCTGATAAAGAAGAAGAAGAGGTAGTAGTTAAAACTGAAGTAGCTGTTGAAGAAGACGAAGTGTCTGTAAAGAAAGCAACAAAGAAAGCTCCAGTAGTAAAGAAAGTTAAAAAAGACGCTGAATAAGAAGCTTAGCTTCTAACAGCACTTATATTATTAATCATATAAATATTATTTCCATGGCAATAACAGCTGCAGATGTAAATAAATTAAGAAAACAAACAGGAGCAGGAATGATGGACTGCAAGAAAGCTCTTGTTGAAACAGATGGCGATTTCGAAGCTGCAATTGATGTATTGCGTAAGAAAGGTCAAAAAATTGCTGCTAAACGTGGTGAAAATGAAACGAAAGAAGGTGTTATTTTTGCACAAGCAACGGCAGATGGTAAGTCTGGAGTTGTTTTGAGTTTAAGTTGTGAAACTGACTTCGTTGCAAAAAATGATGATTTCAGAGGTTTTGTTCAATCACTAGTAAAAATCGCAATCGAGAAAATGCCATCTTCTAAAGAAGAATTAATGGCTTTAGCTTACGATTCAAAATTATCTGTTTCTGATAAAATTATTGAGCACGTTGGTGTTGTTGGTGAAAAGCTAGATCTTTCTGGTTATGAAACAATTGTTGCTGATAAAGTTGTTGCTTACAATCACCCTGGAAATCAATTAGCAACGTTAGTTGGGTTGAACAGTGGTTCTGATTCAGCAGAGGATGCAGGGAAGCAAGTTGCTATGCAAGTTGCCGCTATGAATCCTTTAGCTTTGAATAAAGAAGGAATTGATGCAGATACTATCGCTCGTGAATTAGAAGTAGGTAAAGACCTTGCTATTCAAGAAGGTAAACCAGCTGATATGGCAGAGAAAATTGCTGAAGGTCGTTTAGGTAAATTCTTTAAAGACAATACTTTATTGAGCCAGCCTTTCGTTAGAGATAACAAGTTATCTGTTGAAGATTTCTTGAAATCAACTGAAGCAGGTCTTACTATCGTAGACTTCAAAAGATTAGCTTTAGGTTAAGATTTTAATAAATTTAAAAAAGCCATCAAGATATTCTTGATGGCTTTTTTTGTTTGTAAATTATGCGAATCAATTCCGATTCAACTGCGGCATTTTGATTATATTTGCTCGATTTCAAAATTCAAAAAATGAAGTATAAGAGAATTCTTTTGAAACTAAGTGGCGAATCCTTAATGGGGGACAAGTCATTTGGTATTGATAACAATCGATTAGCATTGTATGCGAATCAAATAAAAGAAATTGCTCAATCAGGTGTAGAAATCGCCATTGTAATTGGTGGAGGGAATATCTTTAGAGGTGTTCAGGCAGAAGAAGGTGGTATGGATAGAACTCATGGTGATTATATGGGGATGTTAGCTACCATGATTAATGCAATGGCGCTTCAAGCTGGATTAGAGTCGGTAGGCGTTCATACTCGCTTGCAATCTGCAATTGAAATGAAAGAAATTTCTGAACCATATGTACGAAGAAGAGCTGTTCGTCATCTTGAAAAGGGAAGGGTAGTTATTTTTGGTGCTGGAACAGGTAATCCATATTTCACAACTGATTCAGCTGCATCATTGCGTGCAATTGAAATAAATGCAGATGTAATTCTTAAAGGTACAAGAGTGGATGGTATTTATTCTGCAGATCCAGAAAAAGATAAAAATGCTACACGTTTTGATGTGATTAGTTTCGATGATGTCTATTCTAATGGATTAAATGTGATGGATATGACTGCTTTTACTTTATGTAAGGAGAATGATCTTCCAATTATTGTGTTTGATATGGATACTCCGGGTAACCTTAAAAAGGTTATGGATGGTGATCAGGTTGGTACTATTGTGAGAAATTAAATTTGAAGTTATGATTGAAGAGTTAAATATGGTCTATGAGGAACTTAAAAGTTCTAATCAAAAAACAATTAACCATTTAGAAACTGAATTATTAAAGGTAAGAGCAGGTAAAGCATCTCCAGCAATGTTAGGTTCGGTGATGGTTGATTATTATGGTTCTCCAACAATTATTACTCAAGTAGCGAATATTGGAACTATGGATGCTCGAACAATTACTGTTCAACCATGGGAGAAATCAATGTTGACGGAGATCATGAAAGGTATTATAAATGCTAATCTTGGATTTGCACCTCAAAATAATGGTGAAATGTTAATTATTTCTGTTCCACCACTTACTGAAGAAAGAAGAAGAGAATTAGTTAAAAGAGCTAAATCAGAATCTGAGCATGCTAAAGTTGGTACAAGAAACAATAGAAAGGATGCTTTAGATATGGTTAAAAGTTTAAAAGATGATGGTCTTTCTGAGGATTTAATGAAAGATGCAGAGTCTGAAATTCAAAATATTACAAATGCCTTTAGTTCTAAGATCGATGAAATATTAGTCGAAAAAGAAAAGGACATCATGACGATTTAAGGGAATGAAAAAATAAAAAAGGGATTCGAAAGAATCCCTTTTTTATTTTACGAGTATTTCTACACGCCTATTTGCTTGTTCTTCGTAGAAGAATTTGGGTTCAGGAAAAATAGGTCTTGTGTTTCCGTATCCAACAGCTTCTAGTCTGCTTCTATCAATACCATTATCAATTAAATACATCATAACTCTTTTTGCTCTTGCTTCAGAAATTCTCTGACCAGCAAATGAATTATCTCCTAGAGCAAAAACGTGACCTTGTATTTCAATGTTGATATCAGAATTAAGTGCCATAAAGTCCTTCAATCTCCTTAAGTTCGGTAATGAGCTTTCTGTAACTTCACTTGAGCCAGGTAAAAACTCAATATCTTGCATTCTCATCGATTTCCCTGAATTCAATCTGTCTAGCGTAATTGCTATTTCTTGATCTTCGAATGCATTTATTTCATAGATGCTATCATGAAAAAAATATCCTTCAGCATCGCATTTGACGGAGAGCTTAACGTTTCGATCAAAATTATAATAAAATTCAGAACCTACATACAATCCATTGATGTCTTTTAGGCCTTCTAATGATAGATTAGATATAATTGGGGTGTTACTTTCATTGTCAATAATTTTAAATGAAATGGTGGCTGCAAAATCATCCATTCTTTTATCAACAATTTTTGATTCCCCTAAAACTTCAATTGTTGGCTGGAAATTCCAATTTAATATGATTTCATTTTTAGATTCTTGAATTGTTGAAAATGCAATCATAATGTGGTCATTTTTCTGCAATTTGAGTGGGTAAAGAAATCCTTGTCTTGTCTGAAAATCTAGTCCAGTACTAGAAATGTTTTTGTCAAGTGAAAGTCTTTTTATTTCAGCAACTCCGTTTTTTATTTCAGTACAAATATTTTGTTCATCCTCTTGAAAGATAACCATCTGTAAGAAATCCTTTTTCGTTTCTGCTGAAAAGGATAATGAACCATTTTCAGGTGCTAGAAATGAGAGCCAAATTATATTC
>Ga0102814_10000590_pt1 | contig 26236 bp, 21 predicted proteins | sample ColrivemetaGS741_FD_79112 | JGI IMG/M metagenome (GOLD analysis project Ga0102814, IMG submission 79112) | Estuarine microbial communities from the Columbia River estuary - Flood tide ETM metaG S.741 | ecosystem: Environmental > Aquatic > Marine > Intertidal zone > Estuary | place: USA...
AGAGCATTTTAATAAAAAATTAGATATTCCAATAGAAAACATTGTTGTAATTACAGGGCCTTGTCATGCAGAAGAAGTTGCCATGGAGCGTTTATCTTATTTAACAATTGCTTGTCAAGATGAAGAAAAAGCCAAAATTTTAAGCAACTACCTTTCAAGCAATTATATAAAAACTAAAATTTCAGACGATATAATAGGAACCGAGTATGCTGCTATGCTTAAAAATATATACGCTATTGCGGCTGGTATTGCACACGGTTTGGGTTATGGAGATAATTTTCAGTCAGTTTTAATGTCAAATTCAATTAGAGAAATGAAACGTTTCATTAAGAGAATGCATAAAATGAAGCGTAATATTAATAATTCAGCTTATTTAGGTGATTTATTGGTTACGGGGTATTCTATTTTTAGTAGAAATAGAATGTTTGGAAATATGATTGGAAAAGGATACACTGTTAAAAGTGCAATGATGGAAATGAGTATGATCGCCGAAGGTTATTACGCTGCAAAAAGTGCGTATTTATTAAATGAAAAAAACAATGTAAATACACCAATTATTAATGCTGTTTACCAAATTTTATATGAAAATAAAAATCCGAAAATAGTATTTAAAAATTTAACAGAACATATAGATTAGTAGGTATTTATCATAAAAAAGTTCTAATAATTTTTAAAAAAACTGTTAGAAACAACGAAATAATATTAACTTAGCGCTTTAATTTATTTTTTAACAATGAAAAAAGGTACAGTAAAATTTTTTAACGAATCTAAAGGTTTTGGATTTGTAACAGAGGCAGGTTCTAAAACAGATTATTTTGTTCACATTTCTGGATTGATTGATGAAATCAGAGAAGGTGATGAAGTAGAATTTGAACTTAAAGAAGGTAAAAAAGGTTTAAATGCAGTTAACGTTAAAGTTATCTAAGAACATTAAATTTCTTTTAGAAAAAATTAAAGCCCATTCAATTTGAATGGGCTTTTTTTGTTGATATATATCATACTTAAAAAGTTGTATTTTAAGTAATTTAGACGCTGAAATAAATGCTTTTGATAATGAGTAATCGAATTGGAATTTTATATGCAACAGTTGATGGTCAAACTTTAAAAATTTGTAATAAACTTGTAAGCATATTACAGAAAAATAATATTAATGTTGAACTTTTTTCAATAGATGATTTTAATGAAGATGTTGCAAGCTTTAATAAATTTATTATTGGCTCAAGTATTAGATATGGAGTTCATGACGAAAAAATAATTAAGTTTATAAAAGCAAATAAATCCAAATTAGATGTTATTAAAACAGCATTTTTCTCTGTTAATCTTGTTGCTAGAAAGCCAGAAAAAAATAAACCTGACACCAATCCATATGTAATTAAATTCTTTAAAAATATTGATTGGAAACCTACAATTGTTGAAGTTTTTTCTGGAATGTTGGATTATAAAAAATATAAGACTTTCGACAGAATAATGATACAGTTCATTATGTGGATGACAAAAGGACCGACCGATAAAAATACCAAAATTGAATATACAGATTGGGATAAAGTATCAGAGTTTGGAAAACTTTTAAGTACGTTTTAATTGATTAACTTTGGAAAGTTAATTAAAAACGGCATCACATGAAAATTAGAATTGCCTTATGTTTATTCTTTTTTGTTTTTAAAATAATTGCTCAGGAAAAAATTCTGATTACTGAAAATGATGAGGTAAGTTTATTTGAAACCTATTTATCATTAAATTCTGAAGGGAATATTTTTCCTGCAGTTTATGATGACGGACTTATTTATGCATCAAACCACAAAAGCAGTTTTTATAAACTATATTTTTCGGATTTAAAATCGAAATCTACAAAATTTAAAATTGGTTCAAAATATAATTTAGGAGCTGTAGCAACTTTTGAAAATGAAATTTACTTTACCGGAACCTCAAAAAATGCTGATTCAAAGGGAGATTATAATTTTACCATTTATAAAGGAATTTTAAGTGATTTTAAAGTTAAAGATGTTGTACAATTACAAGTTTGTAATTTAGATTTTTCATTTACTTATCCAACAATTTCAAAAGATGGTAAAACAATGGTGGTAGTTTCAAATGAAAAAGGAAGGTTGCATTTGTTGGAGTTCAAAAGAGATAAAAATAATGAATGGATAAAAGGAGAAGTAATCTTTATTTCTCAGCCAGAATTCGAAATATTAAATCCTACAATTTATGATGAAAATACAATATATTTTGCATCAAATATTTATGAAGGAAAAGTAACAGGAGTTGCTTATGATAAGGATGACAAAGGTGAAATAAAAATCACTCAAGTTTATAGAGAGCAAGGTGATTTTAATATTTATAAAATGGTTAAAAATAATAATTATTGGAGTTTACCTGTAAAAGTCGAATTTTTTAACTCTGAATTTGATGATTTAGGTGTAATTTTTATAGATAAAAAAAGTGGTTACTTAACTTCATACAGGTATAGCGATTCAGACAATATTTATTACTTTGAATTAAAACAATAAACAAACAGGGGTTGGAGCTTCAAGACTATACAAAAATGATAATTCTCCAGTTTTTTTATTCACTTTGTAAACACTAATATTTTTACTTTTCTGGTTTGCAGCTAATAAAAATTTTCCATTTGGAGCTAAAGTAAAATTGCGAGGCCAATCGCCATTAACACTTATATTTTGTATTTTTTGAAGGGTACCATTTTTTTTATCTCTTTTAAAAACCACTATTGAATTTTCACCTCTGTTTGAGCCATATAAAAAACGCTCATTCTTAGATAAGTGAATATCCGCACAATAACTTTCTCCTTTAAAATCATCATCTAAAGTGCTTATATTTTGAATATTAGAATAGTTATTTTCATCTTTTTTAAGAACAGAAATACTAGAATTTAATTCATTAATAACATAAATAAATTTCCCTTTTTTTGAAATTTCAAAATGTCTAGGCCCAGCACCAGCTTCCATTTCAATATTTTCTTTTATACCATAAACTTGATCGTTTTCAACATAGTGCGCTAGAAAATCGCGACCAAGGTCTGCAACAAATAAGTTTTTTTTTAAAAATTTTGCGGAATGCGCATGAGATGTTTTGGTTTCAGTATTGTGATTTAAAACTTGAAATGCCTCACTCACAATTCCATTTTTTTCAATATTGTAAATGGAAATTGTTCCTCCCGAATAATTTGAAATAACAGCCTTTGTATTGTTTTTATTAAGTTGCACATGGCATGGATTTGCGCCATTGCTTGAAACTTGATTTATAAAGTTCAGCATTCCATTTTTATCAACTAAAAAAGCATTTATACTGCTATTTTCACCATTTTCACTTACAGAAAATAAGTATTTCTTATTTGATGATAATGTCAAAAAAGAAGGGTTTTCAGTTTTTGCAATTAACTTTTTGTTTCTTAATTCACCTGTTTCTGTATTAAAATCGTAACAATAAATTCCATCACTATCTGCACCCGTATAAGTTCCAACATACATAGGTATATTTTGAGAATACGAAGTTAAGCTGATACTTAGAATTATTGTAAAAAAAGTTATTTTCATAAATAAAAGTTTAAGTTTATTTTACTAAGATCCCACGTTTATTTAACAATGGAATATTCCGTAAAGCACCTTCTTTAATAGTTCCTTTTTCAAACAAATATTTTTTATCAAACATTTTATTTCCTTCAAAAAATGTGACATTAAAAAAGTTAGAAAGTTTTAAAACAGCTTCCTGCATTAATTCAACTTTAGCGAATGATTTCGCTGGAAGTTTATCAATTTTATGACGCATTAACGAAGTTTCATCCAACGTATCTTCATCATATCCCTTGGAAACTATTAAAACCATTTCAATAACAACTTCTTTATTGTTAATTATATAAGCGTTCCAATCTTCGCATTGAAAATCATTGTTATATTCTTTAACAACAGCCATAAACACATCGTTTACTTCAGGTATTTTTATATCCTTTTTCACAATATTTGGATCCAGATTTTATAATCTTTTAAGCCTCTACTTTGTTTTCAACAATTTTATACAATTTGTCTGAAGGGCGTATTCTAAATTCTAAAGGAATAGTAACTGAATCTCCTTTGCTTCCCTTTTCCCCTTTCTCATCATTTACAAACATTTCTTTCACTTCCATTTCTTTTGCTCCAGTAGTTGGTCCAGTTATTAAAATAGTATCTCCGATAGTAATATCGTAGGCTTCAATTTTAAATTCCCCAATATTTGCCTTTGGGAAGAAATGCATTCCTTTACCTAAATACACTTTCTTTTGTGTTGCGTGACTTCCAGATCCATTACTCCACTCACCTAATTGTTGACCTAAATAATACCCACTCCAAAAACCTCTGTTATATACTTTTTCTAGTTCTTGCATCCAAGAAATCACTTTCTCTTTTGTGTATGTTCCTTCATCAAAACTGTCAATGGCATCCCGGTAACATTTTATAACTTTTGCAACATATTCTGGCGCTCTTCCTCTACCTTCAATTTTTAAGACTTTTACGCCGGCATCTACAATTTCATTTAAAAAATCGATGGTACATAAATCTTTAGGAGACATAATATACTCATTGTCCAGCTCCATTTCAAAACCAGTTTCTTGGTCAATAACGGTGTATTTTTTTCTACAATTTTGTTTGCAAGCACCTCTATTTGCTGAAGAATTTGAAGAATGTAAACTCATATAACATTTTCCAGAAACAGCCATACACAATGCACCGTGACCAAATATTTCAATTTCTAATAAGTTTCCTGATGGCCCACGAACATTATCTTTTACAATTTGTTCTGTAATTTTTTTCACCTGGCGCAAACTCAATTCTCTACTTAACACCATAGTATCAGCAAACATTGCATAAAATTTCGCAGTTTCAATATTTGTAATATTGATTTGTGTTGAAATATGCACTTCCATTCCAATGGCTCTAGCTGAAGCTATTACCGCTTGATCCATTGCAATTACTGCAGTAATATCGGCATCTTTTGCTTTTTGAAGTAATGTTTTTACAATGGTTAAATCGTGATCGTAAATAATGGTATTTAAAGTAAGGTATGTTCTAACATTTTTCGCTTTACATCTTTCAGAAATTTCTTGTAAATCATCTAACGTAAAGTTAATTGAGGCTCTTGCGCGCATATTTAATTGCTCTACACCGAAATATATTGAATCTGCACCATTATCTAAAGCGGCTTGTAACGATTCAAAATTTCCCGCAGGAGCCATTAATTCAATTTTTCCAGTAGTAGTCATTCTATTTTTTGATTTTTGGCAAAACTACATAATTTATTATAACAATTAGGCATTCAACAACATAATAGCCTCTTAAAAAAAATGTTAAAACTATAAAAGTTTCTTTTTTAAAGTGTTTTAGAGTAATGAATTTTAGTTTTATCAAATTCATTAATTTTTATACTAAACAGCCCTTTTGAAGGATATAATGAGTAGCTGTTTTCTCTATAACCTCCAAGAATATATAAGGTATTATCAGCGTAGAATAGCTCAGAATTTTCTAAAATTAAATCTATTAAATATTCGGTTAGTTCTTTAGAATCGATATTGTAAGTACTTATTTTCCCATTATCAAAAATGTAAATTACATTATTTTTGTGCGTTATAGCAGGTTTACTTATTCCATAAAATAGATCTCCTTCTTTTTCCCATTTTTGAGTTTTAAGGTCGAAGGTTTCTATTGAAGCTAATGGGTTTCTATTAAAACCACCTATTAAATAAATTTTATCATTAATTAAAACACCACTTACCTCTTTAGCTATAGGCATATTTCCAAGTTGATACCAATTTCCAGTTTTAAAATCGTACAAATGAACTTTATTGGTATACTCTTTAAAACCATTTCTTTTTAATTTTAAAGAACCACCCATTAAAATCATTTTATTATTGTAGGTAAAAGCGGCAAAATTAACTGCTTGATGTGGATTTGTATTATCAATTAACAGCGTATCTTTAGCCAAATCAAAAACTTCAATTTTAGCATCTAAATATTCGTATTTCCCATTGGTTGAAATTGTTTTACCACCAACTGCAAAAAGTTTATTATTGTATTCATTTAAAGCATGATAGGCTCTTTTTTCAAATTTTGATTTTGTTAAATACCAAGTATCGCTTTTTATATCATATGTTTGTAAATCACCACTATAACTTTCCTTTTTATAATTTCGAGCTGTTCCGTTCAGAAATTTCTGAAAAGCTCTGTCGGGATCATATTCCATTAATTTTTTAAAGTGATTTTCGTTATAAGAGGCATCACCACCAGCTACATAAATTTTTCCATCTTTTAAAACTGATCCAAAAGAATGCAATGCTTTTTTCATTGAAGAAAGTTCTTTATAAGGAATTGTTTTATTTAGGTTTCTTTGATTAGAAATATTTATTTCCTCAAGCTTATTAAGGTCAACTAAAAGGTTAACCGAATAGTCTTTTTTATCAGGGAAATAGGGTACTTCTAACTCTTTGTAGGCAATATGCGAGAATCTAATAGCACCATCTTTTATAATTTTAAACGGAAACTTTAAGTAATAAACTCCTTTTTCATTGGTTACAGCTCCTCTATTTATTGCGTTCATATAAACATTTACACCTTCTATTGGCTTGTTAGAGGTTGCTTCTATAACTTTCCCTTCAATATATTGTGAAAATGATAATATTGTAAAAAGAGTGAAAAATAGGGTAATTAGAAATTGTTTCATTAAAAATTTTTAAAAATAGCATCAAAAATTATTCCTTTGTTGTAAAATTAGTATTTATTTAAAAGGTAGTAAGGCAGCTTTTTAACAAAAAAATATTTATTTGTTAATATTTATTTTTTACAGTTGGTTTTCCACCTTTTTTTACAAAATTTGCAGTGTTATTAAAAATTAAAAAATAAATAGAATGAAAGTAGCAGTTGTAGGCGCAACAGGAATGGTTGGTAACGTAATGTTACAAGTTTTAGCGGAAAGAAATTTTCCAATTACTGAATTATTATTAGTTGCCTCTGAGCGTTCTGTTGGTAAAAAATTATCATATAAAGGAAAAGAATATACAATTATTGGTTTACAAGATGCTGTTGATGCAAAACCAGATATTGCTTTATTTTCGGCTGGTGGAAGCACTTCTGAAGAATGGGCGCCAAAATTTGCTGAGGTAGGATGTACTGTTGTAGATAATTCTTCTGCTTGGAGAATGGACCCTACTAAAAAGTTAGTTGTTCCTGAAATTAATGGAAACATTTTATCTAAAGAGGATAAAATTATTGCAAATCCTAATTGTTCAACTATACAGTTAGTAATGGCTTTAGCGCCTTTACATAAAAAATATAAAATGAAACGTGTTGTAATTTCAACATACCAATCAGTTTCTGGTACAGGTGTTAAAGCAGTGCAACAATTAGAAAATGAAATTAATGGAATAAAAGGAGAAATGGCTTACCATTATCCAATTAGCAGAAATGCAATTCCACAATGCGACATATTTTTAGATAACGGATATACCAAAGAAGAAATGAAATTGGTAAAAGAACCAAAGAAAATTTTAGGTGACGATTCTTTTTCAGTTACTGCAACAGCGGTTCGTATTCCAACTACTGGTGGACATTCAGAAGCTGTAAACGTTCAGTTTGAAAATGATTTTGATGTGGCTGATGTTCGTAAATTATTAAGTAAAACCCCAGGAGTTATTGTACAGGATAATTTAGATACAAACACCTATCCAATGCCAATTTATGCAAATAATAAAGATGAGGTTTTTGTAGGAAGAATTAGAAGAGATGAATCGCAACCAAATACTTTAAATATGTGGATTGTTGCTGACAACTTACGTAAAGGAGCTGCTACAAATACAATTCAAATTGGTGAATATTTAATTGAAAATGGATTGGTTTAATATTTGGCCAAAGTTATCAATACTAAAAAAAGCCGCAATTAGTGCGGCTTTTTTCTTTTTGGGGTCTATTGGGATTTATTTTTGAACCAATAAAACGTCATTTATAATTTGTTCCAACTGGTGCTTAGGAAGAGCTCCTTGTGCCATTTGAGGTTCACTACCTTTTGGTACAAATAATATGGAAGGAATACTTCTAATTCCAAAAGCTGCTGCTAATTCTTGTTCAACTTCAGTATCAACTTTATATATATTTAATTTTCCTTCATATTCGTTACTTAATTCTTCTAAAACAGGAGCTACTGCTTTACAAGGTCCACACCAATCTGCATAAAAATCAATAATACAAGGTACTTCACCTTCAAACTTCCATTCTTTATTTTTTTCGAAATTAAAAACCTTTTCTAAAAAAGTTTCTTTTGATAATAATTCTGTCATCTATTTAAATTTAATATTATAAGTATAGCAATCTCTATACCATTCTATTTGACGACAAAGTGACGCAAAAACTTACAACAATACAGTAACTTAAGTTACATCGATAATTATATTTGTATCCTTTTTAATCTATTTTAATAGTTTTTAAAATAGCCTCAAGCTCAAACATATAATCTCTTTTGTTAATCGAAGGAGCAAAGGTTAACCCCTCAACTACAACCAATCTGTTGTTTGGTTTATCTACAATTGTATAATTTAAAAAAGGTCCTGCCATATATACATTTTTTACTTCCCATTTTCCTCGGGTTTCGAATGCTTTTTTACCATCTAATTCAACTTCAAAAACATGTGGAGAATAAGCTTCTTCGGTAATCATATATGAATCTTCTATCTGCCCTGGGATGTTTTTTTTACCAAATGCATCCCTAATTGCAACTATATTATTTCCATTTTCATCATCTTCAGAAGTAATAGGAACGGTATATGAAATCAATTCCATACTGTTGTCACCGTTTAAATGATAACGATACCAAACGAATTCTCCATTATCTTCAACTTTGCTATAATTTCTAGGAATTTTAAGCGAATATCCTTGTTTTGTAAAGGTTTCAATTTTAGTAGGATCCCAGTGCTTATTTAATGTTTTTTGTTGGACGGTTTTTAAATCTGCATCTTTAAAAATAGCTACTATTTTTTTACTATTTTTATGAATTTCAGTAATTAATTCCTCCTTGTTTTTTCCAATAATAGTAACAATTTTTTGCGGCGCTGCATATACATTTGTTTCAACATTAAAAGAATTGTCACTACCAATTCCAATATTTAGTACACTTCTGGTTGCTCTAAACATGGTTCCAAAATTGTCTGGTGGTACTTGAGTAATTTCAAATTGAGATTCGGGTTGTGGTAATCCCAACACAGGTTCAGCAACAATTTCACGAATAACATCTCCTAAATCTCCCTGCCATTCACTGTTTTTCATTACAATTAGCAAATGATTTATTCTTCCATTTGCTTCTTTATACACTTTTTTATCAGGTCCCGAGTCACACGAAATAAATAAAATTGTAAGTACTAAAATTAGGTTAATTCTTATCATATTTTTTAAATTTTAAATATTTTTAGTTTGGTTCCAGGTTTTAAACTTTTAACACTCCAAATATTGTTCCAATCTTTAATATTTTGTACGGAAACATTTGTATATTTCTGAGCAATTAACCATAACGAATCACCAGATTTAACAACATAGGTTTCATGAGGCCCAGTTGGAACGTCTTTTTTAACAGTTATATTTTTGGGTTTTGAACTTGTAACCGCATTAAATTTTCTAGGATAAATAGTTAACCGTTGTCCAATTTTTAAACGATTACTTCTCATATTATTCCATCGCATAATATTACTGACAGAAACTCCAAATTTATTTGCAATCCTTCCTAGATAATCACCACTTTTTACTCTATAAACAGTTCGTGCATTTTCTTCAATATACTCAGGTAATGGTTTTTCACGTTTTGTATCTTCAACATCAGCAAAAGCGTAAATTTCTTTTTCATTGCTTAAAAATTTTCCAATGTCTTTAATAGGTAGAGTTAGCGTGTAATTTTTTCCTTTTATATAAGGAACAATATCTAATTTATATTGAGGATTTAAAAATTGAAGCACTTCAATATCTACATTTAAAGTTTCATAAATTTGTTCAAAAGTCAATTGTCTTTTTACCTGAACCGTATCAGTTTCAAAATAGGCAAGTGTATTTTCTTTTGCCTTTATATTATGCTCGTTGGCGTATTCAAAAATGTATAAAGTTGCATAAAAAGCAGGTACATATCCAGCAGTTTCTCGAGGTAAATTATGTCTAATATTCCAATAATTTGTGCTACCTCCAGATCGTCTTATGGCCTTGCTAACATTACCGGGGCCAGAATTATATGCAGCTAATGCTAAATCCCAGTCACCAAATATTCCATATAAACTAGCTAAGTATTTGCAAGCTGCTTCGGTAGCCCTGTACGGGTCTGAACGTTCATCTACATAAGAACTAACATTTAAATCGAACTGCTTACCTGTTTGGTACATGAACTGCCATAAACCAGTTGCTCCAACGCGTGAACGTGCTCTAGGTTTTAATGCGGACTCTACAATTGCCAAATATTTTATTTCCATTGGCACATCATATTTATCTAATTGTTCTTCAAACAATGGAAAATAAAAACGTGCTTTTTCCAATAAGTTAGAAAAAGCCGATTTTCTACGTTTTAAATAGGTTTTTATTATTTGTTCTAATTGCGGATTATAATCTATATGAAAAGGTGTTTTACTGTTTAAAATTTGCAATCTTTCTTTCAACAATTCTGTTGGCAATTCTTCTAAATCAGTTACTAAAATTTCATCATCCCTTAACACATATTGAATGGTGTCATAAAGAGGGGATTTTATTAATTCGTTCAACCATAAACTATCAATTAATGTTGCTTCCTTATACTCTTTAAAGCTTAACGAATCAGATTTTTGAAAAAATAAAGTATCGCTATTTGAAAACAATTCCTTAGTGTCTTCAATGGTTTTAAGTTTAATGGTATCAGATTTGGATTGTGCAAAACTAATACTACAAAACAATAAAAATGTAATTTTAAATACTAATTTCATTAATTTTTATTCCTTTAAAAGTTTAGAGATTTCGTCTAAATTAGGTGCTAAAATTATTTCTATTCTTCTATTTTTTGCTTTCCCTTCTGTTGTAGCATTTGTATCTACAGGCATAAATTCACTTCTACCAGCTGCAGTAATTTGAGTTGGACTAACCCCTTTGTCTTTTAAAATTCTAACTATAGCTGTAGCTCTTTTTACAGACAAATCCCAGTTATCAATTAACGTTGTTCCGTTGTATGGAACATCATCTGTATGCCCTTCAATTAATACGTTTATATCTTTATTTTCTGATAAAACACCGGCTAATTGCTCAACTGCTTTTTTACCTTCACTACCAACCGCCCAACTTCCAGAATCAAACAATAATTTATTCTCCATAGAAACATAAATTTTTCCATTTTTATGAACTACCGTTAACCCATTACCTTCAAAATTATGCAAAGCATTGGAAATGGCATTTTTTAATTGCTGCATTTGAGCTTCTTTAGCATTAATCAATCTTTGTAATTCATCAACTTCCTCTGAACGTAAATTTAATTCTGTTTGAAGTTTTTCCAAACGTAAACTTTCTTCTTGTAATTTCTTTTCTTTCACTTCAAGTTGTGCTAATAATTCCTGATTTTTTTTAGATTGCTCCGCTAGTTCTTTTGAACTTTGAGTTGCAAGTACCCCATATGATTCTTCTAAATTTTTAAATTTATTTTGAAGGGAAGTATACTCATTATCTAAAATATTTTTTTGATTTTTAAGTTCACCTAACTCAACATTTAAATCTTCTATATCCGATTCTAAACCTTTTTTTACCGCTAATAAATCATCTTTTTCTTTTATTAATTCTGAATTAGAAGTTCGTAATTTATTAAACTTAGTTTCTAACTCCTGATATACTTTTTTTGAAACACAAGAGTTTAATGTGAATGCTATTACGAATAAAATTGCTACTTTTTTTAACATGCTATTATTTTTTATTATTCTATTTCAACTACTATTGGACAATGATCTGAATGTTTTGCTTCTGGCAAAATATATGCTCTTTTAATTCTTTCTTTTAAAGGTTCACTTACCATATGATAATCTATACGCCAACCTTTATTATTATTTCTTGCATTTGCCCTGTAACTCCACCAACTATAATGGTGTGGCTCCTTGTTTAAATACCTAAATGAATCTATAAAACCACTATCAATAAAATTACCAATCCATGCTCTTTCTTCAGGTAAAAATCCTGAAACGCCTTTCATTTTAGGATTGTGAATATCAATTTCTTCGTGACAAATATTATAATCTCCACAAATAATAATATTAGGAATTACTTTCTTTAAATCATTTACATATTCCTGAAATTCAGCCATATAATTCAATTTAAAATTTAAACGAGCATCATTTGTGCCTGATGGTAAATACAAACTCATTACTGAAAAATCATTAAAATCTATACGTAAATTTCTTCCTTCAAAATCCATAGATTCAATTCCAGTTCCATATTCTACATGATTCGGTTTGTGTTTTGATAAAATTGCAACACTACTATAGCCCTTTTTTTCTGCTGAAAACCAATAATGATGTATGTAGCCAATTTCTTCAAAAAGCCCTAAATCTAATTGTTCTTTATGTGCTTTTGTTTCCTGTATACAAACGATATCAGCTTTTGCAGCTACTAACCAATCTATAAAACCTTTTTTTAAAGCCGCTCTAATTCCATTTACATTGTATGATATTATTTTCATTGTCTATTTACTTGCTTTCGTATAATTCTCTTAATTTTCTTCTCATTACTTTATTAGATGCTGTTCTTGGTAATGTATCAATTTTTACTAAATCGGTTAATTTAAATAACGGGTTTAACTGATTTTTAATATTTTTTTTGGCTAAATTAAATTTTTCTTCAATAGAAAATTTAGAAGGGTTTTCAGTATAATATACAATCAATTCACTGGGACCTCCATTTTTTGGTGAAACAGCAATTGCAGCTGACTCTTTCACAAATTCTAATGTATTTAAAACTGTCTCAATTTGAATTGAACTTACTTTAATTCCTCCTAAATTCATAGCATCATCAACTCTACCGTGCATTTTATAATATCCGTTTTCCAATCGCTCTAATTGATCTCCGTGACGTCTCAATAATTTACCTTCATATTTTGGAGTCCCTTTGTAATAAACATTAAAATGATCTCTATTTAATAATGTGTTGGATAGCCCCAATATTGGAGGAATTAAAAATAACTCTCCTTTGTCAGATTTATTGTTATTTTCATTTAATAATACAAACTCACCACCTAGCGCTTGGGTTGAAAAGGTGCTTGCAATATTTGGCTGAACAACGGTACTCGTAACATAGCCTCCACCAATTTCGGTACCGCCACAATATTCAATTATGGGTTTGTTATTTGCGAGTTTCATTAAATAATCCATTTCTGATGGATTAGAAACTTCTCCAGTTGAGCTATAACATTTTATAGAATTCCAGTTAAATTGTTCCATGCATTTAGAATTTTCCCAGTACTTTACAAAACTTGGAATTACACCCAACATTGTAACTTTTGAATCTTGAATAAATTTACCAAAACCAGCATCTGATGGTGTTCCATAATACAATGCAATAGATGCTTTATTTATTAATGCAGCAAAAACCAGCCAAGGTCCCATCATCCAACCTAAATTTGTTGGCCAACAAACCACATCATTTTTATGAATATCTTGATGATAATAACCATCACTTGCGCACTTTATAGGTGTTATATGAGTCCAAGGAATGGCTTTTGGCTCTCCTGTTGTACCCGATGAAAATAAAATTGTAATTAAGTCTTCAGGATTTTGAATAACAGTTTTAAATTCAGTTTTGGTACTTAAAAAATCATTCCAATAAAGATCTCCATTTCTTAAATTACAATTTTCTTTTGATGTTTTAATAACAACTGCTTTTGGTGCATTTGCGTCTTTAATTTTTTGAAATAAAGGAAGTTTTTTTACACCTTTTTTTATAACATCTTGTGTGAAAATTAATACCGGTTTTGTAATTTTTAAACGCACCTCAATTTCATTTGGTGTAAAACTATCAGCAATTGTAACTATTGGCAATCCCGCTTTTATACCTGCTAAATAAATGGCAACAGCTTCCAAAGTCATAGGCATATCAATAGCAATTTTGTCACCTGATTTTAAGCCAAGTTCAACCAAGCTATTGGCAATTTTATTTACTAGCCTTACCAGTTCTTTTTGAGTAATGTTTTGAATTGAATTATCCTCGTTTTGATAAATTAAAGCTACTGCTTCATCTTCATTTTGAAAACAAGAATCAACAATATTAAGTCTTCCATTTTTTAGCCATTCAGCATTTTCAACTCCTTTTGAAATATCTAAAATTGTTGAATAATTTTCAGCTAACTGGATGTTTAAATTTTGAATAGTTGATTTCCAAAAAACTTCTTTATTTGTAACCGACCATTTCCAGAAATCTTGATAATTATTAAAACTATTAGTTTGCATCATTTTATAAATGTTGCTAGTTTCAATTATTTTTTTTGAAGGTTTCCAAATGGGTTTTTTACTCATAAAAACTGTTAAAATTCTGGGTCTTCATCAATAGAATTATTTTTATTTAAATCTTTTTCACCTTGCTTAGCACAATCAATTTCAATACTTAATTCTTCGGGTTTTTCAAATCCCTCCATACTTACATTTAAAGTTGGATCGGCATATAGTTTTTTATAATACAATCCCCAAATCGGCAATGCCATTGTTGCACCTTGACCAAAAGTGATGCCAGCAAAATGGGTGGCTCTGTCTTCACCACCAACCCAAACACCAGTTGCCAAATTTGGTACAATTCCCATAAACCAGCCATCAGATTGATTTTGAGTTGTTCCAGTTTTACCAGCGATAGGATTTGTAAATTCGTATGGATAACCTGTTGAAACATTATCTGGATAACTTCCCCATTTACCGCGTAAACGGATCCCTGAACCTGACTGAGTTACTCCTTCCAATAAATTAATAATTACATAGGCCGATTCTTCACTTAAAACTTCTTTAGAGTTAGGTGTAAATTGCTGCAAAACTGTTCCGTTTTTATCTTCAATTTTTAAAATCATCATTGGCTCTACTTGCAACCCTTTATTTGCAAAGGTTGCATAAGCTCCAACCATTTCATACAACGATAAATCAACTGACCCTAACGCAATTGCCGGTACTTCAGGAATTTTAGTAGTTATTCCCGCGCTATGGGCCAATCTTACAACATTTTCAGGATTTACCATATCAATTAATCTAGCAGTAATTACATTTACAGAACCTGCTAAAGCTTCTTTTAGGGTAAGTTCTCCACCATAATCATCTGTTGCATTTTTTGGTGTCCAGTCTTCTGGCATTCCATACTTTTCTTTTGGAATTGTATACAATGTATTTGGATATTTTATACAAGGTGATAAGTTTAATTGATTAATAGCAGTTGCATAAACAAAAGGTTTAAAAGTTGAACCAACCTGACGTTTTTGTTGTTTTACCGCATCGTATTGAAAGTGTTTATAATTAATACCTCCAACCCAAGCTTTTACATGTCCAGATTCAGGTTCAATAGACAACAACCCTGATCTTAAAATTTGTTTATAATATCGAATGGAATCATTTGGTGACATAATGGTGTCAACATCTCCTTTCCAAGAAAAAACTTGCATTTCTGCTTTTTCATCAAATGACTCTTTTATTTTTTTATCAGACACTCCTTGGTTTTTCAAACGGATCCATCTGTTGGAACGTTTCATTGCCTGTTCCATGGTATTATCAATTTGAGTTTTATCCAAATCGTAAAAGGGAGCAGTTTTATTCCTTTTTTGTTCTTTGTTAAATATACGTTGCAGATTAGCCATGTGTTCAGCCACAGCTTCTTCGGCATATTTTTGCATACGAGAGTCAATAGTTACATAAATCTTTAAACCATCTCTATGTAAATTATAGTCTGTGCCATCTGGTTTTGGATTATTTTTAATCCATGTTTTCATAAAGTCTCGTAAATATTCTCTAAAATATGTGGCGTAACCATCACTATGTCCTTCTCTATTTACATTTAATTCCAGCCCTTTAAGTTGCAAGGAATCTTTTAGTTTTTCTGAAATAAAACTATTTCGTTGCATTTGAGCTAAAACAACATTTCTTCGATCTCTTACTAATTCCTCTCTTCTTAATGGATTGTAGTAGGAAGCATTTTTAAGCATTCCTACAAGCATTGCAGATTCTGATATAGTCAAATCTATTGGTTCTTTTCCAAAATAAATACGAGATGCCGAACGAATACCAACTGCTAAATTTAAAAAGTCGTACTTGTTTAAGTACATTGTTAAAATTTCCTGCTTAGTATATTGACGCTCTAATTTTACAGCAATAACATATTCTTTAAACTTTTGAAGAATTCTTTCCACTATATTTTTAGATCCTTCTCCAGTAAATAATAATTTAGCTAATTGTTGTGTAATTGTACTACCACCACCAGTTTTTCCAAGTTTAACAATTGCACGTGCTGTTGATTTAAAATCGATTCCAGAATGTTCATAAAAACGTTCATCTTCTGTTGCTATCAAAGCTTTTACTAAGTTTTTTGGCAAATCTTTGTATTTAACAGGGGTACGGTTTTCTTTAAAATATTTACCCAAAGTACTTCCGTCATACGAAATAATTTCAGTGGCTAAATTGTTTTCTGGATTTTCTAATTCTTCAAAGGTTGGAAGCGCTCCAAAAAAGCCCCAAGAGGCAAATAAAAATAATAGAATTACAGCTGCGGTGCCACCTAATATAGTTACCCAAAACCATTTAATATATTTTGAAAAATTAGTGTTTTCAGTTTCTTTTTTTGTCATTATTTTACTATTTCTATACTTAAACCTACATCCGTAATTCCACTTAATGGATTTTCTCCTTTAACATCATTAATGCTTCTAGTTGCGTGCTTGATATTAAATTTATAGTCTCCTTTTTCAGAGAACAAAACGTTTTCTTTATAAAAAAGTTTGTTTTCTTTTAATTCAGTAAAACCAGTCCCTAACCAATTACCAGCAGTATCTGTCATTTCATATTCTAAAGTATCTACAACTCGAAATCCATTTGGAAATTCAATTTTTGCTATTAAAAACAAGGAACTAAATTCATAGTTTTTATTATTCCTAATATTTATAAACACATTTTTTTTTGAAATCGTATCAATATTGTTAACAATAAATTCAATTTTATTTTCTGAGAACCATTGATGATCTACAATAGGTTCATACTTATCATAAACTATATTGGTTGTGCACGACATTAATAGTAGCGCACTTAATAGTATAAAAAAGTAGTTATTCTTTGTTAGTATTGCTTGCACTTTTTCTTGGTGGTCTTCTTTTTTTGTTTCTATTAGGCTTGTTTCTTTGCGGATTTGCATTAGATTTTGTGTTATTTTCAGCACTATTAGCAGCTTTTTTTTGCTGATTTGGATTCGGCTTTTGTTTTGGTGAACCAGCACCTTTAGGTTTCTGATTTGGGTTATGATTTTGTTTTTGAGAACCAGCACCTTTAGGCTTCTGATTTGGATTTTGTTTATTTTGATTCGGATTTTTTTGATTTCTTCTTTTATTTCTGCTTTTTTTAGTTCGTTTAGGTGTATCAAAACGTGTTAAACTATCTTGACCAACAACGTTTTCAAAATCTACTTTAGCTTCTTCAATTAATTCAGATTCGTATTCTTCCAATGACGCTACTTGTTCTCTATTCTTGTTTGCTGAAATAATTTCTTGTACTTGTTCTAAGGTTAATTTATACCATTTAGTTCTATTTTCCTTATAGGTATACCAAAGCAGTCCTTTAAAAATGTCCATTTTAACAAATGCAGCATCTCCCTTTTCTGTTTTTAAAATAATATCTTGTTTAGGAAATCCAGTTAAAGCATCTAAATAAGTATCTAATTCATAGTTTAAACAACATTTTAATTTTCCACATTGACCAGCTAATTTTTGTGGATTTAAAGAAAGCTGTTGGTAACGTGCAGCAGTTGTGTTTACTTTACGCAAATCTGTTAACCAAGTAGAACAACACAACTCTCTTCCACAAGATCCAACTCCGCCTAAACGTGCAGCTTCTTGGCGCAAACCAACTTGTTTCATTTCAATTCGAATGCTAAAGGCACTTGCTAAATCTCTAATTAGTTGCCTAAAATCTACACGATCATCTGCTGTATAATAAAAGGTGGCTTTATTCCCATCGCCCTGATATTCAACATCTGAAAGCTTCATTTTTAAACCAAGTCTTCCTAATATTTCACGCCCACGGTATTGAGTATCATATTCTTTTGCGCGAGAAGTTTGCCAGATATCAATGTCTTTTTGGGTAGCTTTTCTATAAATTTTTTTAATTTCTTCGCTATCAGTTTTAACTCCTTTTTTCTTCATTTGAACTTTTACAAGTTCACCAATTAATGAAACAGTACCAATATCATGGCCAGGATTTCCTTCAACAGCAACAACATCTCCTATTGAAATTTGTAAACTATCTTGATTTCTAAAAAAATGTTTTCTACCATTTTTAAAGCGTACTTCTACAATATTTAAGGGTTTTTGCCCTGTGGGTAGCGACATGTTTGAAAGCCAGTCGAAAACCGAAAGCTTTTCACAGTCTCCAGTACCACAACTTCCATTACTTTTACAACCTTTCGGTACACTATTTATATCTGAAGAGCAACTATTACAGCTCATATATTCTAAATTATTTTAAGTTAAGTAAAATTAAAAATACAATCTTACGTTCTTCACTAATTTGTAAAGATAAATTAAAAATGCTAACTGTAAAACGTTAAAAAATGGTTTTTAAGTTTGTTTAACATCAATAATTTTTACCGGGCAAGCCTCTTTTGCTTTTAAAGAATTATCATAAATGGTTTCATCGGGGGATTTTATTGTAAAAAAACCCTTTTTTTCTTTTGAATGCAATAACACCGATTTCCCGTCCTTTTTAGACATTTGAAATTGAGCTGGAGCTAATTCAACACAGTAATTACAGCCAATACACTTGGCTCTTTGTAGGGTGATAATAACCATTATTTGATTTTTGGTATTGAGTTTTCAAATGTAATACTTAAGTTTTTAGTGTTTTTTAAACTATAAAAAGTAGCTTAAAAACCAACCAAAATTTCTTCAATTTGAAACTATAATACAGATTTAAATTGTTCTAAAAAGCGAACATCGTTTTCATAAAACATTCTAATATCAGGAATTTGATACAATAACATAGCAATACGTTCTATTCCCATTCCAAAAGCATAACCTGAGTAAATATCAGGATCTATATTAGCATTTTTAAGAACATTTGGGTCTACCATTCCACAGCCCATAATTTCTAACCAACCAGTCCCTTTTGTAATTTTATAATCAGTTTCAGTTTCTAATCCCCAATAAATATCAACTTCGGCGCTAGGTTCTGTAAATGGGAAGTATGAAGGGCGTAAACGAATTTTAGATTTTCCAAACATTTCTTTGGTGAAATATAACAAGACTTGTTTTAAATCGGCAAAAGAAACATCAGTATCTATATATAAACCTTCAACTTGGTGAAAAATACAATGTGCACGCGCTGAAATATCTTCATTTCTAAATACACGCCCGGGAGAAATAGTTCTAATTGGTGGTATATGATTTTCCATATAGCGTACTTGAACCGATGATGTATGTGTACGCAATAAAATATCTGGATTTGTTTCAATAAAAAATGTATCCTGCATATCACGCGCTGGGTGATATTCCGGTAAATTTAAAGCAGTAAAATTATGCCAATCGTCTTCAATTTCAGGACCTTCAGAAACTGTAAAACCAATACGCGAAAACACATCAATAATTTTGTTTCTAACAATTGAAATTGGATGACGAGAACCTAACAATACAGGTTCTTCAGGGCGTGTTAAGTCACCATAAAAACCCTTTTGTTCGCTTGTATTTTCTAAAGAATCTTTTAATTGATTTACTTTATTTTGTGCGGAATCTTTTAATATATTTAGTGCTTGTCCAAATTCTTTTCGTTCAGAAGGAGCAACATTTTTAAATTCAGTAAATAAATCATTAAGTATTCCTTTTTTACTTAAAAATTTAATTCTAAATGCCTCAATTTCATCTTTAGTGGTTGCATTAAATGCAGATACTTCACCAATCAATTCTTTTACTTTATCTAACATTTTTATATAAAATTAAGGTGCAAATTTACGCATTTTTATTTTGTTTAAATTAAATACCTTAGGAATCATTTTACTAAATGAATTTAAAGTAATTCAATGTTTATAATGGATTAAAAATAATTACTATAAATTTATTTTACGAAAACGATTTAGTATACTTTTAATTTAATGTTAAAAAATAGATGAATTTTAAAGTAAATGTTATTTATTAAGTATATTTGTTCAATATATTATATAAAACATAAAATAACATATAATAAATTATGGAATCTAAAAATAATTGAGCCCATGAGATTTGATGAATGATATATAAATTATGTAACTGGTGCAAACTTAAATGTATTTGTTAAGGTTGTTTATACAATATTAGCACAAAGTGTTGTTTAAACTTATTCTTTTTATTTTTTTACACTTAAAAAGGGTTGCTCTGGAGTAGCCCTTTTTTATAGACGTTTAATAAAAATAAAAAAACTAAATTTATATCTTACATAGTTATAACTACAGAGTTAAAATGGAAAAAAAACTATTACCAAATCTGAAATCCTACGTATTTGAAGAAGTTGCCTTTGATAAATTAATGCAAAACCGAATTAATAAGGTATTAATAGTTTGTTCAAATTACGATTTTTACATGCTTGAAGAAGATGGTAGAATTGATGAACGTATTTTTAATGAATATACTTCTCTAAATTTAAGATACCCTCCAAGTTTTTTACACGCAAATTCCGCTAAAAGAGCTATTGTAATGTTAGCTTCTGATAAAATAGACTTGGTTATTACTTGGCTAGATATTGGGCATTATAAAGCTTTTGAATCCTCCAAATTAATAAAAGAAGCCTTTCCTAAAGTTCCAATTGCAGCCTTAAGTCATTATTCTTCTGAATTAAGAAGCAAGTTAGAACAGGGAAATAAAGGCATTATAGATTTTGTTTTTCATTGGAATGGAAATGTAGATATTTTTTTAGCTATAATAAAATTGACAGAAGACAGAATGAATGCTGAAAGAGATATTAATGATATTGGTGTAAAAGCTATTTTATTGGTTGAAGATTCTTTAAAATTTTATTCAAGGTATATTCCACTTATATATAAAGTAATTCTTAAACAAACACAGGCATTTATGTCTGAAGGACTAAACGAACATAGAAAAATGTTGGTAATGCGAGGTAGGCCTAAAATATTGTTGGCAACAGTTTTTGAAGAAGGGATAAGTTTGTTTGATAAATATAGAGATAATTTATTGGGAGTAATCTCAGATGTAAATTATTTAAAACATGGTGTAAGAAATAATGAAGCAGGTTTCCTTTTTTTAAATTATGTAAGAAGTTACGATCGTTATTTCCCAATTTTAATTCAGTCATCTGATGCAAATAATGAAAAACGAACACTTGAACTTAAGGGAAAGTTTATGTATAAATATTCTGAAACTTTAGGTGTAGACATTAAAAATTATATTACAAAGTATTTTTCGTTTGGAAATTTTGAATTTTGGGATCCAACCCAAATGAAAGTATTGGCCATTGCAAAGGATTTGAATGAATTTCAAAAAGCTTTGAATATAGTAACAGAAGATTGTTTGGTGTACCATGCCAAAAGAAGCGAATTTTCAAAATGGTTAAAATCAAGGGCGCTTTTTCCATTAGCCAATTTGTTTAGTAATATTGAATATGATGATTTTGAAGATGAGCATCATATAAGAGTTTATCTTATTAACTGCATAAAAGCTTACCGTGTATATCGCTCTAGAGGAGTAATTGTAAAGTTTGATAAACGAAAATATGATGAATTTGTTGGGTTTTCAAGAATTGGAGAAGGCGCTTTAGGTGGAAAAGGAAGAGGACTGGCATTTATAGATTCATTTTTAAAACGTAATAAATTATTTAATAAATATGAAAATGTAAATATTTCCATACCAAGAACTGTTGTTATAAGTACTGAAGTTTTTGATCAGTTTATTGAAACACATAGACTTATAAAATTTGCTGCAGAAAGCAATAACGATGACGATATACTAAATGAATTTATTTCAAAAGAACTTCCACAATGGGCACTTCAAGATATTGAAGCATTTTTAAAAACCACAAAATCACCAATTGCAATACGCTCATCAAGTATGTTAGAAGACTCTAATTACCAGCCTTTTGCAGGAATATTCGCCACATTTATGGTGGCAAATACTGAAATTAATAAAATGATAGAAATGGTTTCAAATGCAGTAAAATCAGTTATTGCATCCGCATTTTTTGAAAGTAGTAAAGCCTATTTAAAAGCCACATCTCATACAATTGAAGAAGATAAAATGGCTGTAATTTTACAAGAAGTTATTGGAAAACAATATCAAGATGTTTATTACCCAAATATTTCAGGAGTAGCTCGTTCTATTAACTTTTATCCAATTGGTGATGAAAAACCAAATGAAGGAATTGCAAATATTGCTTTAGGTTTGGGGGAAATAATTGTTGGTGGTGGACAAACTTTACGTTTTTCTCCTTTTCATCCAAAAAAAGTATTGCAATTATCTTCTCCAGCTTCAACACAAAGAGACACCCAACAATATTTTTATGGGTTAGATTTAAACCCAGATAGTTATAAAATTTCAACTGATGAATCCATCAATAAAAAGAAAATAACAATTAGAAAAGCTGAAAAGCACGGTTCTTTAAAATTTGTTGCTTCCACTTATGATTTGCAAAACAATACAATTAGACCAGGTATTATGCACGATGGTATTCGAGTAATCTCTTTTGATAATATTTTAAAATACAACACATTTCCTTTACCAGAAATTTTACGAGATTTACTTAGAATTGGACAACGAGAAATGAGAAACCCTATTGAAATTGAATTTGCTGTAAAGCTTGATGTTCCTCATGGAAAACCTAAAGATTTTTCTTTTTTACAAATAAGACCGATTATTGAAAGTATTGAAGCTGGGAGTAATTTACCAACAAAATTTGAGACTTCTGACACAATTATTTATTCTGAATCTGCTTTAGGAAATGGGAATTATGAAAACATTTATGATTTTGTTTATGTAAAACCAGAATCTTTTAATGCTGCAAACACAAGGCAAATAGCAGCAGCAGTTGATCAAATAAATAAAAAGTTTTTAGCATCAGACAAACACTATATTTTAGTTGGTCCAGGAAGATGGGGGTCTAGCGATCCTTGGTTGGGAATTCCTGTAATATGGCCTCAAATTTCAGCAGCAAAAATAATTGTTGAGTCAGGTTTAAATAATTTCAGAATTGATCCTAGTCAAGGAACACATTTTTTTCAAAATTTAACATCATTTAAAGTAGGGTATTTAACAATTAACCCGTTTATAAGTGATGGCTTTTTTGATGTAAATTATTTAAATCAACAACCTGCTGTTTTTGAAGACACCTATTTAAGACATATTTGTTTTAAAAAACCATTAACAACAATAATTGAAGGTAAAAATAATAAAGCAGCCATTTTTAAAGAAGGTTTTTCAGTTGAGGAGGTTAGTATAACTCAAGATTCAATTGAAGAATTACCTCCAGATGGATTTATGTAAGCTAAAATTTAATTAACATATTGATAATAGAACAGTATTAAAAATCAGTAAATATTCGATATTAATAATATATTGCAAAATAAATGATACATAGTAAAAAAAATCACCTTTTTTTTAATGATAATTGAATTTAATATCAGTATTTTTGTACCAGATTTTATTTTTTAATCATCTATAAATTATACCATTATGAATGTTAAAGAGATATTAACAAATTTAGAGACCAAACATCCTGGAGAAAAAGAATATTTACAGGCTGTTCATGAGGTTTTAGAGTCTATTGAGACTATTTATAACGAAAATCCTCAGTATGAAGCAGCTAAAATTATTGAACGTTTAGTTGAACCTGATCGAATTTTGACTTTTAGAGTTTCGTGGTTGGATGATGCTGGTAATGTTCATGTAAATTTAGGGCATAGAGTTCAGTTTAACAATGCAATTGGCCCTTATAAAGGAGGTATTCGTTTACACCCAAGTGTAAATCTAAGTATCTTGAAGTTTTTAGGGTTTGAACAAATCTTTAAAAATGCGTTAACTACTTTGCCAATGGGCGGAGGAAAAGGAGGATCAGATTTTAATCCAAAAGGAAAATCAGACGCTGAAATTATGCGTTTTTGTCAAGGGTTTATGTTAGAACTTTGGAGAGTTATTGGCCCAAGTACAGATGTCCCTGCAGGTGATATTGGAACCGGAGGTAGAGAAATTGGATTCATGTATGGTATGTATAAAAAACTGCAACATGAAAACTCTGGAGTATTTACTGGTAAAGGTTTAAATTGGGGTGGAAGTTTAATTAGACCTGAAGCAACTGGTTTTGGGGGAGTTTACTTCACTAAAGAAATGTTAGAAACCAAAAACGATAATTATAAAGGTAAAATCATTTCACTTTCTGGATTTGGAAATGTTACTTGGGGTGTTGCTTTAAAAGTTACTGAACTAGGTGGAAAAGTTGTTACTATTTCTGGTCCTGATGGTTATATATATGATGAAAAAGGCTTGGACGAAGATAAAATTGATTACCTATTAATGTTAAGAGCTTCAAATAATGATGTTGTAGCGCCGTATGCTGATGAATATCCTGAAGCTAAGTTTTACCCAGGAGAAAAACCTTGGGGAGTAAAATGCGATATTGCCATGCCATGTGCAATTCAAAACGAATTGGATGGTGAAGATGCTGAAAAATTAGTAGCTAACGGTACACAATATGTGGCAGAAGTTTCAAATATGGGATGTACTCCAGAGGCAATTGATGTATTTCATAATGCAAGAATATTATATGCACCAGGAAAAGCAGTAAACGCTGGTGGTGTTGCCGTATCTGGTTTAGAAATGTCTCAAAATGCAATGAAATTAAGTTGGACAAAAGAAGAAGTTGATGCTAAATTGCATCAAATTATGCATTCTATTCATACAGCTTGTTTAAAATATGGAACGCAGGAAGATGGTTATATTAATTATGTAAAAGGTGCAAATATTGCAGGTTTTATTAAGGTTGCAGACTCTATGTTAGATCTAGGGATAATATAAATTAGTTATACTTTAAATTTAAAAGGGTTGCCAATAAGCAACCCTTTTGTTTTTTATATTTGTTTTATTGAATAATGAACAATTAACATATCGGAAAATAATACATATCGATATGGATGCTTTTTATGCATCTGTAGAGCAGTTGGATAATCCAGATTTAAAAGGGAAACCAATAGCTGTTGGCGGCGCAAGTGAACGTGGAGTGGTTTCTGCTGCAAGCTATGAAGCTAGGAAATTTGGAGTGCGTTCAGCAATGAGCGGTGTTTTAGCAAGAAAGAATTGCCCACATCTTATTTTTATTAAACCAAGATTTGAACGTTATAAAGAAATCTCTAAAAAAATTAGGACAATTTTTTATGAATATACAGATTTGGTTGAACCACTTTCGTTAGATGAAGCTTATTTAGATGTTACTATTAATAAAAAAGGAAATCCTTCAGCTAGTTTAATTGCAAAAGAAATTAGACAACGTATTTTTGATGAACTTCAGTTAAATGCTTCTGCAGGCATTTCAAATAGTAAATTTGTTGCTAAAATAGCTTCAGATATTAATAAACCAAACGGACAAAAAACGATTCCACCAGAAGAAGTAATTCAATTTTTAGAAGATTTACCTATCGAAAAATTTTTTGGAATTGGTAAAGTTACAGCAGCGAAAATGTACAATCTAGGTATTTTTAATGGGAAAGATTTAAAAGAAAAGGATGAGGCTTTTTTAACAAACCACTTTAAAAAATCTGGTGTTCATTATTATAATTTGGTTCGGGGTAATTTTTATAGTAAGGTGAAACCAAATAGAGAACGAAAATCAGTTGCTGCTGAACATACATTTATAAAAAACTTGACGTCTGAAATTTTTATGTTAGAGAAATTAGAAAGAATTTCAGAAGAGTTGGAACAACGGTTATTAACATCAAAAGTTTCAGGAAAAACAATTACTTTAAAAATTAAATACAGTGATTTTAAAACTCAAACACGTAGTAAAACATTGCCCTATTTTGTAAAAGAAAAGGCT
>Ga0102814_10000594_pt1 | contig 26208 bp, 20 predicted proteins | sample ColrivemetaGS741_FD_79112 | JGI IMG/M metagenome (GOLD analysis project Ga0102814, IMG submission 79112) | Estuarine microbial communities from the Columbia River estuary - Flood tide ETM metaG S.741 | ecosystem: Environmental > Aquatic > Marine > Intertidal zone > Estuary | place: USA...
GCACAACAATTTTAATTTTATATATGTCGTGGGGTAACATATTAAAACAGTTTCCAGCAATTGGTTCCCAAATAGTAACTAAAAATATAGTATTTCTTTGTTTTATAGTATAAAATTAGAAATAGTAACTAGATTTGAGATTTCAAATCGTAAAAACAAGGTTTCAAATCGTAAAAATCTATAAAATTTTTAGTTTAAATTCTGTGGGTGTACAGTTTTCGAATTGTTTAAAAGTTCTTATAAATGTATTTAATGATCCAAAACCAGACAATTCACCAATTTCTGTAATTGATAAATAAGGTTTATTTTTTAATAGCACTTTAGCTTCACTTATTCTATAATCATTTACAAAATGATTAAAATTATACCCCATACCTTCATTTATAATATTTGAAACATATGATCTGTTAGTTCCAATACTACTTGCAACATCCCAAATATTTAAATTTGGATTTAACCAAGGCTTTTTGTTATTAAAATATTGAATTAGATTTTTTTCAATTTCTATTAAGTCGAGATTATGAATAGTTCCGTTTTCTTTATTATTAACGTTCGATAATTGTAAATCTATTGGAAGTTGTTTTAAGCCAATTATTGCTAAAATTAAATAAAGAAGTGTAAACAATGAGCAAACATAAAAAAGCATCATTTCGTTTGCATTAAAAGGTGTTCTACCCAGTGTTGTAACATAAAATCCAGGAATTGACATTAGTAAAATAAAGGAAATGTTGGCTGTATAAAATAAGCGCAATTGGTATTTGTTTATATCTGAAAATGAATTATTCATTTCCTTTTTAATTTTAAGAATATAACTAATTACTAAAAAGTTATAAACTATGATTTGAATTATATGAAAAGCTCTGGAACCTTTATATAGATAATTCAACAGTAAAGATGAATTACTAGTTAGTGGTGTGCCATATAAGCTATTATTCATATATGCCTGATAATCTTCCCAATTTGCATATAAGGTAGTTCCGAGCATCGCTAATGCAATCAATATAGAAGGTATAAAGTGATAAATCCATTTAGATTTAACAATAATTAAATTAAAAGCGCTATTAAGGTATAAGTAATATAAAGGGTAAAATGCTAGTAAAGCCGCTAAAAAGATAAAATCGAAATATCTGAATGTGATCCAAAACTCATTAAATGACAAAAAATGACCAACAAATAAAATAAAACTATTAAAAAAGAAAAGACTTAAATAAAAACGATTTTCAAATTTTTTACTACTTGTAAAAAATAAAAATAATGCACCATATAAATTAATGAATAAAGTTGATAGTAATGCTATTATTTTAATCAATTTGCAGGAATTTTTATAGTGTATATAATATGTAAGTTACAATTAGCAATTAAATAATTGTATGATAAAAATCAAGTATGGGTCTTATTTTATTTCATTAAAATACTACCATAACTTTATGTAACTTTGCAACTTTAAAACTCATTAAAATTAAATGCCTCAATTTCCTAAAAATGAATTGGCTCAAATTGTAATTGCATCGTGTGTTGCTAACAAAATTGAGCACGTTGTAATTTCTCCAGGTTCAAGAAATGCACCTTTAACAATTGGTTTTACAAATCATTCTAAAATAAAAACATATAGTATTGTTGATGAGCGTTGTGCAGCATTTTTTGCATTGGGTATTGCACAACAATTGCAAAAACCAGTGGCTATTGTTTGTACATCAGGTTCAGCATTATTAAATTATTATCCAGCAATTGCTGAAGCTTTTTATAGCAATATTCCGTTGGTTGTAATTTCTGCTGATAGGCCAGCACACTTAATTGATATTGGCGATGGACAAACAATTAGACAAGAAAATGTTTTTGAAAATCATATTTTAGAATCGATAAGTTTAAATGGAAATTTAAATATTGAGGATTCCATAAAAGAAATGATAGATGAAACTTTAAATATTTCAATTTTACGCAAAGGACCTGTTCACATAAATGTTCCTTTTGATGAACCGTTATATGAAACTACCAATAAAATTTTAAATTTTGAACAAATAGATAACGATTTTGAAGAGACTCCTTTAGATGTTGATTATTTAGAAAAATTCGCAAAAATTTGGAATACCTCTAAAAGAAAAATGGTGTTGGTTGGTGCTAAATTTCCAAGCGAATTGTTGCAAATTCAGTTGGAACATTTAACGAAAGATCCGTCTGTTTTAGTCTTAATTGAAAATACTTCAAATGTTTCCCATTCAAAATTTATTAATAGTATAGATAAACTTATTTTTCCTTTAGAAGATGATGAATTATCTCATTTTCAGCCAGATATATTGCTGAGTTTAGGGGGATTAATTGTTTCAAAAAAAATAAAACAACATTTAAGAAAATTTAAACCAACATATCATTGGCACATTGATGCAGAAAGAGCATTTGATACATTTCACTGTTTAAAACAGCATTTTAAAATAACTCCTCAATTATTTTTTAGTCAGTTTTTCTTTTTAACGAAATCTATAGAAAGTGATTATCAAGAATTCTGGCTCAATAAAAAAAATGCAAGACTTAAAAAACATCAAGAATTTATTGCAAGTTGTGATTTTTCAGATTTAAAAGTTTTTGATAAACTATTAGAAAGTGTTCCCGATAAATCTCAATTACAAGTAAGTAATAGTTCTGTAATAAGATATACCCAATTATTTGATATTAACAAAACATTGCGTGTATTTTGTAATAGAGGCACTAGTGGGATTGATGGAAGTACAAGTTCAGCAATCGGAGCGGCTTCAGTTGTAAAGGAAAATACCGTTTTTTTAACAGGCGATATTAGTTTCTTTTATGATAGTAATGCACTTTGGAATGCTTATATTCCTAATAATTTCAGAATTATTTTAGTAAATAATGGTGGAGGTGGTATTTTCAGATTTATACCGGGTCCTCAAAATTCAAATGCATTGGATTATTTTGAAGCTCCACACAATTTAACTGCTGAACATTTGTGTAAAATGTATAATTTTGAATATATAACAGCTGTTAATGAAGTTGAATTAAATAAAGAGCTTAAGGGTTTTTATAACAGAACAGAAAGCCCTAAATTATTGGAGATATTTACTCCAAGAGAAGAAAATGATAAAATATTAAAAGCATATTTCAACAATTTAAAATAAAAAATTATGGATTTAAAAGTAGGTGATAAAGTAGATTTAATTGTTGTAAGAAATATTGCAATTGGATTCACGGTTTTAGTAAATGAAGAATTTGAAGGAATGCTTTATAAAAATGAATTGTACCAAAAAATTGCAGAAGGTGAAAAATTAGTGGGTTATTTAAAGAAAATTCGTGAAGATGGAAAGCTTGATATAAGTTTACAAGCTGTTGGTTTTAAACACACTATTGTTAAAAATGAGATAGCGATTTTAAACGCTTTAAGACGAAACGATGGTGTATTAGCTTTGCACGATAAAAGTGATCCTGATGAAATAAAATACCAATTAGGAATGAGTAAAAAAGCTTTTAAAAGTGCCATTGGAGGTCTGTTTCGTCAAAAATTAATAGTAATTTCAGAAGAAGGTATTAAGTTTGTCTAACTTAGATTTTATATTTTTAATCCGCTCTTTAAATTTTCACTTAAGGCATTTTTATTAACTAAAACAGAAATTGTTTTTAATTTAAAGAATGCTTTGCTCATATAAACATAACCATTATTTCCAATACGCTCGCTATTGTTTCCCCAAGAGTTTTTTACTTTATAGTATTCGTTTCCATTTTGATCTTTAACCATACCAATTATATGCATTAAATGATCGTCGGTAGTATTGTAATTTTCAAATTCTTGTTGTCTGTATTCTGGTGAAATATTATTTTCGGTTACAATATAAGTGAGTGCTTTTTCATTGTCTTCAATATTTTGTGGTAATACCGCGATTCCAAATTTTGAAGAAAAAGTTTTTTCAGATACATCACAATCCAAAGCAATTGTATATCCTTTTTTTAATGCGTTATCAGTTTCAGAAACCAACTGATCTAAAGTAATATTATAAAATTGTCCGTTAGAAAAATTATCAGGAATATTTAAAATAAAATTTGAATTATATGGTTGATGGGTAAATGAGGTCAATGTTATATAATCCGACGTTTTAATTTTCGTTTTTTCCTGAAAAGATTTTGGGTTGTAGGTCATTCCTTCATAAAAGAAGGTTTTTGGCGCTTTACCCAAATGAAGATCTAAAATAGAGTCTACTGAAATTTTCCAATTAGGAGAAGCAGAATTTTTATCATTTTTAATGAAGTCATCTAAAACAACTGTTAGTTCAGGAACTATTTTAGAGTGATCGTAGTTACCAGTTTCGTTTTTAAAACCAGCATATGCACTTTCAGGTACCAATCCATAAGTATTAACTGAATTTAATACGTCATGTGCTAATCCTCCTTCACTAAACTGAATTTTACCTTGACGCATAACATAATTCCAAGCTTTTGCGGGATAGGTGAACCTAACATTATACATTTCGGAAATATCAATTATTTTTCCAGTGTTTTTATAAATTTCAGATTCTAAAAATGAGGAAGCTGAAAAACTCCAACAAGTTCCTGTATTTCCTTGACTTTTTACGACAGAGGCTTCAATATCTATAATTGGAGTGAATTCATATTTTTGTTCTGAAGGTAATTGCACATTAACAACATTATCTTCTTGTGCATAAATAAATGTAGTTGTTACTAATAAAATTAGAGTTAAATAAGTATGTTTCATATGTTAATATTTATTGTATTGTTTAATTATCGGGGTCTTCTTCAAAATAAGCACCATCTCTTTTTTGTAGTACTCGTTCAATGTTTTCGTAGTAGCCATCGGAGTTTGGATCTCCTTCTGGTAATTTCATATAGCCACTTTTATAATATCTTAAAGCTAGTTTATATTTTTTTCCAGTTTCATAATAGCGCCCTATATAATAATCTCCAATAGGTGACTCCTTATAAAGCTTGTTAATCATTTCACCAAAGTTTTTTAAATAATCTCCATTTTCCTTATCTAAAACAATTGCTTCTATAGCAAAAATATCCTTTTCCCTTATTTTCAAATTACTTCCAAATAAATATTCAATTTCGACATATTTTTTTTCCAAATAGGCAATTGCATCAGCAGGAGACAAATCCTTAACATTTTCTTCAAATTCTTCATCAGAAATTGTTGAATACATTTCAAAAATAAATGCTAAAGCACTTGGTATAGCTTGTCCTATTGAGGCAGTTTTAGTGCTGTTTTCAAATTTTTCGTATTTATATTTGAATTGCGGGTTATTAATAGTTTCTAATAATGCATTTGTTTCATCAATAAGTGTATTATATTTCTCTAAATTATAAGTACCATTACATAAATAATAATAGATATTTTCGTCTTTAATTGAAGTCGCTTTTTGCTGTAACATTATAGGGATATCTAAGGCATAGTAGGGGTTAATATTTATAAAAGCATTAAACCCGGGGTATTGTTCAACTAAAAAGTAGTTGGTGAAATTTGCAGTTAAAGTATTTCCAACAATGGTTTTAAACGATGAAATTCTATAATTTTCTTCCAAATAATTAATAAGTTCTATTTTAATGAATTGATAAAAAGCCTCGCTTTCTTGAGTTGGTAAACTATTTCCTTCTTGGTAAGAACAGTCTTGATACCTTTCATTATAATAATTTTGATTTATACCAACAATAATTTGTTCTGGAGCTTCGTCTTTGTTAGCAAATAAAATAGAGTTCCCTACATATACATCAAATAAAAATTCTGCATCGAGTACAATTGTTAACGGGTAAAGCTTCGCTTCTTCAGTATCATAACTTTGGGGAATATAAATTTTTAAATACCTATCATTTTGCAGAATTTCTGAATTAAACTTTTTTGTAATTATATTTTGAGAGAAACCATTCATAAATATGCTTAAAAAAAAAGCAAATAAAACTTTATTTTTCATAATTATAATTTTTTTAAAACCCAAACCCTAAACCAAATTTAACATAGGATCCATCTTTACTATTAAATATTGATAAATTTAAATTTATCATATCTGCACCAGTTAACCATAAACCTCCCCCAAATGATGTTTTCCAATCATTTGACTTCTCATTTTTTAACCAAACTCTACCGTAATCGAACCCAGTAAATATACCCAATTGCATTGGAACTAATTCTGTTTTTACATTTCTTAAATTAAAACGTAGATCGGAATTTTGATAAAAACATGAATTTCCTGTAAAACGCTGATTTCTATAACCCCTTAATCCATCCATACCTCCAATACTTGCTCCATTATAAAACTCAAAATTATCACCAATTATTACATTCCCCTTAAATTTTGTAGAAAAAACTATTTTTCCATTACTTGAAATTCTATAGTTAAATGCTAAGGAAGGGCTAATAAATGCATTGTTTTCCAGTTGATTTTCTATATTTTGTTTCCAGCCACTTTCTAAAGTAAAGTTCATACCTAAAGTTGGAAAAACCTTATTATCAAAATTCTCATACATATAAAAAGCCTGTAAGCCGATATACGTTTTTCTTTTTTCTTGTTGATAGTTTATGGCATTTATATACCTATTTGCAGTGTCTTCTACTTCGATACTCTCAATTGAGGGACCAATTTTAAACTCGGCTCCAAATCTACCTTTCCATTTTAAAAAAGGATTTATCACATACTTACTAATTCTAACTCGATGATAATTCTTGTTAAAATCATTTTCAAAATTTAGGGTTTCATTTCCAAAGTTATAGAAGTTGACACTATAATTTGGGCTAGTAAATTGTGTTTCAACTAAAAAATTCCAATTATTAAAAATGTTTGCAAACTCAGCGTTATATGCAATATCAAAACCTTTATTAGCGAAAAAATAAGAGGCGTTTATTGTGTGCTGTTGTGAAAATGGATTGCGTTCAAAACCGTAAACGGTGTATATATCTACAATACCAATTTTAAATCCATCATCTGGGTTTGAACCAATTGAAGGAATTAGTTGATTTTGACTATACTTTAATTTTTTATAATTATAAACATTAGTATTATAATTATTAGTTAGTTTTGTTTTAACATTTGAATTGTTAAACGTATTTTTTTTTGATTTGTAATCGTAAATTGTTACCCTTTTAGGGTTTTCAATTTGGAATTCATCATTATTTTGGCCGCCAATAATTCTTATTGGAATTAAGTTGTTTTTTACTCCAGAAACTTTAAAAATATCTTCATCATCTAAACCATATACCCAAATTTCTGAAGTTTCCTTTTTGGAATATGTTTTATGTAAAATTTCTGTTCCCTTTTTATCATCTTTTATATTAAAAACTCTTACTGATGTTTTACCATTTGCAAGTCGAACAATTTCAAATAAATTGTCTTTGTCATTTCCTTTTACCACAGCGTATTTAGATAAGTGGTCGAAGTAGATTTTTGCAATTTTTGGTAAGTTTTTAAGTCGTCCAAGTAATTTTCTTTTAATATCAGAAATTGTTTTGTCTTGAACTTCTAAAGGGAAACTTTTAAATGCTTCATCAATAATTTCGGGTGTAATATTTTGTTGAATTAACCGAACTTGTGCTTCCCAATTTTTATAATCAGCTTGGTTAATAAGTGCCATATCTAGCGGATAAGGTTCTAAATTAAACCATTTTACATTTCTCATATCTTCATCATAAACTTGCATAAGTTTAAGCGCTGGGATAGCACGTGTTAAAAAGCCTAAAATTAAACCATCGTTTTTAGAGAAAGCTTGGTCTCTGTCTCTAGGCACAGGTTTGTAAATAATTTTTCCATTATTTTTAAAAGTTGCCCATCGCCATTGATCTTCATGTCTGTCCCAATCACCAATAAGCATATCAAATAAACGAGCTCTAATGTATGAATCTTCATCAACTTGATAGTCGTCAGATTTTCTTAAGTTTTTCAATAAATCATCTGTACCAATTAATTTTTTAGAATAACCAAAACTTTTAATCGAGTGGTCGTCTGAAGCGTGTTCTTCAATCATATATAGTTCATCACCAAAATTTTCATTAAAATATTTTAATGCATTTTGTTTTGGAACATAATATAAAGTTGGATTTGTATGATAAACATCAATGGCATCAGCCAATTTTCCAATTGTAAATGGGGCATAAGGATGCGATGTAGTATAAATATCAAGCAATAAGCTCTCTGTGTAAGTATCATTAAACTGACCTTCTATATATTGATTTTTAAAAGCGACTGCTTGTAAGTATTGTGTGGCGCTTTTTTGTAATGCTCTCATTACAAATTGCTTGCCTGATTTATCTTCTAGGCGTAATGACTTCGATTGATGTCCGCCACCAATTTTAATTGGTGTTAATCCACCAAATAATGTATCTAATAAAACTGTAGGGGCAGAGATTTTTGTACCATAATATTTTCTATAATGGTTACCCCAAAAACTTAAAAATAATTTGCTTTTTGTAATTTTTTCTTCTGAATAGATAGAGGAACTAACAGTTGGCGGAAAATGAGTTGGGTATTCTTGCAATTTTTTATTAATATTTGCAGTATATATTTCTTTTTTAAAGATTAACTCTTGTTTATCATTTATTTCTCTATAAAAATAAACTGTTGCTGCACCATTTTTATGAATAATAATTTTTGCATACCCTAAACCTCCATAAGAAAATTCACTGCCGTTTATAACCCTTGCTGCAGAAGTCTTAGAGCCTGAACCACTAACTATTTGTGGTATATTATCTTGTAAAATGTATTGTAAATTGTGTTCATGTCCCGATACAAAAATTACTTTTTCAGTTTTTTGTGATAAGGTTACAATGCGGTTCTTTAATTCCATATAAACTTTGTTGTTCATATCTTGAACAGATAACCCACTGGTTTTCCTTAAAATATTAGCAAATGTTCCAATTATTGGTAAAGGAATTTTATTATTTACAGGGTGAAATTGAGATTTAAAAGAGAATTGTCCTCCATGTGATCCATTGCTAAATAACGGGTGATGCATTGCAACTATAGTTGTTTTTGATTCGTTTTTTTTAATTAAACTTTCAAATTCTTCAAAAAATAAATCACGTGTTTTTATATCACAATCATCATTCATTGTTGGGTTGTTGTTCCAATTTTCTAAATACCATTGAGAGTCAACAATTATTAATACAAGGTCATCAGAAAGATCTATTTTTTTTAAGGGACAACCATCTTTAGGGAAAAATGAATTTTTCCCCAATTTATCTGTAATGTATTTTTCCTCTCTTTTTAACCCCTCAATGCCATTACTGTAATAATCGTGATTTCCAGGAATAAATATTGTTTCACCTTTAAAATTATCCACCAAATTTATTTGAGCATTTAATCTATGTTCTGAAATTTCTCTATTAGGATGATTTTTTTTTGGAAGCCCTTTTTCGTATAAATTATCTCCTAAAAAAAGTAAAGTGGAATTTTTATGAGCTTTGGAAAGTTCGGTTTTTAATAATTTGAAATGACTCAATTCTTCATTAAGGTTTGCATTTCCTGCATCACCAATTAAATAAAATGTATGGTCTGTTTCAGAGTCAATAATTATTTTGTTGCTACCTTCAAAATTTGTTTTTTCAGTTTTATAATTTGCCTGAAAGGAAGCACATCCAGTTAAAAGCACTATTAAAATTGAATAAATAAAAGTGTAATTAACAACTGTACGCATTAATGATTGGGTTTTTAAAAGTCTAAAAATACATAAATTTATGTATTTTTGAATCTAATTATACGCTACAGATATGTTAGAAAACGAATTTTTTAAAAAAGTTGAAAATTATATATTCAATTTATTTAAAACCGAATTACCTCCAGAAGTTGTTTATCATAATTTTGAGCATACAAATCAGGTTGTACAGCATGCTTTTGAAATTGGAGTTGCTGAGGGTTTTGAAGATAATGATTTGGAAATGATATTGCTAGCTTCCTGGTTTCATGATATTGGTTTTGTAAAAGGATATGAAAAACATGAGGAGAAAAGTAAAGAAATTGCTGAGAAGTACTTGCTGGAAGTTGGTTATCCATTAGAGAACATTGCAATTGTAAAATCGTTGATTTGTGTTACAAAAATGCCGCAAAAGCCTACAAATAAAATGGAAGAAATTATTTGTGATGCAGATTTGTATCATTTAGGAACAGAAAATTTTAGGGAAAAGACAATTTTGTTGCGTTCTGAATGGGAGCAATTATGTAATAAAAATTTAAATGATGTTGAGTTTTTAACTGAGAATGAAAAGTTTTTAAAAGCACATAAATATTTTACAAATTATGCCTTTTCTAAATTAACAGAACAAAAAAACCTTAATTGGTTAAGAGTTCAGAAAGATTTAAAAAAGACTTTAGTTAAAAATAAGGAGCTTGAAGAAAAAAATAAATTAAAAAAAGCTGAATTAAAGCTAAAAAAAGAAAAAAGTGACCGACCAGAACGAGGTATAGAAACCATGTACCGTGTAACACTGCGAAATCATATTAAATTAAGTGATATTGCTGATACAAAAGCGAATATATTATTATCAGTAAGCGCTATTATTTTGTCTATTGCACTCTCTAATTTATTTCCAAAATTAGATAAAGCAAGTAATTATTATTTGATTTATCCAACTTTATTTTTTTTGTTTATTACAGTAGTTACAATGATTTATTCTATTTTATCTACACGTCCAAAAATTACCACAGGTACATTTACCAAAGAAGATGTGAAAAATAAAAAAGTAAATTTACTATTCTTCGGTAATTTTCATAAAATGGAATTAGAAGATTTTCAAGAAGGGATGACTGAAATGATGAATGATCGCGATTATCTCTATAAATCCTTAATGAAAGACCTTTATTTTTTAGGAAAAGTACTTGATAAAAAATATAGATTATTGCGGATTGCGTATACCATTTTTATGATTGGAATTGTAATTTCCGTTATTGCATTTGTAATAGCTTTTGAATTGATGAAAAATGCTGGGTTAGAATCTGGTTTAATTTAATTTTGTTTTTGAAAGTTCCTCTATTATTTCTTTAGAAGAAATTTTGTTTTCGTATTTTATTTCATATTTTACGTTTACTCGTAATGCTTTTAAACCTGAAATACCTTGTAAATTTTGTAAATCCAAATATTCAATAGGATCGGTGGTTAAAAAATTACTAGCTCGCAAATAATTAATATATTTTAAATACTCTTGTGCATCTTTATCTTGGCTATAAACAATAGCTATTTTACCTGGCTGAGTTATACGTTCTTTAGTTCCTTTTATTAACGCTTTATCAATTCGTTTTTTAATTATTTCGTACCTAATATTATATGCCCCATCAACATCAAAACGCTTTTCATCCATTCTAAATTTAATGGCCAGGGGATTACTATGAATCAATATTAAACTAGCAACTTCTAAAGGATGTTTTAGTTTAGAATTTAAATTATAATTTATGTTTTCTAGCTCGCACATCATTTGTAATTGCCATAAGCGTAAGTTCTCTAAATATATTGGATTGTAAACGTTATTTTTTACTAACGATTGACCAATATACATGTTATAATCTACACCATCAGTTTTATAGCGTTCAAAATAATGAGGGAACATTTTTTGAGCTTCATCCTGTTTATCATCTATAAATTTGGCTAAAACCTCATTCAGTTTATTTACACTTTTTTCATACTCCTTCCGTTTTTCATAAACTACATGAATTTCAGGATCTATATGTGACATATATTCATTTATATCTTCCTTAAATATAGGGTCTAATTCTTTCAAATGGTTAAAAGCAGGGTAAATATCTTTCTGTAAAAAATCAGTTAATGTTATTTCATCTCCAGAATTTAATCCTTTTCTAATATTTTCTAGGCATTCTTTTATTCTAAAAAGCAAATCTTTGTAAATGGGTAAATTATAATAAATTTTTGCCTTCTCAATAACTTTTGATGCGAGTTTTAATTGCTTCATTAAATCTTCTTGAATTGCTTCGTTTCTGGCAGCCGAAGAGCCTTTAATATCAACCTGTCCATATAAAGGTACTACGTTTTCAAAAACAATATCATCCAAATTAATTTCAGCGTTTGGATTAGATTCTAATTCGTACAAATAGTTTTCAACTTCATCAAAAAATTTCCATTTAACTGAAGGGTGGAGTGCTGTATAGTTTTCCTGAATTATGGATTCTATCTTGTTTTCATATTCTTCTAAATACCGTTCAACTGCAATTTTAAATACAGGAATAACATCATTTAATTTATAGGCATTAATAGAGTTAAGTTCGTATTTATTAATTGAAACCAACTCAAAAACACCCAGTACATCATCTTTTAATTTAATAGGTACTAAAATTATACTTTCTATTAATTGATTTTTTAAGCTTTTGTAAAACTTATTGTAATTTGTATTCTTACCGTATTTTTCAACATCAGAAATTGAAATTAATTCTTGTTTTTTAAAAACATGGTCTAATATACCATCGCAAAAGAAATCGATGCAAGATTCACCACATTCAGAATGTTTTATAAAGCTTTTTTCAGTTTTATGATTGTCAAAAGTAAATCCATTATTAGAAATATTATAAGTAGAGAATCCTAATTTTATATTTTGCGTATTATATAGTTTTGAGATACTTTTTTCAAGCTCTAAAAATGTATTTTCATCAACTTTTAACAAATCTTGTCTAATTTGAGAAATAGATTGATCCGCAGAAACATCGAACAAGTTCATAATTCCAAAACCTTCAAATAAATAACTTTCAGGCGGAAATTTTTCAACCCAAATATCAATATTGTCAAAATTATCTAATAATTCAGCAATATCTTCTTGCGTTAGTTTTGGCGCATTTTCCAGAGGTGTAACTTGAAAAAAATCTCCATTGTATAGTGACCTATAATGTTTTTCTATTCCATTTTTATCTGGAATATCAAAATAGAAAGGTCTTCTAAAATCTACAAAAGTATCATAGCAATACGCTAAAATAAATGTACAAGACATAATGAAAACTTTAGATTCATCGTAATTTCTTACTTGAAAATCATAAGCATCACCAGCATCATTTAAAATGTTTTCAAACCTTTTTGAGAGTTTAAAAGCGGTAAAATCAAATGGAATTGTAGCTGCTTTTATTTCATTTTCTTGTAAAATTTCAGGAAACAGTAGGTCTAATAATCTATCTATTTCTTTGTTGTACTTGTCTAAAAGTGTTAAATCTTCAAAACCATTTTTAAGTTCCGGATAATCTTGCATTTCTATTAATAAGCTCTTTGCAGAAGCATTTAAAAAGTGATTTTCGTTTTTAGAAACATCTTCTAAATAATTAAAAATGGGTTTAAAACTTACCTTTATTTTTAAGGGAAGCTCCCAGTTTTTTTGATATGATGATTTAAATATTTTCATTATTGACTTATAAACAATTGTTTTGTCGTAAACATAAAAGCAAATTTACTATAAAAATAATATTTATTAGTTTCCATATTTTTCACAAAAATAAAATAGACTATTTTTACATTTAAATTTATGCGAATATGAAAGAAATTAATTGGAAAACAGTTAAAGAGTTTGAAGATATTACATATAAAAAATGCAATGGAGTTGCTCGGATAGCTTTTAACAGACCAAATGTTAGAAATGCGTTTAGACCTAAAACAACCAGCGAATTGTTAGAAGCTTTTCATGATGCTCAAGAAGATTTAAATATTGGAGTAGTGCTACTAAGTGCCGAAGGACCAAGTACAAAAGATGGAGTTTATAGTTTTTGTAGCGGTGGTGATCAACGTGCACGAGGAAACCAAGGTTATGTAGGTGAAGATAATTATCACAGATTAAATATTTTAGATGTACAGCGTTTAATTCGTTTTATGCCAAAAGTCGTAATTGCAGTTGTGCCAGGTTGGGCTGTTGGTGGTGGACATAGTTTACATGTAGTTTGTGATTTAACTTTAGCAAGCAAAGAACACGCAGTTTTTAAGCAAACCGATGCCGATGTAACTAGTTTTGATGGTGGTTATGGTTCGGCCTATTTAGCTAAAATGGTTGGACAGAAAAAAGCCCGTGAAATATTTTTTTTAGGAAGAAATTATTCTGCCCAAGATGCTTTTGAAATGGGCATGGTAAATGCAGTAATTCCACATGACGATTTAGAAAACACAGCTTTTGAATGGGCACAAGAAATTTTAGAAAAATCTCCAACTTCTATTAAAATGCTGAAATTTGCAATGAATTTAACTGATGATGGTATGGTTGGGCAACAAGTTTTTGCCGGTGAAGCAACCCGATTAGCGTATATGACAGAAGAAGCAAAAGAAGGTAGAAATGCCTTTTTAGAAAAACGTAAACCTAATTTTGATAAGAAGTATTTGCCTTAGAATGATGCTATTATTTCTTAAAATAATATCAAAGTTACTCATAGTGTAATTGATGCTGAGACTTTTTATCCAAGAAGGATTATTCATAGAGATATTTTACCAACGTATAGACAATATATGAAAACTGAAATCATTAATTAATTTTTAAAAAAAATGAATAAAAAATTTATCACATCCATATCTAAGTTTTTTGTGTTTGGTGTTTTGTTAGTGCTAATTAATTGTACCAATAATGCTAAAAAAACCAACGAAAAAGAAACTAAAAAAACTGCTTATGCTAGTGATTTAATTCCGTTTTTTAATCATTGGAATTTAATTTTAGGTGATGGCTCAAATGTTGGTAAAGCAAATAATTTTGAGCATAAAGATTTCTTTTATACAACAAATGATGGTAAAACAGATTGGGTAGTTTTTAAAGCGCCAAATGCAGGTGGTACACATGGAACTTCAAAAAATACAAGAACAGAATTGGCCCAATTGAAAAAATGGTCTCCGTTAACGGATGCTAAATTAACAGCCACCCTTAAAGTAATGAATGTATCAGCTTCTGGCGATGAAAGTAAATCTTCTGCGCACGCTGTAGTTGTTGGTCAGATTCACAGTGCCGATAGGCATGAAAACGAACCTCTTAAAATATTTTACAAGAAATTCCCTAGTCATAACAAAGGCTCGGTTTATTGGAATTATGAAATTAATACTGCAGGTGATGACAATTCTGGAAGATGGGATTATTCAACGGGTGTTTGGGGCGATGTATCTGCTGTTCGTCCGGAGGATTATACTTTTCCAGAGGAACCTGAGGATGGTATTGTGTTAGGTGAAGAGTTTAGTTATGAAATTGAGGTTAAGGATGGTATTATGAGTTTAAAATTTACAAGTGAAGGACATGAAACTAAAACATTTACAAAAAACTTAATCGTATCAGAATACATAACAACTGATGATATTCCTATAGGTAGAGTTGGAGTAGAGCGCGAGACTGCTTATGCTGATGAAGGTTGTTTTTTTAAGCTAGGTTCTTACAATCAATCTAATGGAGTATCTACTGGTTCTCAAACATACGGTGGTGATATTCAAAAACAATATAAAACTGGAAATTACGCTGAAGTTTGGTTTAAGACAGCAAGTATATTTGTTAGTGATGCTGCCATTTCCAATCAGAAGTATTTCACTAAAAATGATTAAATAATTAAACTTTCCTCTTTGAGGGAAATTAAAAAAGGGATAATGAAAATAATTTGCATCGGCAGAAATTACGCCAAACATATTGAAGAATTACAAAATGAAAAACCTGAAAATCCGGTTATATTTTTAAAGCCAGATTCAGCAGTTTTAGCTAAAAATCAACCATTTTTTATTCCACCTTTTTCTCAAGATATTCATTATGAAGTTGAGGTTTTGGTGAAAATAAATAAAGTAGGAAAGTATATTGAAGAGAAGTTTGCACATAAATATTATGATGATATTGGGTTAGGTATAGATTTTACAGCCAGAGATTTACAGAGTAAATTAAAAGAAAAAGGCTTGCCTTGGGAAAAAGCCAAAGGATTTGACGGTAGTGCTGTAATTGGTGAGTTTTTTTCAAAAGAAAATTTAGGGAGTTTAACTGGTTTAAAGTTTACTTTGCATAAAAATAGTGAATTAGTTCAAGATGGAAATACGAATGCAATGCTTTGGAAAATAGATGAATTAATAGCGTATGTTTCTCAGTTTTTTACGTTAAAAAAAGGAGATATTATTTTTACTGGAACACCGGAAGGGGTTGGTAAAGTTGCAGAAAACGATGTGCTAATTGGAACAATTCATGGACAAAAAGCATTTGAGATTAAAATAAAATAAATAAAAAAACTCCAAATTTTTACATTTGGAGTTTTTTATTTAAAAGGTAAATAAAATAGGTCTTGGTGGTAAAGAATCTTCTTTGCGGTGTTCTTTTAAAATATCATAACCATAATGTGTTCTAACCAAGTCCTTAAAATTATATCTTAATCTAGGATAGTCTCTTAATAATTTGTCAAAACTAGTATTTTTCGTATAGCTCATAAAATGGTGGAGAATTTCAGTATATGCTCTAGTTAATGTATAATTAAATTTATTGCTATTTAATGCTTTTAAAAAGTATTGTTCTTTTATTTCGCAGTTTTTTGAAACTGCTTCTTCTATTCCATACTTTTTAATTAAAATATAAGTCATTCTTAAAAGAACTTCGTGTGTAAAAAAAGTAGGGCTTAATGAACAATTTTCAATTTTTTCCAATAATTCATTATCATTCATTTCGTTGGGTGCAATCATAGCTTTAGTTTTTAGTTGGAGGTTTTTAATACTTTCTCTTTTAATATTATAGATGAATATTTCTACAAAAGGTTGCGTTGAAATTATTACTTTTATCAAAAAATATTATTAAAATAAATGCAAGCAGAAATAATTACAATTGGAGATGAAATTTTAATAGGTCAAATATTAGATTCAAATTCTAAATGGATTGCTGAAGAATTAAATAAAATAGGAGTTTCGGTTTATCAAATAACCTCAATTCAAGATAATAGAGCGCATATTTTAAAGGCTTTAAAAGAAGCTAAATTAAATGCAGATATTGTTATCCTTACGGGAGGATTAGGACCGACAAAAGATGATATTACTAAATTAACTTTGGCAGCATATTTTAATGACCATCTAGTTTTAAATGAAGAAATTGAAGCACATATTAAAAGTATGTTTGCAAAAATGAATTATCCATTTACTAGGGTAAACAGAGATCAAGCATTGGTGCCTTCAAAATGTATTCCTTTAAAAAACAATTGGGGTACAGCTCCAGGAATGTGGTTTCATTTTAATAATAAAGTATTTATTTCTCTGCCTGGAGTTCCCAATGAAATGAAAGGTTTAATGAAAGACAGTGTTTTGCCTAAAATTGCAAATACTTTTCAGTTGCCTTTTATTTTACATAAAACCATTTTAACTTATGGAATGGGAGAAAGTATGGTCGCTGAAAGAATTGAATTGTGGGAAGATAACTTACCTAAACATATAAAATTGGCGTATTTACCAAGTTATGGAAAACTTCGATTGAGATTATCGGCAAACGGTTCCGATAAGAATCTACTTGAAAAAGATATTAATAATGAGGTATCGAAATTAGTAAAAATTATTCCAGATATAATTGTTGGTTTTGATGATAGTGAAACAATAGAAGTAGCAATTGGGAAGTTATTAATTGAAAAACAACAAACTTTAGCTGTTGCAGAAAGTTGTACAGGCGGTAATATATCTAAAATGATTACTTCTATTCCGGGTTCATCCAACTATTTTGTGGGTGCTGTAGTGGCATATCAGTCAGCAATAAAAATTTCAGAATTAAGTGTTAGCAAAGATATAATTGAACAATTTTCAGTTGTTAGTAGTGAGGTTGCGGAAGCTATGGCATTAGGAATTCAACAGAAATATAAAACTGATTATGCTGTTGCAACTACTGGTAACGCGGGTCCAACAACAGATTTAACGGATAAAACAGTTGGAACTGTTTTTATTGCAGTAGCTACACCTAATACAGTTTTTTCTCTAGAATTTTTCTTTGGAAAGCCAAGAGAAAAGGTGATAGAAAGAGCATCAACCAAAGCATTAGAATTGTTAATGAAAGAAATTTTAAAAAACTAGTGAAATAAGTTTGTGTATTTAGATTTAAAGAATTAATTTTGCATCTCGTTTTGAGAATACATTAAAAAGGTACAGAAATATGTCAAGAGTTTGTGAACTTACTGGGAAAAAAGCAATGGTTGGGAACAATGTTTCTCATGCCATGAATAAAACTAAAAGAAAATTTGACGCTAATTTAATTAAAAAGCGTTTTTATATTCCTGAAGAAGATAAATGGGTTACTTTAAAAGTATCTACATCTGCTTTAAAGAATATTAATAAAAAAGGAATCTCTGCTGTTATTAAAGAAGCAAGAGAAAATGGTTTTTTAAAAAAATAATTAAGTAATGGCAAAGACTAAAGGAAATAGAATTCAGGTAATTTTAGAATGTACTGAGCATAAAGCTTCAGGGCAAGCAGGTACTTCTCGATACATTACTACAAAGAATAAAAAGAACACTCCTGATAGAATGGAAATTAAAAAATTCAATCCTATCTTGAAAAAAATGACTGTTCATAAAGAAATTAAATAATATAGGATCATGGCAAAGAAATCAGTAGCATCATTACAAACAGGATCAAAAAGGTTAACAAAAGCTATTAAAATGGTAAAGTCTCCTAAATCAGGTGCTTACACTTTTGTAGAAGCTATTATGGATCCAGATAACGTAAAAGACTTTTTGAGCAAAAAATAAATTTTTGTTTATAAAATATTATAAAGCTACTTTCAATCTATTGAGGGTAGCTTTTCTTTTTTATATTTATAGCTTAAAATTGTAAAGAATGAGTTTATTTAAAAGAATATTTTCGAAAGAAAAAAAAGAAACCTTAGATAAAGGCTTAGAGAAATCTAAATCTACTTTTTTTAATAAATTATCTAAAGCAGTTGCTGGTAAAACTAAGGTTGATGATGACGTACTTGATAATTTGGAGGAAGTATTGGTATCTTCAGATGTTGGTGTAGATACTACACTTAAAATTATTGATAGAATTGAGGCTAGAGTTGCAAAAGATAAATATTTAGGTACTGATGAATTAAATGCCATTTTACGCGATGAAATTGCTGGTTTGTTAGCTGAAACAAACGTTGGTAACGAAACAGAATTTACAATCCCTTCAGATAAAAAACCATATGTTATAATGGTTGTGGGTGTAAATGGTGTTGGTAAAACAACAACTATTGGTAAGCTTGCAGCTCAATTTAACAAAGCTGGTAAAAAAGTTGTTTTAGGCGCAGCGGATACCTTTAGAGCAGCAGCAATTGATCAACTTCAAGTATGGGCTGATAGAGTTGGGGTTCCAATTGTTCGTCAGGAAATGGGGAGTGATCCAGCTTCGGTAGCTTTTGATACTTTAAAATCAGGGGTTACTCAAAATGCAGATGTTATAATTATAGATACTGCAGGTAGATTGCATAATAAGGTTAACTTAATGAATGAGTTAACTAAGATCAAACGTGTAATGCAAAAAGTAGTAACCGACGCTCCACATGAAGTTTTATTAGTATTGGATGGTTCTACTGGTCAAAATGCCTTTGAACAAGCTAAACAATTTACAATAGCAACTGAAGTTACTTCTTTAGCAGTTACGAAATTAGATGGTACAGCAAAAGGCGGTGTAGTAATTGGTATTTCAGATCAATTTCAAATTCCTGTGAAATATATTGGAGTGGGTGAAGGAATAGATGATTTACAAATATTTAATAAAATTGAATTTGTAGATTCTTTTTTCAACTAAATAATAAAATTAAATTTTAAAAGGCCTCTAATGTTTCTATTATATAAGAGGCCTTTTTTATATCTTTAATGTAAATTTTATTAAAATGAAAAAAATAGCACTTTTTTTGATTATTAGTTCCTTTATTTTCAGTTGTAAAAAGAAAGAACTTCCTGTTTTATTTGTAAAATATGACGAAACTACAGAAATTTTACAACAGCAAAATCACGAAATTAATAGAATGAAATTTAAATTAATTCAATCTAAGTATTTAGATATGAACGAAGTTTTTAAACCATTTGAAGAAGATTTGGCATATTTTTCAGAAAAAGATTACTATAATTTAGAACCATATATAATTGAACAAGATATTCCTTCAATTCAGGAAGCCGTAGAACGTGGTATTTTATCTTATGAAAAAATTGCCCTTTTTTATTTATATAGAATTAGAAAATTTGAAAGTAATAATAATTTTGCTCTACATAGCATAATATCTCTAAATCCGAATATAGTAAATCAAGCACGCGAGAAAGATAAAATCAAACCTGAAAATATAATAAATACTTTATACGGTTTACCAGTTTTATTAAAGGATAATATAAATACGTTAGGAATGCCTACAACTGCTGGTGCATTTGCGTTAGAAAATAATAAAAATACGGAAGATGCTTTTATAGTTACAAAGCTTAAAGAAAATGGAGCTCTAATTTTGGGTAAAGCAAATTTAAGTGAATGGGCTTATTATTTCTGTAGTGGCTGTCCTGTTGGATATAGTGCAATTGGTGGACAAACCTTAAACCCATATGGAAGAAAAATCTTTGAAACTGGCGGTTCAAGTTCAGGTAGTGGGGTAACTGTAGCGGCAAATTTTGCAGTAGCTGCTGTAGGTACAGAAACTTCAGGATCTATTCTATCACCATCTAGTCAAAATTCGGTTGTAGGATTAAAACCAACTATTGGGTTGTTAAGCAGAACAGGTATTGTTCCTATTTCAAGTACTTTGGATACACCTGGCCCTTTGACTAAAAGTGTCACTGATAATGCAATTTTTCTTTCAGCTATGTTGGGTGAAGATTCTGAAGACATAACGACAAAAGGAAATAATCAACAAATTAATTATTTGGAAGGTCTATCAACTAGTTTAAAAGGTAAAAGATTAGGTGCAATAAAGCAATTATTATCAGATTCAATTTATAATGCTACAATTGAGAAACTAAAAAATGCAGGAGCTGAAATTATTGAATTTGATCCTCCACAAGTTCGTTTGAATAGTTTTTTAACATTGTTGAATATTGATATGAAACACGATTTACCAGTCTATTTGAAAAACTACGCTGATAAAAATATTGAAATCACATCAGTTGAAGATGTTGTTAATATAAATTTACTAGATTCTATAAAAAGAGCACCTTACGGACAGCAATTATTTGAAGGGATTTTAAAAGATACTACTTTAATTGAAGCGTTTGAAGAAGTAAAAGAAAATCTTCATAAAAATGGTGTTGAATTTTTAAACACGCCTATTGAAGAATATCAATTGGATGCTGTTTTATCAATAAATAACTACCATGCAGGATTTGCCGCTGTGGCAAAATATCCTTGTTTAACGGTTCCAATGGGTTATAAAAATTCTGGAGAACCTATTAGTTTAACGTTTATAGCTAAACCATTTCAAGAGCAAAAATTATTGCAATTAGGGTATGCTTTTGAACAATTAACTAAAGTTAGAAAACTTCCAGAAGATTATAAATAAAGAGTTTATGTTATTTTATGGTATAAAATTGAAAAGTAGTACTTTTGCAAACCTTAAATAACAAAGATGAGAACTAAATCAAAAAAAGAGAATAAAATTAATGTAGTTACTTTAGGTTGTTCAAAAAATGTTTACGATAGTGAAGTTTTAATGGGGCAACTTAAAGCTAATGACAAAAATGTAGTTCATGAAGATGAGCATGATGGTGGTAACATTGTTGTTATTAATACTTGCGGTTTTATTGGAGATGCAAAGGAAGAATCTATAAATACTATTTTACATTATGTAAATAAAAAAGAATTAGGAGAGGTTGATAGAGTATATGTTTCGGGTTGTTTAAGTGAACGTTACAAGCCAGATTTGCAAAAGGAAATTCCAAATGTTGATGAGTATTTTGGAACCCACGATTTGCCAAACTTATTAAAAGTTTTAGAAGCTGATTATAAGCATGAGCTTATTGGTGAGCGTTTAACAACTACGCCAACTCATTATGCATATTTAAAAATTGCAGAAGGATGTGATAGGCCTTGTTCTTTTTGTGCCATTCCTTTAATGCGAGGAAAACACGTTTCTACTCCAATCGAAAATTTGGTAATTGAAGCTACAAAACTGGCTAAAAAAGGTATAAAAGAACTGATTTTAATTGCTCAGGATTTAACTTACTATGGTTTAGATATTTACAAAAAAAGAGCTCTAGCTGATTTATTAAAAGAATTAGCAAAGATTGATGGTATTGAATGGATTCGTTTGCACTATGCATTTCCAACAGGATTTCCGCTAGATGTTTTAGAAGTAATTCATAACGAACCAAAAGTTTGTAATTATTTAGACATTCCTTTACAACATATAAATGATGACATTTTAAAATCAATGCGTAGAGGAACTTCGCATGAAAAAACGACTAATTTAATTGCTGAATTCAGAAAATCGGTTCCAAATATGGCAATTAGAACTACTTTAATTGTTGGTTATCCAGGTGAAACAGTAGCAGCTTTTCAAGAATTAAAAGATTGGGTTGCAGCAATGCGATTTGAGCGTTTAGGCGCTTTTGCGTATTCACATGAAGAAAATACACATGCAGCAAATTTAGTTGATGATGTGCCTGAAGATGTGAAAAAAGAACGTGTTAACGAAATTATGGAGCTTCAAAGTCAGATTTCTTTTGATTTAAATCAAGAAAAAGTAGGTAAAGAATATAAAGTAATTATCGACAGGAAAGATGGAAATGTTTTTGTTGGTAGAACTGAATTTGATTCACCAGATGTTGATAATGAAGTTTTAATAGATGCAACTAAACATTATGTGCAAGTTGGTAAATTTGCAACTATTAAAATTACTGAAGCTACAGAATTTGATTTATATGGTGAACCAGTGTAATTAATCCATCCATTTAATTGGTTTGATTGATTCTTGACGCTTATTCACATATCTAAAACCGTTTTCACCATAAAAACCAGCTTCTTCAAGCATAATACGAATGTCTTTTTTCCATTCAGCAATGTAAACGGTGGTATTTAATTCAATAGCGTACACTGTATTTCTATGTAAAGGATAATCACCATTAAACGGAACTCCATCTTGAGAATCCCACATTCCAAAAGTTGTGCCAGAACTATGCCCATATAGCCCTAATGGATGCGTATAAATTGCCGGTCTTAAACCTGCGGTTTTAGCATCTGATAATGATTTTAACAATATTTCATTACCGGTTTTTCCTTCTTCAAAATTATTAGTGAAATAATCTTGAACCTCATTACCTTTTTTATAAGCTTCATTTAAAAATGAAGGAACTGAATTTTCACCTTCCGCCAAAACATACGCGTGTTGCTGGCAATCAGTATTTAAACCAATGTATGTAATTCCGAAATCGCAATGCAATAAATCTCCTGGTAAAATAACTTTAGTTTTTTCACCTTTTGTAAAAGAATAAATATGACTTTTAAGTTCTTCATCTGTTCTTTGTATATCAATAGTTGGGTGAAACCAAGTTTCAAGGCCCAAATCTGTTACTTTTTGTCGCATCCACCAAACAACATCATCCGTTGTAGTTTTCCCAGGTTTAATAACTTTGTTAGAAAATGCTTCATCAATAATATCATGAGTCATTGAAACCAGTACATTATAAAGTTCCATTTCTTTTTCTGTTCTTGTTTCAATCCAAGCAATGGCTAACTTTTCTGCAGATACTAATTTGTTTTCTAAATCTTCTGGTAAAGCTTCTAATAGTTCACGATAATCCGTTTGCACGAGTCCGTCAGCGATACCAAAATGTTTGGAAGTATTAATACCAATTTTATCAGGATTTCTTTCCTTAATTATTTCAACGAGCCTTTCCCATTGTTCTGGTTGTTCCTCTTTATTCCAAGCAGATTGAATGTTTTCACCAACATCATATCTTGCAACTGCAAGTTTTTCAATTGTATTTGCTGCTTTATTTCTATAAAAAACTAAAATGGTTCTTCTTCTGGCATTAAGCCAAGTTGCAGGTAGCATGGTTCTTATTACAGGATCTTCATTATATTCTCTAGAAATAACCAACCACATATCAATATCAGTTGCATCCATAAGCTGTGGTAAAAGATTATTAAACCTATCGGATAAGATTTCATCTTTTAAAGATGCTCTTTCTTTTTCAGAAATAATTTGTGCATTTGATGAAATGTAACTTGATAAAAATAAAAGTAGTAATAAAAACCTCATAATAATTAATTTAAGAATATCGCATTTACAAAAAATAGTTTTCCATTTTCCCAAAACGATCTAAATAACGGATTGTCAACCATATAAATAATATTTCCTCTTCCTATTCTTTCAATACCAAATAATAGCGAATTTGGGACTTGCTTTAAGGCATTCGGACCTGTATAACCAGAAATGTTACTGCTATTTTCAGGAAAATAAGAAACGTTAGATCCTTTTTCAAGCAATTCAAAAGCATCAGAACTTAATTTTAAACTATAATAATCTGAACTGTATCCGAAAGCTAAAGGGTGCGATGCATCAACAGTACTTTTGAAAATACTGCCGGTAATTTCATTTTTTATATTTTCTTTTTCTCGCTGATCATAAGGAACTAAATTAGGTTCTTTTTTAGAATCGTCATCTTCCTTAGTTTTTTTCTTCTTCAAATCAAAACCTTCTTTATCAGCAAAACTATTTACAGCACTACCAATTGCGATAATATTTCCTCCATTCGTTGCAAAGGAAGTTAGGTTTTTTAAAGTTTGGTCATTGGCTCTATATCTTTCAGGTAAAATTAATACTTGATATTTAGATAAGTCAACTCTGTCAAAATTATCAGTATTAATAACTGTAATTGGATAATTTAATTGGGTTTCAAAAAAGTGCCAAATTTCACCAAAACTTAACGATGACGTACCTTCTCCAGATAAAACTGCAATATTTTTATTTTTTATGAGTGAAATATTCGAAGAACCAAAATCGGAACCAGAATCTACAAAGCCAGTTGTTGTTGCAGTAATATTTTTGTTTAACCTATTTGCAACTTCAACAACAATTTCATCAAAATTAGCAATATGCTCATTTTCACCTCTCATTATAATTAAAGAACCTTTTTTAAACTGATTTCCTTCAACTGAAAAATCCTTTTCACTAAAACGAACATTAAAACCTTCTTCTAATAAATCACCTAAAAAAACAGCATCTGAAACTTCATTCCATTTATTTATATATGCATATGCATTTTTGTTTGTTTTATTTTGAATAAAAGGGGAGTCATTTGTTGAATTTTTATCTGAAATTATTTCTACCTCTGAAGCAAAAGCATCTAAACCAAATGCATAAGGTAAGCTCCAAGCCGTTATATCATAAGTTAATGGTGAAGAAAGTTTCGCATTTTGTTCAAATAAAACTTTAACCATTTTTCCTTTTGGCTGACTAGTAGGAATTATTAAATCCTGATTTGAAGTTTTTAAAGTCTGAACGGAATTAGAAGTATAATCAAAAGCTTTTAATGTTTTTCCCTCAGCATAAAAACTTACTAATTCGTGCTTATTAAGAAATTTTACAAGATTTTCTAATTTTTCTTTATCACCTCTTAAAATATAGTTTTTGTGTTTTAAGTTTGAATTGTCGAAAAACTTTGAAAACTCAGAAATCATCTTAGAACTATTTTTTACAGCCATTTCAACAGTTGATAACCCTGTAGTTGTATGATGTGCAATACGATCTCTTAAAGTTAAAACGGTTTTGTTTTCTGTAACAATTCCTAAACCTGCCATTCCATGTCCGGCTTGTTCATAGGTCATACCAATCGCACCCATAAAGGTTGGGTAGGTATCTCCATAGCTTGGGTACAGTAAATCAAAAGATTCTTTTGTAAAATAGCGCCATCCATTTTTATCGAAATATTTTGCGTGATTTTTTCCAATTTGGGTTTGAAAATCACGTTGCCATTCCGTAATAATTTCGTTATATGGTTCTGCGCCAGGCGCAAAATAATACGGACTATTTATAAATTGTTCGTGAAAATCTACATGAATCTGAGGCATCCATTTGTTGTAAACTTTTAAACGTTGTTGCGTTTCAATCTGTGAAGCCCAAGCCCAATCTCTATTTAAATCGAATAAATAATGGTTTGGTCTTCCGCCTGGCCAAGGCTCATGGTGTTCTGTGGCATCAGTATTTGTATTATAAGGATTGCTTTTTTTCTGATTATACCAGTTTACATACCTGTCTCTCCCATCAGGATTTATACAAGGATCTATAATTACTAAAGTATTTTTTAACCAATCTTGCTTTTCAGTAATTAATTTGTACAGCGTTAACATTGCCGCTTCAGTACTTGA
>Ga0102814_10000600_pt1 | contig 26103 bp, 22 predicted proteins | sample ColrivemetaGS741_FD_79112 | JGI IMG/M metagenome (GOLD analysis project Ga0102814, IMG submission 79112) | Estuarine microbial communities from the Columbia River estuary - Flood tide ETM metaG S.741 | ecosystem: Environmental > Aquatic > Marine > Intertidal zone > Estuary | place: USA...
GAACTTCTAAACGATAAGAACATTTCTTCATTCTGCAATAACGACATGCTTCAGGGAAACAGGGTTCTGTATGAATAATCAATTCTACGTGTTCGTTCATGGTTTCTGAAAAACGATTTTTGATATCGTGTTCAGCAGCATGTGTTTCACGTAAGCTAAAGTACCATGGCATAATTAAATGAAAATCGATAAATAATTGAGAACCACTTCTCCAAGCACGAAGTCTGTGTGGTGCAATCCATTCGTCCCTTCTATTTTTTCTTAAACAAGTTGAAATCAATGAAAGTGCATCTTCATCGGCGCTATCCATTAAACGCATTAATGAATTTCTTAACAATTTTGAACCTTGATAAATGATATGAAGAGCCACAAAAAGAGCAATTACAGGATCAATCCAAAGTATTCCAGTTAGTTTTACACAAATCAACCCAACAAAAACCCCAAATGAGGTAATTGAATCGGAATACACATGATGGCCAGAAGCAATTAAAGTGTCTGAACGAATTTGTTTACCTGTGCGAATGAGATACATTCCTAATAATCCATTCATAAACGCAGTGGTTAATATTAAAAGCAGACCACTAGAGATCTCTTGAACAACAATTCCGTCAATAAAAGCATAAGTCGCTTCATAAACGATAAATAAACCCGCTAGAATAATCAGAATACCCTCAAATGCAGCAGAAAAGTATTCAACCTTACCATGACCATAGGGATGATCTTTATCGGCAGGTAGAGACGAAATTCGAATTGCAATCCAAGCCGTTACGGCAGTAATTACATTTACAATAGATTCTAAGGCATCAGAATAAATAGCCGAAGAGCCTGTAATAAACCAAGCCAAAAATTTAATTGCTAAAATTACAATCCCAATTACAAAAATTAATTTAGCAGCGAAATCTTTTCTTTTCTTAGTGTCGAGTTCTGACATTTTACAACATTAAATTGATCTAAAAGAACATTATGGTGGAATTTACAGAAAAGTATAGGCAACTGAATTTATTTGAATGGATTAATCCTTTTAAAACTAAAATTAAGAATGGACTTCTTGAAGGGATTGAAAATACTTTTGGAGTTTATAGGTTTTATGATTCTTCAAATAAATTACTCTACGTTGGTAAATCGATTCATTTAAGAACTAGAATTTTGTCTTATGGTAGAATTCAACCAGATAGAGATTCAAAAAGATTAGTTCGACTTGTAAGTAAAATTGATTGGATTGAAATTGAGCTTTGCGAAAATGAAGAAAAATCATTGTTAAAAGAGAACGAATATCTAAGAAAGTATAAACCTGAATTTAACAGAGCGAATACAAAACATGAATTGTATGTTTTTGTTGGAATAAAGAAAAATCAAGATTCAATAGAGATTGGATGGACCTTAACAGAGCATACTACCGTGTTTGACCAACTATATGGAGCTTTTAAAGGTCTTGCATCTACAAATCGTATGTTGATGTCACTTTACCGATTACACGCGCTTAAAACAGGAAAGCGGATTATGCATAAAAAATATTTTGTTAAAAAACCTCCATCAAGATTGGATTGGAATTTTGAAGTGTTACCAAGTGAAGAATCATATCTGTTTTTCAAAGAATTATTTAGTGGAACTACTTGCGCTATTAATTTTTGGGTCAAAGATGTAGAATTAAAATCAAAATTGGAAGAGAACGTATTTAATGAAAGTTTGGGAATTTATATGAATTGGTTTCAGAATCAGGCAATGAGAAATAAATACTTAAGAGAAAAATGTAATATAAAAAATGGTTTAATAACTCAGGATGGTTTAGATGATTGGCTAGTAAAATATTAAATTATTTAATGTCATTTTAATAGTATTTTTTTTATTTATTATATAATAAATTATATTTTATTCTATCTTTAAATAAATACATTTTTACAAATGTTTAATTTATTTGGAGGGAGAAAGTGACCCTAATTTTATAATGAATCTAGGTTTAATACATCATCCTCAAGACGGCTGATAATCAGAGTGTTATTATTAGTATACAATTAATAAGTATTAACTAGCTCATTTGAGCATTTTGAACAGTAAATGAAAAAGTAGAACCTACGTTAGGTGTGCTTTCGATAAATAATCGTTCACCATGGGCTTCAATCGTGTGTTTTACAATAGATAAGCCTAAACCTGTTCCACCCTTTTCTCTTGAACGAGATTTATCAACTCTAAAAAATCGTTCAGTTAATCGTTTAATATTCTTTTTCTCTACACCAATTCCAGTATCCTTAATGTAAATCAGAATTTTTTTAGGATGTTTTGATGAAAGTTTTGCGCCAATATGAACAGTACCATCAGGTCTATTGTATTTAATACCATTCTCAACAAGATTAATCATTATTTGTTTAAAATGATTTTTATCTGCGCGAATTCGTAATACATCGGAGACTCCTTCCATATTGAGTTCGATTTTTTCTCTTTCCGCTTTAAAATGTAGACTCTCAACTACCTCATAAATTGTTGTAGCAAGATTAAACTCTTCAAACTGAATTTTTAGTTCACCAGTTTCGAGTTTAGAAATCTCCATTAAATCGTTTGTAAGAAAAATGAGTCGATTTACATTTTTAAGTGCTTTTTTAAGAAATAGTTTATTTACTGATTCATCTTCAATAGCGCCATCTAATAATGTTTCCACAAAACCCTGAATTGCAAAAATGGGCGTTTTTAACTCATGAGAGACATCCCCAATAAATTCTTTTCTATAATTCTCAATTTGTTTTAGGCGTTTTAATTCTTTTTCAATTGTTTCAGAGGTAAGCGTAATTTGATGAATTATTCCGTCTATTTCATCCCTATTCAATTTATAATCTGCATCAAATTCATCGAATTTTTTTTGACGAATACGTTGAATATCATCATTAATTCGTTTTAATCGTTCATTCAATATAAAATTTGAAATTCCATAGATTAGTGAACCGTTTAAAAAAGTGAATGCCGCAGAAATAAGAAAGCTTCTTTCAGCACCAAATTGAAAGCTCAAAAACGAAAATAAAAAACCGAAAACTATAAAAGAAGTTAATCCGGCAATTCTTAGGGAAGTTTTAAAAAAAAATGATTTCACGTTTATTCTTTGAATCGATAACCGACACCTTTTACTGTCTCAATATAATCATCTCCCAGCTTTTCTCGAATTTTTCGAATATGGACATCAATCGTTCTGTCAATAACATAAATATTACTTCCCCAAACTTCATTCAAAAGAGTTTGTCTGTCAAGAACTTTACCTTTTCTGCTTGCCAAATAAAATAAAAGTTCGAATTCTTTTTTAGGAAGTTGAAGCTCTGTTTCATCTAATAATACAATAAAGCGTTCACGATCAATTATAAGATTATGAATTTTAAGAAGATTTTCATTCGAATTGAATTGTTCCGAGTTATCCACATTCGAACTATCGAGTCTTCGTAAAACAGCAGTGATTCTAGAAACCAATTTAGCTGTTGATATTGGTTTGGTTAAAAAATCATCAGCACCTAGATTTAAGCCTTTAACTTCAGTTTTTTCATCATTTTTAGCTGTTAAAAAAATGATAGGAGTGTGCTTAATTTCATCGTCATCGCGGATTTGTTCACATGCTTCAAGACCATTCATTTTTGGCATCATAATGTCTAGCATTACTAAATCAGGCTTGTACTTTTTTGCCATTCTGATGCCTTCAAGTCCATCTTCGGCTTTAAGGACATCATATCCTTCTTTTTTCAAATTATATTCGATGAGGTCTAATAAATCTCTCTCATCGTCTACTACAAGAATGGTTTTTTTCTGTTGCACGTCGTTTTTTGGCTAAGAATTTAACTAGTTAAAACTAAGCATTTTAATAGGTTAATATCTAATTAAGAAATTGTTATCAAAATGAAATAAGCTTTTGTAGATAATGAATTCAATTATAGCAAAACCTAAAAAAATACAATTACGAATTAAGTCTTTTAAGTGCATCACGTAAAAGTTCTGATGCATTTTTATAAACAACACCCGATTTAACACAATCAGATACTTGTTTAATCGCATCTGCTTGTTTATAACCTAATGATAAAAGACCCGAAACAGCATCTTGGGCTAAATTAGATGAAACTTCTCCTAAACTTGATGAACTGCTAGATGTTTGGGATGCTACTTTATCTTTTAATTCTAACACAATACGTTCAGCTGTTTTTTTTCCGATTCCTGGAATTCGAGATAACATAACCAAGTCGGCTTTTGCAATAGTTTCTATTATTTGTGAACCAGACATTCCTGATAAAATGGAAATTCCCATTTTTGGGCCAATCCCTTTAACCGTGATCAATAATTCGAATAAACCTTTTTCTTGTTCATCGGAAAAACCAAAAAGAGTTTGACTCATTTCGGTAATATGATGATGAATAATAAGTTCTGTTTTTTCACCAATAGCCGGCAAAGAAGCAGTTGTATTAGCAGAAACGTTAATTCCATATCCAACACCGTTCACATTAAGAACTACAAAAGTTGGAAGTTTTGTGCGTAGAATTCCTTGAAGAAAATAAATCATTTTATTATTTGATACGACTAGGGTTTTGTTTTACGAAATCTTCCCAAGAAGAAACAGATCGGTTTTGATGCGTTTTCTTTTTAGGAATTTGGGCATGAAGAGGATGGTTTAAAGAAAGATAATGAGCAATAGCCACAGATAATGCATCGGTTGCATCTAATTTTATTTTAGTGAAATCTAAGCTTGTCATGTGTTCGAGCATGCGAGCGACTTGCTCTTTTGTAGCATTTCCATTTCCTGTAATCGCCTTTTTTATTGATTTAGGATAATATTCAGAAATAGTTAAACCAGCTAATTTAGGAGCTAATATACAAGCTGCTTGTGCTCTTCCTAATTTTAACATGGCTAATGGATCTTTACCATAAACAGGTGTTTCTACAGCAGCTGTTGTAGGTTTATAGACTTCTATAAGTTGTTGAATGTGTTCAAATAATTCTTTGAGTCGGTCTTGGTGTTCAGGGATTTTATCAAGTTTTATAACGTCACAAATAAGAACTTTCCGAGAAGTAGCTGTGAATTCTACAACAGCAAAACCGGTTGTTCGTGAACCAGGATCGAGACCTAAAACGATTTGATTTTTCATTGAATAAAGGTAGAATTGCTAAGCCCAATTTCCAATTTTAATTAAAGAACTCTTAAGTTTAATTTGTTTTAGTATGTCAAAAATAAGATTGATTGAAAAAAACGGAAGAGACTAGAAAACTACTTTTTAACACTAATAAATAGAAACTTAGAAGTATTAGGTGTTTCGAAGACCAAGAAGAGTGTTAAATTAAAAAAGGCTGAAATCAGTTGATTTCAGCCTTTAAAAAATAGTACAGAAAAAAAATTTAAACGATATCGCCAAAAAGTTCTTTCATTTCAGAAACAAAGCGTTCAGATATTCCAGTAGTAGAAAAACCACCATCGTGGAAAAGATTCTGCATAGTAACACCTTTTGTTAAATCAGAGAAAAGACTTACACAATAATCTGCACAATCGTCGGCAGTTGGATTTCCCATTGGAGCAACAGCTTGTGCGTAGGTAAACATCGCATCAAAACCTTTAATTCCAGTTCCCGCTGAAGTTGCAGTTGGAGCTTGAGAAACAGTATTAACACGAATACCACGAGCGCCAATTCGCATTCCCCAATTACGAGCAATGCTTTCTAAAAGAGCTTTTGCATCGTTCATGTCAGAGTATTTACTGAAAATACGTTGAGCTGCAATAAATGATAAGGCAACAACACTTCCGCCATCGTTCATAACATTTACAGTTTCAGTTGCGTGGTGTAAAACACGGTGCAATGAAATAGCAGAAATATTTAATGTTTGAAAATACCAATCGTAGTTTAAGCTTTTGTAATCTTTACCTTTACGAACATTAGGTGACATTCCAACTGAGTGAAGAATAAAATCAACTTTCCCGAATTTTTCTTTTACTGTTTCCATCAGTTTAATAATATCTTCATCTGATGTGACATCGCAGGAAACTACATCGGCACCTGTTTGTTGTGCAAGCGAATTTAGCTGTCCCAAACGTAGAGCTACTGGTGCATTGGTTAAAATAAATTCTGCTCCCTCTCTATGACATGCTAATGCTGCACGCCATGCAATACTTCTTTCGTCTAAAGCGCCGAAAATAATACCTTTTTTTCCCTTTAAAAGGCCAAATCCGGTAGTGTTATTCATACTAATATAAACTGGTTTGTGTTGAATGAGGACAAATTTAAGGATTTAACAGATAGAATGAAAAAGTTTATAAAAAGCCTTGTATTTTATTGAATAGTGATTTTTTTTTAATGAATTATTCTTAGAAAAAAAGACATAAAGAATCGAAAGATTAAAACGCCTCTACACAGCCAAAAGAAGTGAAAAGTGTACAATATTCAAGTAAATAGGCCTAATTACTTAATTCAAAAAAGTAGTTAATTAAGAGAATATGATGAAAACAATACCCCGTTGGATTATAATAGGGGGCTTTATACTTAGTTTTTTTGCCGGATCTATTAACGTATTAAGTCTATTAAGTTTACAACATCAGGCAGTTTCACATTTAACAGGATCAATAAGCTTAATCGGAGTTAAATTAATAAGTAAAAATTATGATTCAGTGATACATTTAGCTGGAATCGTAAGTTTTTTCTTTTTTGGGGCTGTTTTATCCAATTTAATTATTAGAGATCAAGTACTAACATTTGGAAAACGTTATGGTGTAGTTCTCCTATTGGAATCAAGCTTAATTTTTGTCGGTTATTTGATAACTTCAAATAATTCTATTTATAGCGATTTTTTTATAAGTATGGCTTGTGGTCTACAAAATGCAATGGCTACGACTTTTAGCGGAGCAATTTTAAGAACTACTCACATGACCGGTATTGTAACTGATTTAGGAATCCTTATGGGATCAGTAATTAGAGGAAAAAAAATAAATAGAATTAGACTCCAACTTCATATCGGTTTATTAGGTGGTTTTATGGTCGGTTCCATATTTGGGGCAGTAGCTTATGCAGAAATTGGATTTGATGCTATTTTGATACCTGTAGTATTTATTTTTCTAACAGGGTTTATTTACACAAGCTATAGATTACTTAAAGAGAGAAATCAAAAGATGGTAAAACAGTAAGTTAAGTACAATTAAATTAAATATTTTTTTACGGTTTCAACAAAAAGTTCACGCTTAACAGGTTTTCTTAAAAATCCAGAAATTCCAGCTTCAACTAAGGCGTCTTTATTGTCTTTAAACGGTAAAGCGGACATTGCTAAAATTGGAACAGAAGTGTATCGGTCTTTCAGTTGTCTTGCTAATACAATCCCATTAATATCAGGCATGTTAATGTCTGTTATTATTAAACGAATAGGCACATTCATAACTGTTGTAACAGCCATTTTAGCATTATCAGCCTGATAAGCAGTAATTCCTTCTTTAGCTAAAAAGTTTGCATATATAACTAAAATGGTTCTATCGTCATCGATAAGTAAAACATTGTTAGCGCTCATTAGTAAAAATATTAAGTGATAGAATAATCAAACTGTTTCTAAACAGTCCTAATAATTAGGAAGTAGTAATTCTGAAAATAGAAATGATAAAAACGTTTTGAGCAATCAATTTAAACAAGTTGGTTATGAGAAATGTATCAAATGAAAAATAACCCGCATTGTCTTGCTAAAATAAAAAAATATTATGGTTGATTACTGTACTCGGCAAAATTAATCAATTAATAATTCTTATTTACCAAATAAATGTAAATCACACGAAGTTTTGTTAAAATAGAAGGTGAAATCAAAAAACATACTTAAATATCAATTGAAAAATCTTACAGTCTTAAGGAATTAAATATATAGAGGTAGTCAGAAATCAATAAATAGACTTATGGAAAAAGACATGGGCAATAAGTATCTTAGAACAGATTACAAGCCGAAATAGCTCAGTTGGTAGAGCGACGCTCTCGTAAAGCGTAGGTCGTGGGTTCGACTCCCATTTTCGGCTCAAATTAAATAATTAAATAGTTGTTATTATATTTCTTAGGGATTTTAATCATATGATTTGGCCAATCTTTTCAGCTTATAAGGGTTTGATTATTTGAATCCGTATCTTTTTTAGAATCACACAATTTAGATACAGCCGAATGTCAACCTATCAGATAAGATTAAGACGTAAATTAGAAAAGCGATATTTACATGGACATGATTGGATTTTTTCCAATGAACTAGAACCTGATTTTAAAGAAATTCCAGCAGGTTCTTTGTGTGATGCTTTGACAGCTGACGGAAAATGGGTAGGCAGAGGGTATATAAATCCATCATCACTAATCACGTTTAGGGTTTTAACTCGAATTGATGAAGAAATAAACATTGACTTTTTTCGTAAAAAGCTAACGGCAGCAATAAATCTACGAAAAAAAATAATTCAAACAAGTGACTCTTATCGTGTTGTTTATGCTGAGTCTGATGGTTTACCTGGCTTACTAGTTGACTTATATAATGATGTTGTAAGTGTTCAAATTAACTCTGCGGGATTAGAAACTCAAAAAGAAATTATCATTCAACTATTGGATGAATTACTTTCACCAAAAGCCATTGTTTTACGAAACGATCATTATCATAGAAGTCTTGAAAATCTTCCAGAAGAGCAACGAATGGCAAAAGGAACAGAGGAAGATGCAAAAACGATGATGAAAGAACATGGATTACTGTATGAAGTGGATGTTTTGTCTGGTCAAAAAACGGGTTTGTATTTAGATCAGCGTGATAACCGTTTATGGTTTAAGACCTTAATTCAAAAAGGAGATCGAGTTTTTGATGGATTTTGTAACGAAGGTGGATTTGCATTAAACGCAAAAGCTGCTGAAGCAGGCGAAGTAATTGCAATTGATATTGCAGAGCATGTTTTAGAAAGAGCAAGAGCAAATTCAATTAGAAATGAACTAGAAGTAGAATTCAGAAAAGCTGACTTAATGAAAGTTGGTTTAGATTTAAAAGAAGAAGTAGGTCTTTTTGATGTCGTTAATCTAGATCCTCCAAACTTTACAAGAAATCGAAAAACCGTTCCTGTGGCCTTAAAAGGCTATGAAAAAATGCACCGAATGGGAATCTCAATTACAAAACCTGGTGGGTTTTTAGTAACAGCAAGTTGCTCACATCATATTACATCTGAAGCATTTGTAGATACCGTTAGAGTTGCCGCTTACAAAGAAGGTAGAACCTTAAAGCTGATTCATAAATCAATGCATCCTGCTGATCACCCTGTTAATCCAAATATGCCTGAAACCGAATATTTAAAATTGTTTGCTTTTCAAGTGGTATAATAATCCACTTTTTATAGTACTAAAGCACTAAAATTGGGTTCAATACGGCTTGTATTGTACCCATTACATAAGTTGTTGAGATACGAGTAAATCCTAAATGGACAAAGTGTTTAAGGTAATCAAACCCTATGTCTAGGTAGTATTTAATTGGCGGATAGAATAAAAAATCCTGTAATTGGTAGTTTATGATGTTTTGTTGGTTTTATGAAAAAAATGTTTGCTCTTTCTCTAGTCTTATTGTGTATTGCAATAAATGCATTAGCACAAGATTTTTCTAACTCAAAATGGGTATTAACTGGAAATTCAATTCAAGTCGCGTCTCAGTATACTCAAGATGCTCGAAATGATTTTTATCGAATTCTTACGTATCAATCCATGTATGAAAAGCCGTTGACTTTTTTTGGATTAAATTTTAGAATGGCGCCTGCAAATTTTCAACTTGATTCCGGCGAGTTGAGTTCCGACCAATTAAATCGTGTTTTAGTGGCTTTTGGATCAGGAATTGGAAGTCATTTTTTTGTTGGAATGGTTGCCGATGCTATAGAAACATTTAGTTTATTTGATAAAAAGAGAGAACCAGGTTTTAAAACAAACATTAGTCAGGGATTAATTTATGGAGGTTTTTATATTGATAATGTTCAGCTTGCTCTTGGTTGGAGAAGTATTTCGCCGCAGTCTGGCATAAATGTGAACGGAGATTTAGTTGATACTCGTGTACAGAGTTCTGCTTCAACCGTTGTTGAAGCACCACGTCAAACGCAACTTATATATAGCGCTTATATTAATCCGGGAATTTTTATTTCTTATTCAAGTTTCAAGCCAGTTTTATTAGATGCACTTACAAATTCTGAAATAACCGGGAAAACAAAGACGGAATTACAAGTGGTAGTTCAATCTCCAAAACGATTTTTACCTGAAATTTTTGGTTTGCCATTTCTTCAACTCGAACGATTTACGAATACACCATTATTTCAACAAGTTCTAGTGGCAAAAGAAATTTATTTAGGAATGATGGGCTTTGATGATATTCGATTATTCCCAAAAATTTCAGGTTTAGGTTTTCGATTAGCCGCCCAATATCGTTTAACACCATCGCCAACTATAACCTATATTGAAACGAGTGGAAAATGGCGGTTAGATGATTTTATAGAATTTGGATTAAGAAGTTTTATAAAAAACGACTCGGGTTCACTACATGTTTCATCTGATGAATATATTTCAATTGGTTGGTTAAATACGGCACGTTGGGCGTTTACTCACAGTTACAACAGCCCTGATCGGGCAACATTTTTACCTTTTTCAGATGTGCATGTGTACGGTTTTCAAGTAGTTTACGGAATCTCTGATATTATAAAACCATTGATACCAATGATCCGATCTCTTTAAATTGAGTTAAGCTTTAGGTACTAATTCGTACCGTTTCATAATTTCTTCCGTCAGTTCTTCGTAATCCATTGCTCCATTTGAAAATGGATCGAAATCGAAAATTGAAACCCCTTGAGCAGATGCGTTAGCTAAAGCTACATTTGTTCGAATATGCGTTTCAAACATTTGTGTTGGAAATAATTTTTTAAGTTTTTGCTGAATATCTTTGTGATTTCGTTTTCTAGAATCAAATTTTGTAACGACGACGCCACTGAATTCTAAACCCGGATTGAGTTCTTTTTGTATTAACTGAACTACTTTTAAATATAATTGTCTAACGCCTCTCATAGCCAAAAATTCAGGTTCTGTTGGAATAATTAATTCGTCTGCGGCAACAAGTGCATTAAGACTCAGAATCCCTAAAAATGGACAACAATCGAAAATAACAACATCATAACCACTTACTTTTTCAAGAGCTTTACGCATAAAAAACTCACGTCCGTCTTCTCTCATGTCTAAATCAGCAGTGGTTAATTCTAAATCTGCAGCAAGTAAGTGAACGCCAGATTTTGTTTCACGAATGGCTTCACGAATTGGAGTACCCTTAATTACGTCATGAACATTTTTTCTACCTGCGGCTGTGCTTTCACCATAGGAAACGGTTAAATAGCCTTGAGGATCTAAATCAATAGCTAAAACTTTTAGCCCTTTTTTGGCTAATTGAATGGATACGTTAAAAGAGGTGGTTGTTTTACCAGTTCCGCCTTTCAGCGATAAGAAGCACAATCTTTTCATAATAAATATCTACTTAGCTTAGGCTTGTAGTATAAGAATCTTTTGAGATTGCTCAAATTTGAAATTTCAGAGATAAATGCTTGGATTTAATCTGTTCTTTGACGCTTAGATGATTCTGAAGAAGTTTCTGAAGTTGAAAATGCATCGAAATCTTTGTCAGCAATTATAGCCTCTAAAATTTCAACTCTGTGTTGTAGATGTTCGTTTTTATCGCGTAAAACACCTAGTTCGTTAAGAATCTCTTTGTTACTCGTTGAATTACGATTTAAGTACATGAAAATTATTATTCCACCAAATGCGGCCAAGTTTAAAAGAACGTATGTCATAACAAGTGATTAAATTGATTCATAAAAGGTAGGAATTATTAAAGTTGATTTCTAATAAAGCTCAATTTTGATGGATGAAATTTTTAATTTTTTGTGAATGGAAATAATAGAAAACTTGTCATATTAACTCAAAGAAACGTTTTGTAGCAAGTTTATTTCTACGAATTTATCTAGAATACTTTCCTCTTTACCTTCTTCAAATTTAATTCATTAAATCTGTGTATTTTTGCACTCCTTTTGAACCGGAAAACCAGTAATAGAATTTTAAAAGCATGGAAGTCCTGGAAAAACCCAATTTAAACACCCGCGAAAAAAGACCGGAATGGTTAAGAGTTAAATTACCGGCAGGTGGGAAATTTAAAGAGTTATCTGAACTTATTGAAAACAAGAACTTAAATACAGTTTGTGCAGAGGCGCGCTGTCCAAATATGGGTGAATGTTGGAGTTCTGGAACAGCAACCTTTATGATTTTGGGTGATGTTTGTACCCGCTCCTGTGGTTTTTGTGCTATAAAAACCGGAAAACCTGTAAAAGGTTTAGATTGGGATGAGCCGAACAGGGTTGCGGCTGCAGCAAAAACAATGGGATTAAAACACGTTGTTATTACCTCTGTTAATCGCGATGAGCGAGAAGATGGCGGAGCACCAATTTTTGCAGAAACGATAAATCGTCTTCGTCATGAAATTCCAGGAGTTACGATTGAAGTTTTGATTCCAGATTTTCGTGGTAGTAGATCTGCTTTGGATATCGTGTTAAATGTTCATCCAGAAGTGTTAAATCACAATTTAGAAACGGTACCTAGATTATATAGACGAGTTAGGCCACAAGCTAAATACGAACGTTCTTTAGAAGTTTTACGCAATGCAAAACAGGCTGGACTCAGAACGAAAGCTGGAATTATGGTCGGTTTAGGTGAAACCCCAGAAGAAGTGTACAAAGTAATGGAAGATGTTGCAGCTATTGGTCTAAATGTGTTCACAATTGGACAATATATGCAACCAACTAAAATGCATTTACCTGTTGAAGCTTGGATTCATCCTGATCAATTTAAAGCGTATAAAGAAATTGGCGAAGCAAAAGGAATTGAACATGTTGAAAGTGGTCCTTTAGTTCGATCTTCCTATCATGCTGAGCGCCATGTGTAAAAACTGAAAATTTTAGTGTTAGAATTGTCAATATTATGAACTGTTGACAATTCTAAATTTGGAGTAAAAATTCAGTTATATTCTTTTTAGTATCACTTTTGTCAAAACGATTATTCTTTTATGTCCGCACCTGTAAAACTCACGATTATCTGTGTTTTCAGTGAACCACACCTCATTGAAACAACACTAACATCTATTTATGAATTACGAGATATTCCGTTTGAGTTGATTATTGTAAACGATGGAGCAGGCGAAGATGCCTCTTCAATCATACAATCTCTTTCTGAGTATTACGATCATGATTTTACGTTCTTTTTTGAGCATAAAGAACAAGCAGGTGTAGGAGTAAGGGTAAACGAGGTTTTACAAGAAGTTTCTGGAGCGTTTATTTGGGTTGTAAATTCAGTTGGACGCATTAATGAACCTGAGTTATTTCATGTAATTCAATCTTTAGAGCAATCTGAAGCTGTGATGTGTTGTTTGCTAAAAACGATTCCAAAAGACCTTCAAGAATGGGTTACTGTAATTCATAATTCAAGTGAAGAAGAACGTCTTGGGTTTATTTGGAAATGGGCGGGTTTGCCAGGAAATCAACAGTTTTTTGATCCATATTTATATGATTCGGTCGCATTTGAACTGATGTGGCGTCTCGAGCAATCACCTATTTTGTTACAAGGTAACCCATGGTTTCAAGCTGCAGTTGAAGAACAAGAAAATGAAAATTGGGCTGTAAAAAGAGAACTCGCTCTACATTGGTTGAGAAATTATCAACTTGATTCTACATTGCGCGAGCGTGTTTATGCAATAATGGAAGAGACCGAAGCCGAAGCTTTTGAACAATTCCGTTCACAAGGAGAAAGTCTACTCGACAAAGCGCGCCAAGAAAAAAGCAAAGGAAATATTGTAAAAGCACTTCATTTTGCAACACAAGCGAATCAAGAAGAACCAGATAACCAGGTAATTAAAGCGTATTACACCGAATTATTAGAATTAACAGGTCGCTTTGTTGAAGCTGATGAAATGAAGAAAAAGGAATTTGAGCAACAAAAGCCTGAACCTGTAAAAGCTAAAATTGAACATACAATACCCCAAGTTGTAGGACTTGAAAAAGAAGTTAAAGAAGAACAAGAGTTTATTACAGCCGTTCCAAAAGAAGAAAAAACGGACGAAACTACTTTAGAACCACCAAAATATACTATCCTTATCCCGACAACTGGCTTAGGGGTTCAGTTAATGGAACAAACATTCACGACTTTAGCGAATGTAATTGATAGAGAAAACACACAAATTATCGTAATTGATAATGCTAGCTTAGATGATACCTTCGATTTCCTAAATGATGTTATTAGCCAAAAAGTATTTCGTTTGGAAGTAATTACCAATAAAGAAAATAAAGGTTTTGCTGCGTCAATAAATCAGGGTATCGATAAAGCGCAGGGTGAATATATATTAGTAATGCATAATGATATCGATTTCGAAAACGATATTTTATATGAACTAGAACAAGTTTTTAATGACAAACCTGATGCTGGAATCGTAGTTCCTGTATTGTCATTTAGTATGATTACAGATCAAGATAAAGAAGAGTCAACCGTTAGGAAAAAAGACACTTTAGTTGAAATTCCAAATATGGATTCAGCTTGCTTTATGATGAAAAAAGCAGATGGCTTCCGAATGGATGATCAATTCGGTTTAGCATATTATGATGACGTAGATTTGGCATTTCAAGTTCGTCAAATGGAGAAAAAAATCTATTTGATTACTGAGCTCATTGTTGAGCATACTTTTGCAAGTACCACGTCTCAAATGGGTTTGAGTCATCAGTGTGATTATTCCTATTTAAACTTAGCTAAACTGTATCGTAAGTGGGGAATTGAACCTCAATATGAAGAAAAATATAATCAGTTAAAGTATTTAGATCGCTGTTTATACATTTCTAGTTTAATGAACCCGATTGACCCTGAACCGCATTTATTTAGTTTGTTCAAAGAATTTTATACAGATGAGGTGAAAACTGAAATTGTTAAAACGAAATGGGATGTTGATGAAGCAGTAAGTATTGCTTCGATGTTAATCAAAACAGATCAACGTGATACTCTTCGTCGTTTGGAAAATCAGTTAGATGAAATGAAGTTGCCCATAACTTTAGTTCAGGATATTGTTAGGTATTATTTTGAGCGGAATATTTTTTCTCGATGCGTTCATTATTTGAATAGCTATGGCGCTGATCCGAATTTTATTGATGCACATATTTATCATCTCAAAATATTATTAGGCGAAAAACATATTGTTGAAGCGGCAGAATTGGTTCAAAAACTATTAGAAGTTTTCCCTGCACACCCGGAATTATATAAGTTGACAGGTGACTTCCACAAGTTTAACGGAAGTGATAAAGAGTCGAAAGATTTTTATGAATATGCTCGTCAGATTGATCCATTTCGATTTGGAAAAGCTTCTGGGAAAGTTAGTTTTATTTAAGGGATTCTTGATTTATTGAGTTTGATTTATTTGTGGATGCCAGATTGAACTTGGGATCTTAAAATTTTGTAGTCGGAAATAAAACCAAACTAAAATACCCTAGATCATGAAATCTCCCCAGCCCCCTTTAAATATCTTGCGTCTTTTTTAGCATATTAGTTTTGGGTAAAAGGGGGAGTTTTTTTTCTTTGATTAGGCAGCATTTATTGATACTAACTTGGGTTTGAGTTTTTGAACCAAACATCACGTTGTGGGAATGGAATTTCGATATGGTATTGTCTGAATTTATCGACAATGGCGAAATTTAAATCGGATGTAACTTGAATTTTTCGTTTTCCATCAGGAATCCAAATTCTAAGCATCATGTCCCAACTTGAATCGCCAAACTTGGTTAAAAAGATTTCTGGTTTTGGCATCATTAAAACTTCATTGTTTTCCTGAGCTACTTCATTAAGCGCTTTTTTAACGGTTTCCACATTTGAGCTATAGGATACGCCGACTTCAATATCAATTTTAATTCGGCTGTCACCGTGAGAGTAATTTATGATCGTTCCTGAGACAAAATCGGCGTTTGGGACAATATAAGAGATGTTATTAACAGACTGAATCTTGGTAGATCGAATATTAATTTCAGTTACATCGCCTTCAATATCATTAATCAAAACGCGATCGCCAACAGAAATAGGGCGTTCAAACAAAACAATTATTCCAGAAACAAAATTTGATGTCAAATTTTGAAGACCAAAACCGATACCGACAGAAAGTAAACCGAAGATTACGGTAAGTCCGCTTAAATCAATTCCAATAAATTGAAGCGCGAAAATGGAACCAACAGTTACAACGGTATATTGTGAAATTCGAGCAAGAGTATATTGTGTGCCAATATCCATCTGTGCTTTAGGGAGAATGGTGTGAATAAGAAGTTTCTTAGTCATTTTAGCCGAATAAGAAACTCCAATTAACATCCCAATAAGAATAATTAGTGAAACGAAAGTAATGGGCGTTTCTTTAACACTAAATATTGGCGTAGATATTAGTTTTACTAAAAAAGAATAAATCTGATCGGGTGTAATACTGTCCATAAAGGTGAATTGAAATAAAAGCTTTGCTAATGAAATGGAAAAAAAGAATATAGTATTCTTTGAATCATTTTTCAGTGGAATCTCGAAGATATTTTGTGACTAGATTCGATTATTAATTATTAACCTGAGTTCGGGTAAATGATTAGTTCAATGATTTAATCAAAAATTTGAATAAGCATTGGAGAACATAAATTTACTTTTTGTGCGATCTTTAATTTAAACCAAAACTATGCAAAGATGATGGGTTAGAGCCAAGCATGACTAAAATTATTTTTACCAGTTTTATTTTAATTTCTTATCCCGAACTCAGATTAAAAACAAGTTTGCTAGATTTGATAGCAATGCAGAATCAAGTATTTTCGAACCAATCCATCAACGTTTTTACTCTCATAGATTTATGTCAATCAATACTATCGCAATTATTGGCGCTGGAAATTTGGGCTGTTCCATTGCCGACGGTTTATTAGCTTCTTCTTTTGTAGAACCCAAACATCTTACTCTAAGTAGAAGAAATACAGATAAATTGAATCGCTTTTTAGAACTTGGTTGCAAAATCACTTCAAATAATTTAGAAGCTGTTGAGCAAGCAAAGGTGATTATTCTTGCGGTTGAACCACATCATGCCAATAAAGTATTACAAGAGTTAAAACCGGTATTAAACCCTGAAAAGCACATATTAATTTCAGTAATTACGGGGTTGGCAATTCGAAATATGCAACATTATACTCATGATTCGTTGCCAATTATTCGATCAATGCCAAATACCGCGATTGCCATTCGAGAATCAATGACTTGTTTAGCCGGAGACGAAAAATCGAAAGCAATGAAACTTGCGGAAGAAATATTTAATTGTGTTGGAGAAACTGTTGTAATTCGTGAAGATCAAATGGGATCTGCTACGGCTTTAGCAGCCTGTGGAATTGCATTCTTCTTACGCTCAATTCGTGCTGCTTCACAAGGTGGAATTCAAATCGGCTTCCATGCTGATGTAGCTTTAAAAATTGCATCACAAACGGCGAGAGGTGCAGCCTCATTATTAGTAAAAACCGGGAATCATCCAGAAAGTGAAATTGATCGTGTTACAACGCCAATGGGATGTACAATAGCTGGTTTGAATCAGATGGAACATGATGGCTTTAGCTCAGCAATGATTAAAGGAATTGTAACCTCAGCCGGAAAAGCAGAGCAATTATACAGAGATTAATTCAAGCGCTATTCTATCAGCAAGTAAAAAACCATCTTGGCTAAGTCTTAAGTGGGAATCTACTTTTTCAAAAAGACCATTTTTTTGATAGGATTTGATAAGATTATGTTGCTTTACTGAAAGTGAGAATCCATAACGATTTTCTAATTCTTGAATCTCTATACCTTTCTTGGTTCTCAATCCAATAAGAAACCGCTCCTCAACTAAATCATGAAAATTCAATTCAGTAAGTTCTGTTTTTTCAATTGGGTTTTGAATCCATTTTTTTAAATCGGCAGGATGTTGCCAACGTTGGGCGGCATCTTTTCCATTCCAAAAAAATGAATGGGCGCCTGGTCCAAATCCTAAATAGGTTTCATGTTTCCAATACGCTGAATTATGCTTGGATTCATGACCAGGTTTTGCGTAATTACTAACTTCGTATCTAGAATATCCAGCTTTTTCTAACTTATCTTGAATAAAAGACATTTGCTCGGCAACTAAATCATCTTCAGCCGGATCCAATTTCCCGTTTTCAAAAGCTTTTCCTAATCGAGTGCGGGGTTCAATGGTTAAACTATATGCAGAAATATGAGGTGGATCAAAGCTCAAAAAAATTTGTAAGTCTTGAGCTAATTCATCCAGTGATTGACCAGGGTTCCCATAAATCAAATCAACCGTGTAACTATTGAAATTACATTTTTTTATGATTTGAATGGCATTTTCAGCTTGTTCGCTAGTATGAGCACGATTCATAAACATCAATAAATTGGAATCGAAGGTTTGAACTCCCATACTTAAGCGATTCACGCCAAGAGATTTTAGAAATAAAAGATAGTCTTCGGTAACATCATCGGGATTTACTTCTACCGTAATTTCAATAAAAGTAGTTGATTCAAGAAATGGTTTTAAAGCTTCAAAAATTTGAATCCAATGGTTTTTTCCTAATCGTGAAGGCGTTCCGCCTCCAAAATAAATGGTAGAAATTCCAATTGGAAAAACATCTTCTTTGAACCAAAATGCAATTTCTTTGCTTAATGCATCGGTGAAATCTTGCATTAAATCCGTTTTTGTGACGAAATAAAAATCACAATAGCTACAAGCTTGTCGGCAAAAAGGAACATGAATATAGATACCAGGCAAAGTTTTTATGTAAGGGCTGAGGTTTAAAAGCTTTTCAAAAAAAGAACATAAATGTACACGTTAATATTGAATAGGGTTCAAATAAATGTTTCGCGATATGAATTAGTGCAAAATTTTAAATTATAACTAAGAATAAAAAAAAGAAAGTAACCATTTGCTTCGGTGTTAAATCGTTGAATTTAAACTAAAATTTGGCAGAGATACTGGGTCAGAGCCCAGCATGACAAAATTATTTTTTCTTGTTTTAATTCTATTTCCTATTCCGTAAATAGCTTAAGTACTTTCAAAAGTTATTGAAATTAAGCTGTTAGATATGCATTTGCAATGGCGTAAAACTGAGCCGGTTTATCTAAAAAAGCATAATGACCAGCATCATCAATTCCGACTAAAGAACAGCTTTTAATTCCTTTTTGAATTCGCTCTGCTTGATACCAAGGCGTAGCGTCGTCATTTTTTCCCCATAATAAAAACACTTCATGCTGAATTTCTGGAAGATGTTTTTCCAAATATTCGGAAACGGTCTTCACAAACGTTTCTCTTAAAGTTCCTTGAAGCGTTTTGTAATCGGAAGATCCTAAAGATTTCCATAAATCTGTACTTCTCAAGAATTCTAAACCTTTTGTTTGTAAAGAACCGGGTAATACTAGAAAAGGAGCTTTGAGTGTTTTTGCTAAATATTTTCGATAATAGAATTTCCAGCTACGTTTTGGTTTCATGCCAGCGCCACCAGTAATCAAAACTTTACCAATAAATTCTTTGCTCCAGCCACGACTTAATAATTTGAGCATAATGCGACCACCGAATGAGTGAGCAATAGTATCTGTTTTTTCTTGTATCATTTCTGATACAAAAGCTTGTGTTAAATCGGTGTAATTAGAAACATCCCAACCAGAATTCGGTGCAGGAGACAAGCCAAAACCGGGAAAATCTAGCAAATAGCATGTGTGATGTTTACTCATTTCTTGTGCTAAAGGAAGCATTGCTTTAGACGATGACCCCCATCCATGTAATAGAAGCAATGGTTTTCCGCTGCCAATAACAGAATAGGAAACGGAATGATTTAAAAGTGTAACTGTTTGTGTTTGCATGGCCAAAGGTAAGAAAATCACTAAAACTAAGTAGTGAGCATTTGGAAGAGCTTGTGCAATTGTCAACGATTTATCACAAGTGAAACTTTGATTACATATTAAATCAAAGAAATGAACCCTTATTTGAGGATTAAATTGAGTTGAAAGGGAACGCTTACATTTTGAGTCAATAAATGAAAATTGTAACTATGTACTAAGAATTAAAATGAGTCACAAAAATGATTAAAATCATAAGCATAGATTAGTTAAATTCCACCAAAATCAACGCTAAAAAATAGAATATGCCAAGCCTATTTGACGAAGTCGATCCTGAATTTGCAAAACATAAGAAAATCTCAAACGCCTTAGTTTTTAAGAAAAAATCGAAAAAAAGTGAACTTTCTAAAGAGCAAAAGAAATTCAATAAATATGTAAAGGCGATTGAACGGCTTACCAAACAAAATGCCGAAATGCTTACTAAAGCAGAAACCTATGCTCAATTGTATTATTCCGATGTTTTTCCAGTAAAACGTGCGTTAAATCTGCAAAATTTTGAGCTAGGCAAACTCTTATTTCAGAAAGCAGAAAGCGTAAAGTTGTCAAAAGCAAAGAAATATGAATTAACCATGATTCTGAAATTCTTTTTTGATCGCTATACTGAAGTTGTTGAGGAATTAAGCGAGGAAGACAAAGCAATTTATAGTGAATGGTCGGGAAGAGATTATGATGATTTTCATGAAGAGAAACGCGAAGATTTGCTTTTGGAAATGGAGGAAAATCTCTTTGATAATTTCGGAATAAATGTGGATCTCATAGAGTTATTCGAAAATTCTGAATCGGAAATTGAATTTCAATTAAAGCTAAAAGAACTCTTAGATGATACAGCAAGGGAATTCGTAGAAAACGACTCAAAGCAAAGAAAAAATAAAAAGTCATCAAAAAAAGACCGGGATAAAGAAGAAGTGTTAAAAAAAGAGCTTGAATTGAAAGAAACAAGCATGAAGTCGATTTACAAAACTTTGGTAATGGCGGTTCATCCCGATAAAGAAATTGATGAGAGCCGAAAAGAAGAAAAACATACCTTAATGAAAGAGGTAACAAAGGCCTACAAAAATAAAGACTTAAAGAGGTTGTTACAGCTCGAAATTGAAGTTCTGAACAAGGAAAACGATCATATTGAGCAATTATCTGAGGAAAAACTTGCAGCTTATAACGCCACCTTAAAAGAACAAGTTGACGAGTTAGAATTGGAGAAAGAAATGATGTTTATGAATCCTCGTTTTGCCGTGATTTCTCAGTTAATACCTTATCCAGAGGAAATGGCAATTAAATTCATCAAAGATAATGTTTCGGGAGCGATAGAATATAAAGCTGATTTTGAAGAAGTTTATAACGCCCTAAATGCGTCAAATACGAAAGCCAAAATAAATCAGGCCATAAAAGCGATTATTGATTTATTACCTGAGGATGCACTTTTAGAATATGACGACGATTTAATTGAAATGATGGATGAGCTAGATTTTTATGATTGATGTTGAGTTTAGTAGAAGAATTTACTGAATTATCAAGAATGATCTTGATTCATAAATCAATACTAGAAAATGAAGAGCAGAGATTAGTTTACCAATGAAAATTCCATTGGTGGCAAGTTACTTCAGATCAAAACTTAAAAAATCTAGACATCATTACATTTGAGATTAAGAGAAATGGTGATGATATATTTAAACTATTCTTACAATTGAGAATGAATTATCCTTCATCAAAGAATAAATGATAGCTGAACATATTAAGCAAATTGTGAAAAGAGCACGTACTTCAAAAGAGAGTCTCTTTTTTTTAGTACTTGGAATTATCTATTTAGGAATTCCACTTCTAAAGAATGCTCATATTGAATCAGCTGCCGTAAGTACGGTTATTGCTTCTTTATGGGTTTTATATCAAAAAAAGGCAGAGCGTAGATTTATTTTTTCAGGGTTATCTTTTGTTTATGTAACGCTAATTCCTCTTCTTTTATCTGATGCAATTCGAGGTTGTTTTTCTATAGATGGATTCCTTTTCTGGTTGGTGATTCCACTACCAAGTCTATTATTATCGAATTCAATTCGAAATAGTGTTCAAAACTTTTCTGATTCTAAGAACAAAGAAGAAGCAGGAATTGGAGTTCGAGTTACATCTGTAATGATATTTTTATTCGTGGCACTTGGAATTCCTGTTATTGAACTCAAGTTGAATCCTGCTGTATTTTTATATAATTCTATTTGGGGATATTGGCCTGGACCAATCTATGATGAACAAATTATATTTCCCATTCAATTACTGATTCATCGGTTTTATGTAGTTATTTGGGCTGTTTTACTTTGGGAAATCACAAGAAAAAAACAGGAGTTAGTTCGAATCGCTGTTCTATTTACGGCTATTAGTTTATTGTTTTTAAACTTTCGTCAGTTTGGAATTCTTAGAACACAGAACGATTTAAGACAGATTCTTTCGACTCATCTATCAAAAGAGAATATCAATTTGTATATCGATTCATCGGTGAAAGACTCTTTGTTGCTTAAGTATTACTTAGAAACAGCGGTTTTTCATTTTGAAGAAATACAATCTCGCTTGAAGACAACTATTCAAGATCCAGTTTCTATTTATTTGTACAAACATCCGTGGCAGAAGAAACAATTAATTGGCGCGAAATACACTCAATTTACCCCAGTTTGGTCAAATGGATATCAATTACACATCGATGTGGAAAGTTGGGATGATGTTTTTCGCCATGAAATGGTTCATCTTATTGCAAAATCATTTTCCAATTCGCTCATTGGAGCCTCGTTAAATTTAGGAATAACAGAAGGTTTAGCTACCGCATTAAATCCCAAGGTTTCAGAAAGAAACACACTCGACGAGTTTGTTGCAGCTGGTGGAATACCCCCTGTTGATGAAATGAAATCGTTATTCACTTTAAGCGGTTTTTATCTGCAATCATCGGCGAATGCCTATTATAAATCAGGCTCATTTATACAATATTTGATCAATAATGAGTCAGTTGATGCTGTAAAAGAATGGTATGCAGAAGGCTCGTTCAAAGATGCGTTTAATAAACAAGAAGATGAGTTGATTGAAAATTGGCAAACATATTTGAAAACATTTCCAATAGATTCTGTTCTTAAAAAAACAGCGAGAAAACGATTTGCACAACCATCTTTGTTTAATCAAGATTGTCCAAGGTTTATTCATCCTGGTTATGCTCTTTGGGATAAACTTCTTTTACTAAAAGCTGAAAAGGATTCAAGCTCATTTCGAAAGGCGCTTTTTAGTGGAAATGATATTCAGGATTCTTTATGGAATTCGTTTTATCAACGGCAAATTTTTCTGTTCTACTTGAACGAGCAGCAGGCTGATTCGGCACTTTTAGTTCAAAATGAAACTCAAATTGGAACTTTATTATGGTCTGACGCCTTACTTCTTTCAGGCAAAAAAAAGGAGTTGACTATACTCAACATTCAAAAAGATTCTCTTTTCAAAAGCTCAAATATACGTTCAGATTCTACTGCTCATAAAATCTTTTGTAAGCTTTGGTACAATTCAGAATTCCCCGAATTGTATGATTCATTAAGTCCCGATTTAATTGAGCTTGCAATGATAGTGGCTGAGGAAGAAAATGCCTATTCTGAAATCAATAAAATCCAACAAGTTATTGACCGTGTATCAGATACTGCCGTTTTACACTGGTTGGTATTTTTACAAAAAAGAAATGAGAGACGATTTGTAAATGAGGCTATTCAACTTCTTGAAAGTAGAACTATTATCGGTGAAACTGAACGAAGATGGAATGAAATTAAACGATTCGAAGTTTTTAGAGAAAATGTAACAGAAAGAAGTGTAATTCAATTTTGAGCCGAATAGTGGGTGTTAGAAAAGACGAAAATGGATTGTCCTTTAAATGCCTTTAGGAATACCGGGTATAGAGTTTTTAAAAGAGGAAAATATTGCCAAAAAAGCCAAAATATTTCACAAAACTGCGAAATATTTTGGCAGTTCAGTTTAGGATTTTGTAGGTTAGAAGAAACTAAGGGAATTCCTTTTTTGTGATAACAGCAGAACTTTCAACCACATTTATGTACAGAAATCATCCTGACAGACTGTCGGCGGCTCATACTGTTCAGGTAAGGGATGCGGAACCGTTAATTGCTCTTGAAGGACAGTTAAGTCAGCTACTGAAGTGTTCAAATGCATCAGGTGGAGCTGTATTTTTAAGTGTTGATGAAGACGTTCCTCTTGCGATATTGGGAGACTTTCCATTTGAAATTCATTTCACAGAAGAAGAAGAAGAAAAGTTATTTTGTGGCGAGTTAGTAAGAATTAGACACTATACTTTTACGCCAATCAAAATTCAAGGATTTATTGTTGGGTTTTTAGCTCTTTCTGGAGTTCAATCAGACTTCTTCGAGATTGCAAAAGTGTATGCGCAACTTATGGCTAAGGAGCTAGAGTTAGCGAATCAAACAGCAAAATTGAAATATCAAAATGAGTCAATTAGTCGCAAACAAAAACAGTTAGAACAAGCGATTAATTTTAAGAATAATATTTTAAGCTTAACCACTCATGATATTCGTAGTCCATTAACAGCAGTTATTGGTTATTTAGATATGCTTGATCAAGCAATTAAGCAGCAGCAAAAAACAGAATTTTTAGCCGATTTACACAAACGGATTAAATCAGGGGTTTCTAACGTTGCTGATTTAGTGGATCAACTAAATGAAATCGCTTTATTGGAATTGCAACGCATCGAATTAAATTTCATAAAAGTTGATTTGAACTGGATCGCTCAAGAAGTGTGTGATGTAATGCAAGGACCAGCATTAACCAAAAAACATCAATTACTATTTAAACGTTGCGATTTTCCATTGTATGTTGAGGTGGATATCCCAAAAGTTAAACGTGTTTTATTTAATCTGATTCAAAATGCGATTAAATACACACCAACTGGTGGTATAATCGAAATCAGTCTTTCAAAAGAAAAAAGAATGGCTCATGTTATTGTAAAAGATAACGGGATTGGAATTGCAAAAGAGAAACAAGAAGCTATTTTTGAACCGTTTCATAAATTGAATCAATTTGGAACAAATGGGGAATCCGCGACAGGATTAGGATTATTTACAAGTAATTATTTTGTTTCATTATTTAAAGGTTCGATTTCTGTTGATAGCACTCCACATGAAGGGTCGGAGTTTATTGTTCATTTACCTTTGCAAGCGATTGATTTTTAAGCTGGGTTCGAATTAGGTTAGCTATAAGTATATAAAACAAAGAAATGATGTCTACATTTCATGAATTAAGATTCCTGGTTTTGGAAAATTCCTAGGTTTGCCCCAAATAAGAATTTGTTAAAAGTACGAAACTAAACTCCCTCTTTAACCTAGAATCTCAAGTACGATGACGGAAGAATTTAAAAGAGGGATGGGGAGATTTCAAGATGGTCAAAAGTATTCGTTACCAATCGTCCCCAAAGTGAATTGAAGAACTACTAAGCAAAATTGTACTTATTTGTAATAATTCATACTTAACTCAATCTTTGGGTTTTAAGGATTAATAAAAATGTATTCATTTTCTTTTATTTGGGAAGTGTTTTTCTTAAAAAATTAAATCAAAATCAGATGTTTAGGGTTTGGCTTGAAATCAAAAAAGAGTTTAGGGTTTAAACTAATCATCAAAAATTTATTCCACACAGCTACATAGAATGTGTAATTTTAAAGAAGAATAACGAGTTTTGAAAAGCCTCTGTTTGGTAATAAATGAAGTTTAGAAATCTGATTTTTAGTAAATCTGATTTCACATTCAAAACGCAAAAAAATAAGAGTTTATAAAAATCATGTCTTTATCGTTTATTGAGTCCCTGCTTGAGTACAAAAAAATTGGAGTTTTTTCCCACATTCGTCCTGATGGTGACGCAATAGGTTCACAGGTTGCCGCAAGTATTTGGTTAAGTAAGTTTAGCAAAAACGTTCTTGCGTTTAATGATGACGCAGCTCCTGAAAACATAAATTGGTTAATGCGCTTTTTCCCAATCCAAAAACCGACAAAAGAATTGGTAGACTCTTGTGATGCTTTTTTATTTCTTGATGGAAATTCAGCATGACGTTTTGGTGAATTTGGAGAGTATATTTTCAAAAGTGAAAAACCTAAGTTCTTAATCGATCATCACCCAAATCCTGATGGA
>Ga0102814_10000601_pt1 | contig 26090 bp, 22 predicted proteins | sample ColrivemetaGS741_FD_79112 | JGI IMG/M metagenome (GOLD analysis project Ga0102814, IMG submission 79112) | Estuarine microbial communities from the Columbia River estuary - Flood tide ETM metaG S.741 | ecosystem: Environmental > Aquatic > Marine > Intertidal zone > Estuary | place: USA...
CCCTAACAGTTGCATTCATATAAGGATCTTCCGTAAGAACCTCCGCTACTTTAAAACGTTTTTTTCCTTGAATTATAACGGTTACATTCCCATCAGGCATTTTTAAAACACGCAAAATTTTAGCAACAGTACCAATTTCGTGAATTTCTTTTGCAGAAGGATTTTCAACTGATTCATCCTTTTGAGCCACTACACCAATAACTTTGCTTCCTTTATTGGCATCATTTATTAATCGAATCGATTTATCACGACCCGCAGTAATAGGAATTACAACACCTGGAAATAAAACCGTGTTTCGTAAAGACAAAATAGGTAGTGTTTCGGGCAATTTTTCATTATTTATTTCTGCTTCATCTTCAGGTGTCATTAGCGGAATTAATTCTGAATTTTCGTCAAAATCCTGCAATGACAAACTGTCAAGACTAATAAAATTAGATTTCTTCATATTTATATTTAGGTCAATCTGTCATTAAAACAAATAACCTTTCCGTTTTTAGTAAATTACAAAAATTATTATAGTATTGAATATCAGTTACTTAAATTTAGTTACATATATTCATTCAATCTATAAATTCAATAGCTATGCCAATTTTAATATTATGAATGACGAATTCAGAATTATGAATTTTATATTTTGCCAGCTTTCTTTAAAACGAATAATAGTACAATAGGAATCATCAATAAACCAATCATAAGTAAATTGGTTTGAAATAAATAAGGGGCTAAAGCAAGTGTGGCGACAAATCCACCAATCGCACCACCAAAATGGGCATCATGACCAATATTACCAATTTTATTTTTCATCCCATAAATAGAATAAAGCAGATAGCCAATACCAAATAAATAAGCAGGTATAGGAATTGGAATAAAAAACATATATAAATTCATCCCAGGTTGCAATAATATAGCAGCATATAAAACACCTGTAACTGCTCCACTAGCACCTACCGCACTATAATGATATTCGTCTTTATGAAAATAATATGACAAAAGACTACCAATAATTAAACTTACCAGATAAATAATAATAAAACCTAAAGGATCAACATAATCAATAACCGGTCCTGCAAAAAAATACAAAGTCAGCATGTTAAACAATAAATGTTGCGTGTCTACATGCAAAAAACCAGAACTCAAAATACGAATCTTTTCGCCTCTTTGCACGCCGCCTACACTAAATTTATATTTATCAAAAAAATTGTAATCGCCGAAACCTTTATAAGAAATTATAACGTTGGCAGCTATAATAATGATTGTAATTAAATCTAAATTACCCATAGAGTGTTAATGTTAAAACGAAATTAGCATATATTTGCTGACGCAAATCTAAAATTATTTCATGCAATTTTTAGCATATATTCTTATTTATCCCTTTTTATGGATGATTTCTATTCTTCCATTTAGATTATTATACTTTTTTTCTGATAGTGTATACATACTACTTTATTACGTTATTGGATATCGAAGGAAGGTGGTAACCAGCAATTTAATGCTTGTTTTTCCTGACAAATCTAAAGCAGAAATTAAACGCATTGAAAAAGCTTTCTATCATCATTTATGTGATATGATTGTAGAGTCAATTAAATCTATGACAATTTCCGAGGCAGAAATGAAAAAAAGATTCACGTTTTCTAATGTTGAATTACTTCAGGAAATTGAAAATAATGGACAAAGTATCGCGCTAATGTGTGCGCATTATGGAAGCTGGGAATGGATTTTTATTCTTCAAAGTTATATGAAAAACAAAGGTTATGCTGTTTATAAGCGTTTAGCCAATACATATTTTGATAATCTTGTAAAACGTATTCGTGCCAAATATAACAGTCACTTAATTACAACTAAAGAAACTATTCCTGTTTTAATGAAAGCAAAAGTTGATGGCCATTTAACAACTTGTGGCTTTGTATCTGATCAATCACCAAGACTAGATAAAGCTTATCATTGGAATGAGTTTATGGGTGTAAAAGTTCCTGTACATACAGGTGCCGAAATGCTAGCTAAAAGACTGGATATGGCTGTCGTGTTTTTTAAAGTAAAAAGATTAAAACGTGGTTATTACGAAACTACTTTTGAAACGATAACGCTTACGCCAAAAGCCTATGAAAACTATCAAATTACTGATATCTTCTTAAAGCTTGTAGAACAACAAATTCATGAAGCGCCAGAATATTATTTATGGACACATAAACGTTGGAAACACATGAACAAAAACAGTTAAATAAATGAATTCATTTAATTAACTGTTTTTAGATTTTTCTAACGATTAGCCTTTGGCAATAGTACCAATTTCAGAAATAAACTTATCAGCTAAAGTATCAGCTTCGTTTTGAGATTTGGCTTCAGTATAAATCCTTATTATTGGCTCAGTATTACTTTTACGTAAATGCACCCAACTTTCTGAAAAATCTATTTTAACGCCATCAATAGTAGTTAACTGCTCATTTTTATAACGATTTTCCATCGCTTTTAAAATACCATCAACATCTAAACCTGGTGTTAATTCTATTTTCTTTTTACTCATAAAGTAATTAGGATAGGTTTTTCTAAGTTCACTTACACTTATATTTTTCTCAGCCAATAAACTTAAAAATAGTGCAACTCCAACCAAGGCATCACGACCATAATGCGATTCAGGGTAAATGATACCACCGTTACCTTCACCACCGATAACAACTTTATTTTTCTTCATTAATTTTACCACGTTCACTTCACCAACCGCACTGGCTTCGTAAGTACCACCATGTTTCTCCGTAACATCTCTTAAAGCTCTTGTAGAGCTCATATTGCTAACCGTATTTCCTGGTGTTCTGCTCAATACATAATCTGCGCAGGCAACCAACGTATATTCTTCACCAAACATATCTCCGTTTTCGTCAACAAACGCTAATCTATCTACATCGGGATCAACCACAATTCCAAAATCGGCTTTATGCTTTTTTACTGCATCAGACAAATCTGTTAAATGCTCCTTTAAAGGTTCTGGGTTGTGCGGAAAATGTCCGTTAGGTTCACAATATAATTTAATAACATCTACTCCTAAACGATCTAATAACAAAGGAATAGCAATGCCTCCTGTAGAATTTACACCATCTACAACTACTTTAAACCTAGCATCTTCAATAGCATTTACTGTTACCAACGGTAAATCTAAAACTTCAATAATATGTAAATCGATATATGCCTTATTTTTGGTGATTTTACCTAAACTATCAACATCAGCAAAATTCATATTATCGCTTTCGGCAATTTCTAATATTTTTGCACCTTCAACCTCGTCAAGAAACTCTCCTTTTGCATTCAATAATTTTAAAGCATTCCATTGTTTAGGGTTGTGACTTGCGGTTAAAATAATACCACCATCGGCATGTTCCATTGGTACTGCCATTTCAACGGTTGGTGTTGTTGACAAACCTAAATCTACTACATAAATTCCCAAGCCAACTAGAGTGTTCATAACCAACTTCTGAATCATTTCACCTGAAATTCGCGCATCTCTACCAACAACTACTTTATAAGTATCTTTATCCCGTTGTTGCTTTACCCAAACGCCATAAGCCGCTGCAAATTTTACGGCATCAATAGGTGTTAAATTATCGCCTACTCTTCCGCCAATAGTTCCTCTAATTCCTGAAATTGATTTTATAAGTGTCATATTTATGTTTTCAAATTAAAAAACAAATATAGTATTTCAAAATCGGATATCTTAAATCAGAATTCGTAAATTTCACAAATGAATTATTTAGCACACATCTATCTTTCGGGAGATAACAACTTGGTTACGGTTGGTAATTTTATTGCTGATGGTATAAAAGGTAAATCTTATAAAAAATATCCAAAAGACATTCAAACAGGTGTATTGCTTCATAGAAACATTGATACATTTACTGATGCTCATAAAATTGTAAGGCAAAGCACAAAACGGTTACATGAAAATTACGGACATTATTCAGGCATTATTGTAGATATTCTTTACGACCACTTTTTAGCTAAAAACTGGAGTAAATATTGCAACGTCCCACTAAGTGAATATGTTGATGGTTTTTATGACTTATTGGAAGAACATTATGAAATACTTCCGTTGCGAATTCAAAAGTTAATGCCTTATATGATGAGCGATAACTGGTTGTTAAATTACGCATCGATAGAGGGGATTTCAAGAGTTTTAGGCGGCATGAATAGACGCACGAAAAACCGTTCTGGTATGGACAAAGCTGTAATTGAATTAGAATTATTTTATTCTGAATTTGAAGGTGAATTTTCTACTTTCTTTGACGAGCTTATTATCTTCTCCAAACAAACACTAAAAGAACTAACAGAATCTAATTTATGAAGCAAATTATACGAATTACCGCATTACTAATTTTATTTATTAGTTGTAAAACCACAATAAAAACACCTCCACAGGAACGAGGTTTATTAACCCAAAAAGCAATGGTGGTATCGGCACGCCAAGAAGCTTCAAAAATTGGAAGCGACATACTTAAAAAAGGAGGGAATGCTTTTGATGCCATGGTTGCTACCGAATTAGCATTAGCAGTAGCATACCCATTTGCTGGTAACTTAGGTGGTGGTGGTTTTATGGTTTACAGAAAATCAAATGGAGATATTGGAAGTATTGACTACAGGGAAAAGGCTCCCTTGGCTGCAACTAAAAACATGTATTTAGATGAAGCAGGCAATGTTATGCCAAATCTAAGCACACAAGGCGCTATGGCTATTGGAATACCTGGGACAGTCGCTGGTGTTTTTGCGGTTCATGAGAAATTTGGGTCTTTACCTATAAAAGATATTCTAGAACCAGTAATTGAACTTGCAAAACGGGGTGTTATTGTTACCTATAAACAAGAACAACGTATAAAACATTATCAACCATTATTTAAGAAAACTAATAAAGACTCCATTTTATTTGATAAACATTGGAAAACAAACGACACCATAAAATATCCTGCTTTAGCTAATACCTTAGAACGATTGATGTTATATGGCAGAGATGCCTTTTATAAAGGTGAAACCGCTAAAGTTTTGGTTAAATTCATACAAGAAAATGGTGGAATTATTACAGAAGAAGATTTGGAGAAGTATGAAGCAAAATGGCGTACTCCAATTGTTTTTCAATATGATGATTTAAAAATTATTTCCATGTCACCTCCTTCAAGTGGTGGGGTTTGTTTAGCACAAATAATGAAAATGATTGAACCTTTTGATTTGCATAAATTCGGGCATAATTCAGTAAAATCCATTCAAGTAATAACGGAAGCGGAAAGACGTGCTTATGCCGATAGAAGTTATTTTTTAGGAGACCCGGATTTTGTTAATATTCCTTTAGAAACTTTAATTGGCAAGCCTTATCTAACAGAAAGAATGAATAACTTTTCCTTTGAAAAAGCCACATCTTCTCAAGATATTTCGCATGGTAATATTCAAATAATAGAAAGTGATGAAACGACCCACTACTCTATTATAGATCAATTTGGCAATGCTATTTCAGCAACAACAACATTAAACGGCGCTTATGGGTCGAAACTTTACTGTTCTGAACTTGGTTTTTTTCTAAATAATGAAATGGACGATTTTAGCAGCAAACCAGGCGTGCCAAATATGTTTGGCGTTACTGGTGGTGAAGCTAATAGTATCGCACCTCAAAAACGTATGCTAAGTTCTATGACACCTACTATTGTAGAGAAGAACGGAAAGTTACTTATGTCTCTTGGAACACCTGGAGGTTCAACAATTATCACATCGGTACTTCAAACTATTTTAAATGTCCATGAATATAATATGACCATGCAGGAAGCTGTTAATGCACCTCGTTTTCATCATCAATGGTTACCAGACGATATTAAAATGGAACCGAATCTATTCAACACAACCACCATCGATAAACTTAGAAAACTAGGATACATTATCAATGAAAAAGACTCTCCTGTAATTGGTAAGGTCGATGGAATACTAGTTTTAAAGGATGAGTCGTTGGAGGGTGGTGCAGATTATCGGGGGGATGATACTGCTGTCGGTTTTTGATGTATTTATTTGATTAAGCCATTAGTAATTAATAATTTAGCTTATCAATTAATATTTTAGTTTAATTGCATTTTTATGAAGTCAAAAAAAATATCAAAAATAATTATTGGATTCATTGTGTTTTTGACGCTTCCCAGTATTATATTTTTTGGCTTTGTGTATTTTAAATATAATGAAGACTTACCTACCGGAGTACAAGGAGAACAAGCTGATGCTTTAGCAAATAAAATGCTGAAGAGTTTAAACTATGAAGCCTTTAAGAATACAAATTATATAGAATGGGCGTTTAGAAACCGACATTTTTATAAATGGAACAAAGCTAAAAATACCTGTGAAGTGTATTGGAAAGAATACAAAGTAAGGCTTGATTTAAATAATCCTAATTACAATAAAGCATATGTGCATAGTTTTAAAGTAGATGGTGAATTGGCTATTGAACTCATTGAAAAAGGTACTAAATACTTTAATAACGATTCTTTTTGGTTAGTAGCACCTTATAAAGTATTTGATAAAGGCGCAGAACGTAGATTGGTAACGCTTGAAAATTCTGAAAAGGCACTTTTAGTAACATATAAATCTGGAGGCACAACACCAGGTGATTCATATATGTGGTCTCTTGACGAATCTGGGAAACCTAAATCTTTTAAAATGTGGACTTCTTTATTACCAATAAATGGATTGGAAGCTACATGGACAGATTGGGCAACCACTCAAAGCGGTGCACAATTACCAATCTTCCATAAAATGTTTATTTTCGGCTTAGAAATTAATCATTTAAAAGGGACTATTTAAGTTTAAAGTCTCTGTTTTGAGTGTTGCTTGATAAAAACTAACTCCCCTTCTGCCCCACGAATCGATGCTTTTCAGATTTAAACAAAATATTAAAACTTGTTAAGCTTCCATAAATTCTGGTAATGTATTGTTGTAAATCTATTTTACATTGTTCATCTAAATCGCTAGCATTAATCCGTTGTTCCATGACTCTTAATCGATCTCTAACCATTGTAATTTTATGAAAAAAAGTATCGATTGGTACTTCATAAGGTTTTAAACTAACATCGCCAGGTTCTAAAATTAATTTACCTCCTTTATATTTGTCCGCAATAGGAACTATTTCACTCGTATCACTCCATTTCTTTAAAATGCTAACCAAACTACTTTCAACATCAAAAAAACTAATGGTATCTACGTCGCCATCCGCAGCTTCGATTACTTCAAATTCGCTATCTAAATCAATAGTTTCTAAACCATTTTCAATAAACGTAACCCAATAGTGCTGGTTTGTAACGTTTGTAACTACACCTTTGCCAAATTCTGAATGATTAATTCTTGAGCCAATACCTAATAATTTCATAAATATAAATGTTGTTAATTTTTTAATTTAAAAAGCTTAATTGTTCTATATGCAATTATAATAAATCTAAACAATAATTAAAATATTAATACCATGAAATACTTTATAAAGCCACTTGACTTATAAAATCATAATTTTTTGTTAAATAGGTAATTTTATTACATTTTAAACAGCCCTTGATTTAAAAGGGTAAAATTGATAAAATGTGTGATTTTAAAGAATATAACCAGTAATAAAACCTCATTTAGAAACTCTAATTTATATTTATTAAAGAATATACCCCTAAATAATATAGGTTACTACTTATTTTAACTTAATTTTTAAAAAGTTAAATATTTCTAAATGTCATGAATACATACTTTTCCTGAATTTATATTAGTACATAAATTAATAATCTTTTAAATTTTAGTTATGAAAAAAATCTGTTTTTTATTAATATTATTTGTAGTTGGTTTTACTTTTGCAAACAATTCAAACGTGATTCTAATAAAACAAAACGATCCAAAAGTTGGCGATGTTTTAATAATAAATTCGCCATCTGGAAACACGTATAAGCATATTGATTTTCCTAGACTAAATATAATTGCTAAACGTGGCGGTATTGGAAATTACAACAGCGTAAATGGAAATCATGTTATAATAAAAGAAGTTATTAATAATGAAAATGGTACTACTAATGTAGTTATTGAACGCAAGGATAAAAGTAAATTTTTTGGGTTTTTAAAACAAGTTGTAGCCAATTACACAGAATCGCTTGCCAATGGTGAAATATCAAAAATATAATTTTAATAAAGTGTAAAATATTAATTGAAGAAGCTACATTTTAAATGTAGCTTTTTTTTTATCATTCACTAAAAACCAAAAAGCTAAGTATTACGTATAATTAAAAATCAGTTCTTTCGTTATTAAGAACTAATAATATAATAAATATATGAGGTTTACTGCGCAAATCATTGGTTTTATAGGCTTACTTCTTATTTTAAGCAGCTTTAAGTCTTCTATAAAAAACGATGTAAGAAACACTCATTTTAATGTCATACAGAAAGATTCTGTTTTTACCGATAGTATAAAAATAGATTCTTCATTAATAAATTATATTCCATATATAGAAAAAGCTCACGCTTCATATTACCATGAAAAATTTAATGGTAGAAAAACTGCAAACGGCGAAATATTTGATAATAATTTATACACGGCAGCACATAAAACTTTAAAGTTTGGCACTAAAATTAGAGTAACCAATACGGTAAATGACTCCTCTGTTATTGTAACCATTAACGATAGAGGCCCTTTTGTTAAGGGTAGAGAGTTAGATTTATCGAAAAAGGCATTCATGGAAATCGCTAAATTCAAGCTACGTGGTTATTTAATTGTTAATATCGAGATTCTGGAAGATTCTTTATAAAATTAAACCACACTTCTTTGGCTGTATTTTAACATATCTCTAAATAAACTTCGTTTCTTTTTTCACTGTAGAATCTGTACCTTTGCACTTTTGCCAATTTATGAGCCAATTCAACGATTTTATTGAAGTAAAAGGAGCAAGAGTTCACAATCTTAAAAACATTGATGTATCTATTCCTCGCGAGAAACTTGTAGTTATTACAGGGCTGTCTGGAAGTGGAAAATCTTCGTTGGCTTTTGACACTATTTATGCTGAGGGACAACGCCGTTACATTGAAACTTTTTCGGCTTATGCGCGTCAGTTTTTAGGTGGTTTGGAACGTCCTGATGTCGATAAAATTGATGGTCTATCTCCAGTAATTGCTATTGAGCAAAAAACAACGAGCAAATCACCGCGCTCTACAGTTGGAACTATTACCGAAATTTACGATTTTCTGCGTCTTTTATATGCCAGAGCCAGTGATGCTTATAGCTATAATACAGGCGCGAAAATGGTAAGTTATAGCGACGAGCAAATTAAAGAGCTTATTACTACCGATTTTAAAGGAAAACGAATCAATGTATTAGCACCTGTTGTAAGATCCCGTAAAGGCCATTACCGCGAATTATTTGAACAAATAGCTAAACAAGGTTTTGTGAAAGTGAGAGCCGATGGCGAAATAAAAGACCTTGTAAAAGGTATGATGTTAGACCGTTACAAAAACCATGATATTGAAATTGTTATAGACAGATTGGTTATTGACGATTCTGCAGATAATGAAAAACGTCTTACAGAAACCATAAACACTGCCATGTACCATGGTGAAGATGTGTTAATGATTTTAGACCAAGACACCAACGAAACACGGTATTTTAGCAGAAGTTTAATGTGCCCTACTTCTGGAATTTCATACCCAAATCCAGAACCAAATAATTTTTCATTCAATTCACCAAAAGGAGCTTGTGATAATTGCAATGGCATTGGAACACTTTATCAGGTAAACGAAAATAAAATCATTCCAGACGCTAGTATTTCTATTAAAGCAGGGGCTTTAGCACCACACGGACCAGAAAAAAACAGTTGGATTTTTAAACAGTTTGAAACCATTGCACAACGTTTCAACTTTAAATTAACCGATGCCTATAAGGACATTCCTGAAGAGGCAAAACAAATTATTTTGTATGGTGGCAATGAAAAATTTTCGGTTGAAAGCAAAACATTAGGTGTTACCCGCGATTATAAAATAGATTTTGAAGGCGTCGCTAATTTTATTGAAAATCAATACAAAACTGCAGAATCAACTTCGTTAAAACGTTGGGCAAAAGATTATATGGACAAAGTGATATGTCCGGAATGTGAAGGGTCTCGTCTTAAAAAAGAATCACTTTATTTTAAAATAAACAATAAAAATATAGCAGAACTTGCTAATTCAGATATCGTAGAATTAACGGCTTGGTTTAACGATTTGCACAATCACCTATCTGAAAAACAATTAAAAATTGCTGAGGAAGTTATAAAAGAAATAAAATCAAGACTGCAATTTTTATTAGATGTAGGGTTGGATTATTTGGCTTTAAACCGAAGTTCGAAATCCTTATCGGGTGGCGAAGCACAGCGCATTCGATTAGCAACACAAATAGGGTCTCAATTAGTTGGCGTTCTTTATATTTTAGATGAACCAAGCATCGGTTTGCATCAACGCGATAATGAAAAACTAATCAATTCGTTAGTCTCGCTTCGAGATATTGGCAATTCGGTTATTGTAGTGGAACATGATAAAGATATGATTCAACGCGCCGATTATGTAATAGATATTGGTCCGAAAGCAGGAAAGCATGGGGGCGAAATAATAAGTATCGGTTCACCAAAAGAACTTTTAACACATCATACACTAACTGCCGATTATTTAAACGGTAGTAAGAAAATTGAAATACCGAAAGTGCGTCGAGAAGGAAACGGTAAATTTCTAGAAATTAAAGGATGTACAGGAAATAATCTTAAAAATGTATCAGTCAAGTTTCCATTAGGAAAAATGATAGGTGTTACGGGTGTTTCTGGAAGTGGAAAATCAACTTTAATCAACGAAACCCTCTACCCTATTTTAAACGCATATTATTTTAATGGTGTTAAAAAACCGATGCCTTATAAAAGCATAAAAGGGTTAGAGCATATTGATAAAGTTATTGATATCAATCAATCGCCTATTGGAAGAACACCAAGAAGCAACCCAGCGACTTATACCAAAACTTTCGACGAAATTCGGAGCTTATTTTCTAAAATTCCAGAAGCTATGATTCGGGGTTATAAGGCTGGTCGTTTTAGCTTTAATGTAAAAGGAGGTCGCTGTGAAACCTGTCAAGGTGGTGGTTTACGAGTTATTGAAATGAATTTTCTACCTGATGTATATGTAGAATGTGAGACCTGTCAAGGAAAGCGTTTTAATCGCGAAACCTTAGAAATTCGTTATAAAGGAAAGAGCATAAGCGATGTTATGGATATGACGATTGAAGACGCTGTTTCTTTTTTTGAAAATATTCCAAAAATTCATAACAAACTTAAAACTATTAAGGATGTTGGCCTAGGCTATATAACTTTGGGACAACAAAGTACTACCTTATCTGGTGGCGAAGCACAGCGCGTTAAACTAGCTACAGAATTATCAAAAAGAGACACAGGAAATACATTTTATATTCTTGATGAACCAACAACAGGATTACATTTTGAAGATATTCGCGTTTTAATGATAGTACTTAATAAATTAGCCAATAAAGGCAATACGGTATTAATTATTGAACACAATTTAGATGTCATTAAAACCGTTGATCATATTATTGATATTGGTTATGAAGGTGGCAAAGGTGGTGGACAAATTATCGTTGAAGGAACTCCAGAGGAGGTTGTAAAACATAAAAAAAGCTATACAGCTAAATTTCTAAGAAAAGAATTAAATTAGCTCGTTTTTCTAGCGTTATTTTACTTTAAACATAGAAAAATAAATTATAAATACTAACGTCTAATAACACTAGACTAAAGACTTAAATAAATGAGATTGGACAAGCATAGTAAAGCATGGAATGAGATAAAAACAAACGATTCATGGGCTATTTTTAAAATAATGGGCGAGTTTGTTAATGGTTATGAAAAACTAAGTAAAATAGGACCTTGTGTATCTATATTTGGGTCTGCCAGAACAAAACCAGATAACCCCTATTATCTTCTTGCTGAGAAAATTGCAAAGCGTATTGTCGAATCTGGTTATGGCGTTATAACTGGTGGCGGCCCTGGTATTATGGAAGCAGGTAACAAAGGTGCCCATTTAGGTGGGGGTACTTCTGTAGGTTTAAATATCGATTTGCCTTTTGAACAACATGATAATCCGTATATCGATTCAGATAAAAGTTTAGATTTCGATTACTTTTTTGTTAGAAAAGTGATGTTTGTAAAGTACTCACAAGGATTTGTTGTTATGCCTGGTGGATTTGGTACACTAGATGAACTTTTTGAAGCTATGACACTAATTCAAACACATAAAATTGAAAAATTCCCTATTATTTTAGTAGGAACGAAATTCTGGGAAGGCCTATTAGATTGGGTTAAAACTACACTTTTAGAGTCTTTTGGAAATATAAGTGCTAAGGATTTGGATTTAATTCATTTAGTTGATACTGAAGATGAGGTAGTTGGTATTCTTGATTCATTCTACAACGGATCTGAGTTGAGTCCAAACTTCTAAGTAAGAAATAAAGAGTTATTTATAGTACAATCATCGAACACGTTATATTTTATTATATTGCAACGCCTTACATGATACATTAACCATTAATTTTCGAATCATTAAATTGAACTTACGTCTTTTTAGCTATATTTTATTTGCTTTAACTTGTTATGCAAGCTTTGGTCAAAACAAAATTGATTTAAAAGCTGTTTTTGATATTGATAAGAAACAAATAAAAATATCTCAAACTATTCAATATCAAAACACGACAGAAGACGCACTACAAACCATATATTTAAACGATTGGAACAATAGTTATTCTACTAAAAAAACACCACTTGCCGTTCGTATGGCCGATGAGTATAAAAACGATTTTCATTTAGCAAAAAGTACTGAAAGAGGATATTCTGTAATTACTTCTATAAAGCAAAATGATGAAGAATTGGATTTTAAGCAACTAAAGAATCAAATTGATATACTTAAGGTTGAGTTAAATGAACCGTTGCTGCCAAATGGTATTTACATAATTCAATTAGAGTATCTTGTGCAAATACCAAGCGATAAATTTACAAGCTATGGAGTTACAAATACAGGCGATATAAATTTAAGATATTGGTATATTACTCCTGCAGTTTACAATGGCAAATGGATCTATTACAGCAACAAAGATTTAGACGATTTATTTATTGCGCCGGCCGATGTAAATTTAAAAATTGTATATCCTAATGGCTATGTATTAACTTCAGAATTAGATTCAAGTAATTATAATCAACTGGATAAATATCAGTCAATTACATTGTTTGGAAAAAAGATAATCAATAATAAATTATTTTTAAGTAAAAGTAAAGATTTCAACACGATACAAAACCATGAAATTTCATTAATTTCTAATATAAATGATGAAGGATTAGAAATGATTGATAAGGTTTTAATAACCGAAAAAGTAACTAATTTTTTATCAAAAAACTTTGGAGCTTATCCTCACAATAAGCTTTTACTAACACAAATCGATTACAATAAGGACCCTATCTATGGACTTAATTTTTTGCCAAATTTCATAAAACCTTATCCGAATCATTTTCAATATGAGTTAAAAATTTTAAAAATTGCATTACATAATTATTTAGAAAATACACTCCTTGTTAATCCCCGAACGGAACAATGGCTGCTTGACGGTATTCAAATTTATTATTTAATGAATTATGTGGACGAGCATTACCCTGATATGAAGTTTCTTGGCACCTTAGCAAATGTCTGGGGCATACGTTCGTTCCACGCAGCCGACATGAATTTTAACGAAAAGTATGTTTTAGCCTACATGTTAATGGCCAGAACAAACAGGGACCAACCATTAACCATGGCTAAAGACTCGCTGTTAAAATTTAATAAAAGTATCGCTAATAAATACAAAGCTGGTGTAGGATTAAAATATTTAGGCGATTTTATTAACCACGATATTGTAGTTAACGGATTGTCTTCTTTCGTGGTTGAAAACAAGTTAAAACCAGTATCGACTTTTGATTTTGAAAATTATTTAAAATCTAAAACAAACAAAAATATAGATTGGTTTTTTACCGACTATTTAACAACAAGAAAGAAAATTGACTTCAAAATAAAAAAGGTTGTCAAAACCGAGGATTCTATAACGGTAACCATTAGAAATAAGCGTGAAAATACGATGCCAATTTCTTTATATGCACTCAATAATGATAGCATTATTTCTAAATTTTGGATTGAAAATATTGCAAAATATAAAACAATAACAATTCCTAGAAACGATGCTAACAAGCTTGTTTTGAATTATAATAACGTTATACCAGAAATTAATGAAAGGGATAATTGGAAATCACTTAAAGGCTTCTTTTTTAACAATAAACCATTACAATTTAGGTTATTCAAAGATATGGAAGACCCAAATTATAACCAGGTGTTTTTAATGCCTGTTGTACAATTTAACAACATTTACGACGGTTTGAATCTCGGTGTAAAAGCATACAATAAAACCATTTTAAAAAAACAGCTTAACTATAAATTCGAACCACAGTATTCATTAAAATCCAGGACGTTCACTGGTTCTGCGTTTGTCTCGATGACACATCAATTAGAAGATAGTCCTTTATATTCTATTAATTATGGTATCGGGACATCTTATGTTTCCTATGCACCAGATTTATTTGTTAGGCAAATAATTCCATCAGTAAACCTATTCTTTAGGGAAAAAGACGATTTACGATCAAATAAAAAACAATTATTATCATTTAGGTATTTAGATATAAACAGAGATGAAGATGTAAATAATATTTTCACCACATCGGCACCAAATTATAACGTTTTTAATGCCAGATATATTAATTCTAACGATAATCTTATTAATTTTACCAAGTGGTATACAGACTTACAAGTGGCTAAAACATTTAGTAAAGTATCATTTAACTACGAATACAGAAAACTTTTTGAAAACAACTCGCAATTAAATTTACGCTTTTTTACAGGTGTGTTTTTAAATAACAAAAACGACCCGAATTCTAATTATTTCAGCTACGCTCTTGACAGACCAACAGATTACCTTTTCGAATATGCTTATTTAGGAAGGTCTGAATCTTCAGGTATTTTTAGTCAGCAGTACATCGATGCTGAAGGTGGCTTTAAATCGAAGCTAGAAACACCATTTGCAAATCAATGGATTTCAACTGTTAATGCTAGTACCACATTATGGAAATACGTTTTATTATATGGTGACATTGGAATTGTAAAAAGCAAATTTGATGTAGCTCACATTGTGTACGATTCAGGTATTAGAATTAATTTAGTAACAGATTATTTTGAATTATATCTACCTTTATATTCTAATTTAGGCTGGGAGATTGGACAACCTCGATATGATCAAAAAATTAGAATTAAGTTTACTGTGGATCCACAAGCACTTTTCGGTTTATTTAGAAGACGCTGGTATTAATTAATAATCATTGAGTAATTATTAATAGATTGTCTATTTATTTGAAAAATTGTTAGTTATTTTGGAAATAACTCGTTATTTTTAGGAATAATACATCTTTAAGTTTACTTATTTAATTGTGATAATCGTAAACTTTAACTACTTTTGCTTTTGAAAAAGCGTAAATATTATGCAAACCATTCCAGATTTGAAAAATAACTTATCTTTTGAAGACTTTAAAACTGAAGTACTAAACGACTATCAAATAGCTGTTAGAAGCAGAGAATGTAGTTTAATTGGTCGTAGAGAAGTTTTAACGGGGAAAGCTAAATTTGGTATTTTTGGAGACGGTAAAGAGGTGCCTCAATTAGCCATGGCAAAATCTTTTTTGAAAGGAGACTGGCGTTCTGGTTATTATCGTGACCAAACGTTTATGATGGCCATTGGTGAATTAACTATGTCTCAATTCTTTGCCGGTCTATACGCTAATACAGATTTGCAATTGGAACCCATGTCTGCCGGTAGGCAAATGGGTGGTCATTTTGCAACGCATAGTTTAAATGACGATGGTAGCTGGAAAGATTTAACAAAACAATATAATTCGAGTGCCGATATTTCACCCACCGCAGGGCAAATGCCCAGGTTATTAGGTCTGGCTCAAGCTTCAAAAATATTCAGACAGGTAGAAGGTATTAATACCAATAATTTCTCGATAAATGGAAACGAAGTAGCCTGGGGAACTATAGGCAATGCGAGTACCAGTGAAGGCTTATTTTTTGAAACAATAAATGCAGCCGGAGTACTTCAAGTACCTATGATTATTAGTGTATGGGACGATGAATATGGAATTTCTGTACATGCAAGACACCAAACTACAAAAGAAAATATTTCTGAAATATTAAAAGGATTCCAGAGAGAAGACAATCAAAAAGGATACGAAATACTTCGTGTAAAAGGATGGGATTATGCCAATTTGGTAGAAACCTACCAGGAGGCGGCAGCCATAGCAAGAAAAGAGCATGTTCCTGTTTTAATTCATGTTTTAGAGTTAACGCAACCACAAGGGCATTCTACTTCTGGTTCTCATGAGCGTTATAAAAATTCAGATAGACTTATTTGGGAAGCTAAACATGATTGTAACGCAAAAATGCGTGAATGGATTATTGAAAGTGGCATTGCAACTAACGAAGGTCTTATTGAAATTGAACGAGCCATTAAACGTGAAGTTCGAGAGGCAAAAAAGAATGCATGGAACACTTTTTTAAGACCCATCATAAAAGAACAAACAGAACTTTTATCATTACTAAAACAAGTTATAGCTGTTAGTACTAACGGCGTTTTTATAGAAAAAATTAAGGATCATGTAGAATATATTGATGAACCCACTCGAAAAGATCTTATATCGAGTGCCAGAAGAGCATTGGTGTATACTATTAGTGAATCTTCACCAGAGAAAGAGCATCTGAGTAATTGGATAGATAAAATTATCGAAAATTCACAACCACACTTTAGTTCAAATCTCTATTCAGAAACAAACCGATCTAACCTTTTAGTTAAAGAAGTTAAACCGTCATATGATGATGACGCTCAAATGGTTGACGGTCGTATTATAATTCGCGACAATTTCGATAAAATTTTTAACATGTATCCTGAAACACTTATTTTTGGTGAGGACACCGGAAGTATCGGAGATGTAAATCAAGGATTAGAAGGTTTACAGGAAAAGTATGGTGAATTAAGAGTTGCCGATACTGGTATTAGAGAAGCAACTATTCTTGGTCAAGGTATTGGGATGGCTTTGCGAGGTTTACGACCTATTGCCGAAATTCAATATCTGGATTATATCCTCTATGCAATACAAATTATAAGCGACGATTTAGCAACAACACATTATAGAACGAAAGGAAAACAAAAAGCGCCACTTATTATTAGGACCCGTGGACACCGATTAGAAGGAATTTGGCATTCAGGATCTCAAATGGGTGGTATATTAAATTTAGTGCGTGGTATTCACGTTTTAGTACCCAGAAACATGACTAAAGCTGCAGGATTTTACAATTCCCTTTTAAAAGGTGATGACCCTGCTATAGTTGTAGAATGCCTTAACGGATACAGATTAAAGGAAAAATTACCGAATAATTTGGGTTCATTAAAAACGCCTATAGGAATTGTTGAAACTTTAAAAGAGGGAACCGATATTACTTTAGTGTCATACGGCTCTACATTGCGCATTGTGGAACAAGTTGCGAAGGATTTAATTGCTGTAGGTATCGATGCAGAAGTCATTGATGTACAATCTTTATTACCATTCGATTTAAACCACGACATCGCTAAAAGTATTCAAAAAACCAATCGGGTTATGATTATTGATGAAGATGTCCCAGGAGGTGCTTCTGCTTATATTTTAAATGAAATATTAAATAAACAGAATGCTTATCAGTATTTAGATAGTCAACCAAAAACGCTTACTGCAAAAGCACACAGGCCCGCATATGGAAACGATGGCGATTATTTTTCTAAACCATCGGCCGAAGATATTTTTGAGGCTATATACAATGTTATGTATGAAGCAAATCCGAATGAGTATCCTAAATTGCGATAATCATTATTACCATCAACTTATATAAATATTAAAAACCATCTACATCAAGATGGTTTTTTTATATTTATACCCTAATAAATTAATGTATGAAAGCAGTTAGCCTTAAAGAAATTAAAAAAGAATTAGATATGCTTTCTACTAATGAAGTACAGGAATTGTGTCTGCGGTTATCGCGTTTTAAAAAAGAAAATAAAGAACTCCTCACTTACTTGCTTTTCGAAACTCATAATGAAGAAGGCTATATTGAGTCGGTTAAGAGCTATATGGATGAGCAATTTGACTTAATAAATACTGCCAGTTATTTTTATATTCGAAAAAGTTCTCGTAAAATTTTAACCAACACAAAAAAATATATTCGCTATTCTCAAAATAAAGAAACTGAAGTAGCCCTTCTCCTCTATTTCTGTCAAAAATTAAAAGCTTTCTCTCCTAGTATAAAATACAGTGTGCAATTACAAAACATGTACAACCGCCAACTACTTTTAATCAAAAAACTAGTGGCTACTTTTCATGAAGATTTACAATATGATTATAATTTGATACTGGAGAATTTGTAATTAATAAATACTTTATGCTAAATATTAACTTATATTATATTTAAAATGGCTCATATTCTTAAAAATAATAATCTGGAGATTCATATCGACGCACCTTTTGAAAATTATAAATTTTCACGATTTGACTGGACTGGAAAAATTGTTTTGGCGAAGTTTCAAAATATTCAATTATCAACCGTAGAAAGCACCAAATGTCAAAATGAACATGATTTTGGGAAAGGATTTTATAATGAATTTGGAATTGATACCCCATTAGGTTTTGAAGAAACAGAAATAGGTGGTTGGTTTCACAAAATCGGTATTGGTTTATTGAAAAAAGAAAATTCTAAATATTTGTTTAACAAAAAATACGAAATTAAACCTGCTGAATTTAAAATTATTTCTGAATCGAATAAACTTACAATTAACTGTATATCAGGAAATATAAATGGTTATTCGTATTCATTGAAAAAAGAGATTGAATTACTTGATAATGGTTTTCTGATTAACTATTATTTAGAAAATACAGGTGAAAAGGATATTACTACCAATGAATATGTTCATAATTTTATAGCCATAAATAATGATAGCATAGGAAGCAATTATTTATTAAAATTTCCATTTCAAATAAAGCCAGAGCTGTTTGAAGAAACTGTTAACCCAGAACAAAAAGTCGATATTGGGAAAAATGATATTAAATTTAATGGTTCACCTAATGAGCAATTCTTTTTTAGTAACCTTACGGGCAATGAAAATGTTAATGCCAAATGGGAATTAAGCAATCTTAAAAGGGGCATCGGTATTAGCGAAACCGGAAACTTTAAAACAAATAGCGTTAATATTTGGGGATGGAAACACGTGATATGCCCGGAGTTGTTTTTCGATATATATATTAAACCTGGTAAAGCACTTGAATGGTCCAGAAATTATAATGTGTTTAAAATAAATTGAAACATCTGCTAAGGATTTGTATTTGTAAATAGGAGTCTGCACTTAACCTAAAATTATGTAAAGTCACTATTCATAGCTGACGGTCGCGTTAGACCTGCCTGCCGGCAGGCAGGCGATCAAATAATTATACTTAATCAACTATTTTTTTGTTTATAAATTAGTGGTAATAATCAGCGTTTCTAAAGCTATTTTGAAAGGAAAAATAAAAAATATATGTACTTTTGCACTCTTAAATAGCAAATATTAAATGAAGATTTCATACAATTGGCTAAAACAATTTATTAAGATTGATTGGACACCAGAACAAACCAGCGAATTACTTACGGACTTAGGATTGGAAGTAGAAGGTATTGAAACCTATCAATCGGTAAAAGGCGGATTGGAAGGCGTGGTTGTAGGCGAGGTTTTAACTTGTGTACAACACCCAAATGCTGATAAATTAAAAATTACCATGGTTAATATTGGTGAGGGTGCCCCATTGCAAATTGTATGTGGTGCTCCTAATGTGGCTGTTGGACAAAAAGTGCCTGTTGCTACGATTGGCACTACTCTCTATACTGAAGAAGGCGAAGCTTGGACCATTAAAAAAGGTAAAATTCGTGGTGAAGAAAGTCATGGGATGATTTGTGCTGAGGATGAACTTGGTTTAGGAAAAGGGCATGACGGTATTTTGGTTTTAGATTCTAAAATAAAAGTTGGCACGCCTGCCTCCACTATTTTTGATGTGGAAAATGACCAGGTTTTTGAAATTGGTTTAACGCCAAACCGCGCCGATGCTATGAGCCACTTAGGGACAGCTCGTGATATAAAAGCGGGATTGATACAAAAGGAAATAACATTAGAGTTTATAACGCCATCGGTGAGTGCATTTCATGTAGATAGCCGCACGTTAAGAATTGATGTCGATGTAATAAACAAAGAATTAGCACCTCGTTATTGTGGAGTTACCATTTCGGGAATTAAGGTTAAACCCTCTCCTGCTTGGTTGCAACACCGTATAAAGGCGATTGGTTTAAGCCCAATTAACAATATAGTGGATGCTACAAATTACGTGCTTCATGACTTAGGGCAACCATTACATGCCTTTGATGCCTTAAAAATATCAGGAAATAAAATTGAGGTTAAAACTTTACCTGCTGGAACAAAATTCACCACTTTAGACGGTGTGGTTCGTGAATTGCACGAAGATGATTTAATGATTTGTGATGCCGAAAAACCAATGTGTATTGCTGGCGTTTTTGGAGGCTTACATTCTGGAGTTACAGAGTCAACAAATAGTATATTTCTAGAAAGTGCTTATTTTAATCCGGTGAGTATTCGAAAATCAGCGAAACGTCATAACTTGAATACAGATGCGTCTTTTCGATTTGAACGTGGTATAGACCCAAATATTACTGAATATGCTTTAAAACGTGCCGCTTTATTGATTCAAGAGCTTGCTGGTGGCGAGATTACGAGCGATATTGTTGATATTTATCCTAAGAAAATTGAAGATTTTCAAGTTCGTTTAAGTTTTGAAAACGCCAAAAAATTAATAGGGGAAGAAATTCCGAAGGAAATTATCAAACGTATTTTAACCTCTTTGGAAATTAAGGTGAATAATGTTACCGAAACCGGTTTAGGTTTAATGGTACCAGCATACAGAAACGATGTAACCCGTGAAGCCGATATTATTGAAGAGATTTTGCGTGTTTATGGTTATAATAACATCAATACTACTGAAAAACTAAACGCTTCTATTTCAAATTCTACAAGATTTGAAGACCACAAGATTCAGAATTTAACAGGTAATCAATTGGCTTCTCAGGGATTTTTTGAGATACTTTCAAATTCGCTTACTACACCTAATTATGTGGCATTAAGTGAGCAGTTAAAAGACGATCATAACATTAGCATATTAAATCCATTAAGTGGTGATTTGTCTGTTTTAAGACAATCGTTACTTTTTTCTGGATTGGAAGCTATCTCTTTTAATATTAACAGAAAACGAGGCTATTTAAAGTTATTTGAATTTGGAAAAACCTATCACGGATACAGCGATAAACGTGAGGAATTTAAGCATTTAGCGATTTTTGTGACTGGTAATCAAAATGCAGAAAACTGGAATGCACCCAACAAAAGAAGTGATTTCTTTTTCCTAAAAGGAAATATTATAAGCGTTTTAGAGCGTTTGGGTATTTCCAGATTTAATGAATCGCCAATAGATAACGATCTATTCAGTGAAGGATTAAGTTTTGGTTTGGGAAAAATGAAACTAGTTGATTTTGGAATGATTAAAAAGCCTGTTTTAAAACATTTTGATATTTCACAAGAGGTGTTGTTTGCCGATTTTAACTGGGATACCATTTTAGAAGTTGTAAAACGAAGCTCAGTAACATTTAAATCAATTCCTAAATACCCTGAAGTACGTCGCGATTTTGCTTTATTAATTGATGATAAAATTACTTTTGAATCTATTTATAAAATAGCGAAACAAAGCGAAAAGCAATTACTTAAAAACGTGAATCTGTTTGATGTATATCAAGGTTCTAATTTACCCGCGGGTAAAAAGAGTTACGCAGTTAGTTTTACATTGCAAGATGAAAACAAAACACTTACTGATAAACAAATAGACAAAATAATGAATACGCTACAAACACAATTTGAAAGCCAATTAGGGGCTGAATTGAGGTAGTTTTATGTTTTTACACTATATTAAAAGTCGGTAAAACCGACTTTTTTATTTCAATATGGTATTAAAAATAGTAATAACACCAATTATTAAAATTAAAACCAAGGAGAATTTTTTAAAATTATCCTTAGATATTTTGGTGAGAAGCAATTTACCAACATAAGTTCCGGCAATGCCAATTACCACTAAAAATGGGATGTAAATTAAGATATCCATCGTGATATAACCATTAATATAATAAACCACAGTTCGGCTAATATCCACTCCAAAGTCTATAACTGCCGATGTTGCAATAAACACGTTCTTTTCAAGATTAAAAGCTGCCATGGTAAGTCCTCGAATAGCACCACCTGTGCCTAAAACACCCGCTATAAAACCAGAAAAGGTACCGCCAATAATAGCTTCCTTTTTATGAGGTTTAATAATTAAGTTCTTCTTAATTAAAAACACTAGGCTTAATAACACTAAAAAGCACCCTAAAAATATTTCTAAAAATCGGGCATTTAAATATTTGCTTAAAAACCCGCCAATAATTACAAATAATACAGCAGGGACACCTATGTAAAGAATAAGTTTTTTGTCAATCCCTTTTTTGAACAAAGCAATTTTACTGAGGTTACTTACTATATGAAACAAGGCTGTAATTCCTAAAACAGTTTGAAAATCGAAATAAAAGTTGGCTAATGGAACAAAAAACACTGATGAACCAAAGCCCCCAACAGTACCAACTATTTCTACCAGAAACGCAAGAATCAGAAAATAATATTCAATATTTTTCAAAATTAAAGACTTTACTAAATATACTTAAAAACGAGCTGTTTTATTTAAAAACATGACTGTTTTTTCCCTTCAAATTAACTCGCTTTTTTTGATACAGATTAAAAATTGCTTATCTTTAAGAAACCCTTAAAATTTCGTGTTATGAAAGATTCAAATTATGTAAATATTTACACAGGGAATTTTGCAATTGTTCAGCACATTGTAATGGAATTAAATGCTTTAGACATTAACCCTGTAGTTAAAGATCAATCAGAATCTGCAATTTTGGGTGGATTTGGTGGTACTCTAGCACCCGATTTTCAGGAAGTATTTGTCCATAAAAGCGAAGTTGATCAAGCCACGGCTATTGTTGAAAAAATTACTAAAGAATTGCAATCATAAAAGGTATTAACTTCCGGCAAGTGGAGTTCCAAAAATACCAACTGCAAGTTCTGTCCAAATTAGTATGAGCAAAATTAGTAATGTTAAACATATTGCTATCCTGAATTTTGTTGATTTTACTTTCCTCAATATAATTTCAAGCATGAATCCAGTTGCGAGTAATAACTACCCTGCAGCTATAAAATCTAATAAAGACCAATTTACTGCTTCTGTAAACTGCATAGCTACTAATGGAATGAGCAATATTATTCCTATTAAAGCTAAAATGATATAAAGCCTTTTATTTTTCATGGACGCTTAAATTTTTTAAGTTATTATCCGTTCAATTGTTTCTTAAAACTACAAAATAAGAAATTCTGAGTGGTATCGAACGGGGTAACATGGTCTTCTTGCACACATCTAATTTTTTCAAAACCGTTTTTAAATACTGCAGTTAATTGCGCTTCGCTATATTGTTTAATATCTAGTCCGCTACATTTTGTTGGTCCTGATTCTGAAAAAGTTCCAATTGTTAAAAATTCGTTTACAGAATACCTTGCGATTTTCATGTATTTTTCAATCTGCTCATTCGAAGTTAAAAAATGGAAAGTCGCTCTATCGTGCCATACATCAAAAGTAGTTTCTGGTTTAAATTCCATTATATCACTTACTATCCAAGTTACTTTTTTAGCCTTGTCTCCCAGTCGTTGTTTTGATTTTTCAATGGCCTTTAATGAAATGTCAAGTACCGTAATGTTAGTAAATCCTTCTTCAAGTAAATAATCGACAAGTTTACTATCGCCACCACCAATATCTATGATTTTCGCGATTTTATTTAAATTAAACGACCGAATAAATTCGAGCGACGTTTTTGGTATTTGCTGAGTCCAACTAACCTGATCCGGGTTTTTAGTTTCGTAAACTGTTTCCCAATGATTTTTACTAGTGCTCTCCATTAATTAGGTTATTAGTATGTTCATAAAAGATTTCAATATTTGCATATGTTTTGTTAGGCGCTGACTTTTCCTTTTTTAATTAATTTTTGCTCCAAAATTAACCATGCATACTTAAGAAAGACAATCCATCCACTTAATTTAATGTTAGGCGTTTTTCCTTCTCCTATTCGTCTTATTTGTGATTCATACCATATTATATTCATCGCGCCATCAATTGCTTTTACTCCTGTCTTTTTAATTTCTGTACTAAAATTTAATCGACTTTCGTTTAATATTTCATTTCCAATATTAGGGAATACTGCAAATGGACGAGCAATTCCAATAATATCTAATTGATTAGAAGTTATAGCATCTCTCATCACAGAGGTGGTACGAAATCCTCCTGTTAGCATTAACGGCGTATTTGTTATTTTTCTAGCTTTTTCGATATAATCCATAAAATAGACCTCTCTTTCTACTGTACTGCCTTTACGTTTTCCCATCATAGCTGGAGCTTCGTAAGTACCTCCTGATATTTCTATTAAATCAATTCCTTCCTTTGAAAGAATTTTTACAACTTCCATTGATTCTTCTTCAGAAAATCCACCTTTTTGAAAGTCTGCTGAGTTTAATTTAATTCCAATAGGAAAACTATTTCCTACTTGCTTTCTAATCTCTCTATACACTTCAATAACAAATCTGGATCTATTCTCTAAGCTCCCTCCCCATTTATCTTTTCTTATATTTGCGTAAGGTGATAAAAATTGACTAACCAAATAACCATGTGCACCATGAATCTGAATTCCTGAAAAGCCTGCTTCTTTTAAAATAAGAGCTGTATTGCCAAAAGCTTTAATAATGTCTAAAATTTCGCTTTCAGTCAATGCCTCAGGTATTCTTTTTGTGGTATTTTTTCGACCACCCATTTTTAATGGAATTGCAGAAGGGGCTTTCAAATTACTATTAATTTGTTCCATAGCCTGTCTTCCAGGGTGATTTATCTGAGCCCATAAATGTGTATTGGTGCCTTTTACACTCTCTGCCCATTCTTTAAGAATTTTAATGTTTTTTCGATCTTCAACAACTACATTTCTTGGCTCTCCCATAGCTTTTGAATCAATCATAATATTTCCGGTAATTAATAATCCTGCACCACTTTGAGCCCATCTTTTATATACATTTATCAGAACAGGTGTCGGCTCATTATATTTGTTTGACAAATTTTCACTCATTGCTGATTTAGCAATCCTATTATTTAATATCGTGCCATTTGGCAAAATCATTTCTTCTTGTAATATATTCATGGGAATTATTAGTTGTTAATCATTGTTTAGAATTATGTAGCCTTTATTTAGGACTGGGCAGTTTTAAAACGAGTTAAGATTTGAAGTTATTTTCTTTTGTTTTTTAGATTTCTAAAAGGTCAAAACATTTCCGTATTTTAATAAGTAAATCACCAAAACAGTAACTCCACCACTAACGAATAATGCACCAGTCCAATAAAAAGTTCTCGTTCCCCATTGTTTCCACATCTTTTTACCATATTCTTTTTCAGCATAACCACTAGTCAATAAATAATAAAGAAAAGTGATTATTAAAAAAAGCGATATTGCTATTAATACTAGCCAAGTTATTTCCATTTGTTAAATTTTTATTTACATGTTTTTAATGTTTGCTAACTAGTTTTGGATGTACTAAAATACACATTAACCACTAATTTTAAAGGGATAAAATGAAATAATAATTCTCTTAAAATCTACAAAATAATTGAGTTACGAAGGGTTCGCTTTAGGCCTGCCTAACGGCAGGCAAGGATTGAAGCGGCATCCTTTTTAAAAAAATTAAG
>Ga0102814_10000604_pt1 | contig 26036 bp, 31 predicted proteins | sample ColrivemetaGS741_FD_79112 | JGI IMG/M metagenome (GOLD analysis project Ga0102814, IMG submission 79112) | Estuarine microbial communities from the Columbia River estuary - Flood tide ETM metaG S.741 | ecosystem: Environmental > Aquatic > Marine > Intertidal zone > Estuary | place: USA...
AAGATAGTAAAATTAATGCATATATCCAACTTTTTCTCATAGTTTTAATGTCGTAGGGTAACTATTATAAATAGGTTCAGTATTAGGGTTCTCTAATGAATAGAGCTTGTAGATCATTTTAAAGAGTTCAAAATTCTCTTCTATATTGTCTATTACTTTTATTTGCCAACCTTTACCTTGGTAAGCTCCTTTCTTTTTAGATGCAGATCTTGTATGTGCTTTTAACCAGATGATTCCTGTACGTTGTATTTTTATACCCTTGGCCTCTTCTAATCCTTTAGCATATGAAGCTAACTGGAGGTCATAAGATTTATGTATGCTATTAGAGGTCTTTATATCTAATAACCATATCTCTCCATCCATCTTAACAACTAAGTCAGCCGTTCCAGCAAACTTATGTTCGTCTGACCATACGAAGTCTTCAGCTGATATAAGTTCAGGTTTATGTGTACGCCAGAAGTCAGCAAACTTAAGTATCATCTCCCATACAATTTGAGAGTACTTAGCATTACCGTAGTCATCCATCCATGATACTTCTTCTCCTAGTACAAGTTTCTCACAAGCTTCATGTACCTGAGTACCTTCCTTACCTGCCTTACGCATGATAAGATCGGCGTTATGCCCAACATCCTTCATCCATGTTTCGAAGAACTTATTCTTGGGCATATATTGGAGTATTGTGGTTACGGACGGGTAATATACTCCTTCGCCTCTCTTATAGACTCTACGGTCTAAAAAATTAATTTGCTTTAAATCGGGGTTAAAATCTAATCTCTTTTTCTCGTTTTGTTCGAGAATATTCATTCCTTGTTTAATCATAATTTAAATTACACTTAAAGGTTTAATAGGTATGTCTCTTAAAAAGAAACTTTTTGTGTTAGTTTTAGCTAATGCATATCCCAGTGCTAAACCTTCTCCATTTCCTACTCCTGTGTATACGTTTTGTTTATTAGTACTATTAAATTCAAATATTGTTCTTACTTTTTCTAGTTCATTTAGTACACTACTAACTTTTTTATCGAAAGGAAATATAAATATTCTCTCAAGTAGCGGTACTATTTTGTTTAAATTAATTTTATCTGATTCTATTAAGTCAAGTATGTTGTTAAAATATCCATACTCAAGGTAAGGACTATTTAAATTATAAAGTTCTTTTGCTGATTCTATTCCTTCCCAATTGCTGTTGGTATAAATGTGATTAATTTTTTTTGCATCAAAGTCTAATAACGCACGGTAGAAATCTACATTTAACCTCCCTACATCTAAATATAAAACTGGAGTTTGTTTTTCTTGAGTTAGTAAATAAGTTAAAGTGAATTTATCAAAATACCTAAAAGTAGAATATTCATAATTTCTAATATCAGCAAAAGGTAAAATTTCCTTAATCTTTTGTACTGCGTCGGTATAAACTGTTATATTAGCTCGGCCTTCAAGTAGTAGATAATCACGTAGTAAAATATTTACGTACTTTTCTCCTGCAGCAATTATTAATATATTATTCATTACAGGTCTAATTTATGTAACATTAAACCACTTAAATCTAATTCTTCAGCAGATTGAACATAATTAGTAAAAGTTTTAAAGCCCATTTCAGATGGATCTTTATCTGGAAGGTTAATGAGAAATACCCTTTTACCTTGATTCAAAAATTTCTCTCCTATTTCTATTGCTTTATCTCTAGCATCTGTATCTAAAGCAACGTATATGTCCTTAACATTACTTGTTAAGATTTTCTTATATAATGAAGTAGAGATGCTCTTTCCCAAGATAGGAATAGCATTCCTACGTATAGCCATAGCGTCAAATACACCCTCGCAAAGTATTATAGGTTGGTCCCAATTGATAAGGTTCTCAAAAAATATTATGTCTTTAGAAGCTTCTGGGTTTTTATATTTAAAGTAATTTCCGTCATAAGTTCTTGCAACAAAGAAATTGAGTTGATTGGATCCAGAATAACTCGGAATAATAACTCTTCCTCCATAGTCTCCAGTTGTTGCATATCCAATCCCATATTTAATAAAATCATTATCGGAAAGTCCTCTCTCATATAAATACTTTTTAACTATGTTTGCAACAACCGAAGTACTAGAAGCCGAATGTAGCGGTTGGTACTCTTTCGGGAGTTCTATTATAGATAGACCGTTATATTCTGTAAATGTACCTTTAGGTAGGTACTTTAAAATAGTAGCAGCTATATCCTTAGGGGTCTTTAACTGTTTAAGTAAAGAACGTATGGATTGACCTCGAGTTTGACATACCCAACACTCCCAGAAGTTTTTACCTTCCTCGTTAGTAGCCATATTAATCTCAAGCTTAGGTTTGCGATGATTGCAAAAGGGACAATGAAAAGCATAGTTATCTCTAGCTCTCTTATGACTTTTGCCTAAAATATTTTCAATAGATCCTAAAAGGAAAGTGTAATCCATAAACCAGTCCGTATCTCTTACAAGATAAGAACATATTATTTAATAGACAACTATATCTCGTTATTTTGTAGAAGGTCACCGATTGCAGCTGATACTGATTGGTGTAGTAGTGTTTTGTTATCTATATCTAAGTAGTCAGATAGTTTATTAGTAATAGCTTCAGCAAGTTTAAGTACATCCTCATCAGAAAGGTCAAGTTGCTCTCTTACTACGTATTTTTTATTTTCTAATATAATTTTTGATAACTTCATAATATTAAATTTTAACTGACATCTATTTCAAAAGAATCGGCTTCGATTCCTTTTAATTTTAAACCATCAATAACTTTTGATACTTCGTCATCGTGGTAATAAGCTCTTGTAGGTACTTCAACTCCTGTTGTCTTTTGAATAAATTCAATAGCCTTTTGGTGATCATCACCTCTTTGCTTTTCCCCATTGAAACTAATTGAATATAGTCTGGCACCATTTGTGTAGGTTAAACTAACCTTCAAATTGTCGTTCCATCCTTCAAGTATAATCTTACTTAGTTTCATTTTCCTTGTCCTTTGTAAGCCTTTTGATAATGTTTACTACCTTTCAGCTTTGATGTTTTAGACTTAGCATGAATGCCTGGTCTCTTTTTTTTAGGGCTACCTACGTAGTTACCTAAAGTTAATCCTTTTGCCATATCTTTACAACTAAATCACCAGTTCCTTTTATCAAACGGTGATATGTCTCTTTTGGTATAAATAGTTTATCTTTTGCTAATCTACGTGGAATATCATTATCTAACTGAAATAGCCAGTCAGTATCATGAGTACATTCAACCCAACGATCTTCTTTGTCTCTATGCCATACGAATTCAAATGAGGGAGTATCCTGAGAGAACTCTCTTATTGTATAACCGTTTTCCTTTTTTTGGGAATATGGTCTACCAGTAACCTGAGAAGTTTGATCCGCCACCTAGTGATTTCCAATAACGGCCTATATTACAAGACCAATAACCTGCTTTTGTTTTATCTTTCTTTGTTGAACATTTATGACGAGCTGCAAATGATGCTCTAGCTCCTCTTTGCTTCAACTTAACAGATAATCCAGTATCACCAAATGATACTTTCTTAACGTTACCTTTCTTAGACTTAACATAAACGTAGAACTTTTTAGATCCTCCACGCTTTGGTTTGTTAAGTGCTACTTTTTTACCTTGGTACTCTGCTTCATTCATATAATCAACAGAAGCTTTAAGCATATCAAAGCCAGAGTAATCAAAAGATTCATTCTGTAGTTTAACAGCTTTTCTAAAGTTTTCCATGTTAATAGTACCGCCGATTGATTCTACTAATTCTTTTACTAAGTCGAAGTCAATCATTTCCTCAATTGAAGTAGCTTCATCAATAGTATCTTCATTTTCAATCATACTATCAATCATACATCCTATTTCAAATAGTGGATTTGCTTTTCCTGCAGATACCATTGGTAAGTCTAAAGGAACTTTCATTCCATTATAATCTCCGTACTCTCCTATATCTGTAGTTTCTAAAAGATCTATATCCTCTTCGCTAAGTTCGATAACCTCGTTGCTAAGAGCTTCTCTTGCTTCTTTAAACAATTGTATAAAGGCTTCAGAGTTATAGCGGTAGACATGCTCGTGTAATGAGAGCTTATTGTCTAAGTGGTACTGTAGCGATGGGTATCCTATTACTTCTTTTAGTTTAATCATAATGTATTATTATATTTATAAATATCACCTAAATTCATAGCATGTAGGCTATTCACTATAACATTATTAAATCTAGAATCTTGTTTAAAGTGAACTATAATATGTATTCTTGCAGTATCACTATTGTTCCATACTGAATGTGTGTTAGATATATCTACTAAACATGCTCCTCCTTTAGGGTTAAAAGGTACATCACCTTTATCTTTCATTCTAAAAATACACCCTTCAGGATTGTTTAAAGCAATATTAACAGGAAACAACATACTATGGTCTCTATCCCTATGAGGTTGAATATACCCGTTAGGTTCTAGGTACATAAACCTTACTCTATAATATTCTTGAGCAGGGAAACTTTTTTTAAAGTAATCAGTAGTTACTGGGCATTTAGATGTAATTTCTTCGCACCATTTATATTCTATATCCTGCTCAGTCTTTCCTTTATGTTCTGGGTATTGATTAAAGCTTTCGGTTTTGTTCCATTCTTCACCATGTAGACAAATACTTGCCCAACCTTTATTATTATAGTCTACTGGTAGGTTATCTTCTATTCTATGATTTACAAATAAGTCTTTAAGGTTTTGTGCTTCAGAAAGCATTTCAGTATAAGGAGCTTCTGGCAGTACTAAAGGTAGGTAAGGCCATTTACTTTTATTTATAACCCAATTAACTACTTGAGAATCATTTTCAACCTCTAAGAGTTCTTTTGGACGAAAATCGAATTCAATAGGTTCGTCGTTAAAGAAGTTTTTAACGCTATTGGGTGTTTTCATTATAGATTTTATCTGTTAAAGGATGAGTACCTAATATTTCTATATCTAAACTACTACCTTTGAGTTCTTTTACCAGCAGATTATATTTTTCTTCAACAAAATTTGGTCTATAGTTTCTAATTACGGGTTCACTAAAAAATATATTACTTAACCAAATAACATTATTACCTTTGTTTTTCTTCATGTGTTCAGTTAAACTAGAAAAATCTCCTAAAACATCTGCCTGTATAAATTCAATATCTAAATTTCTAAATTTGCTCCAGAAAGATAACCAAGCTTTTTTTCCTCCAAACTCTTCTACTGTTTGTTCAAACTTTTTACGAAGTATTTTTTCATCTTCTATTATATCAACTTCTTTTTTCCATTGGTAGATAGATTCTATAGGAGCATCACAACACTCGCAGACAGCGTTGAACTTATAGTACTTTAATGCATCAATATAGTCAACTCCATCCCAATTCTGTATAAACCATTTTTTTAGATTTAAAGAAGCTTTACTGTAATCATAAAATCCTATTTTAGTTTTCTCATTCCAGTTACTTGATTTTAACAGTTTAAGTGCCTTTAATCCTGAAGCGGTTGAGTAGAGATTATCTAGGATTGGAGTATCGTAATCTGCATTATAAGTATCACTGTCATTATGATTAAAGATATAAACTCTACCTTTATGTTGTGTAAAACTGGTTTGAGTTATATATTCTACTTTTGAATTATCAGTAGCTTGATTATCTCTAATAAACTTTTCTTCATCTAAGTTACCTTCTAATAACTCTGCTAAATACTTACTTTCTAACTCTGGGTATAGATAGTGTTTCATTTGACCTACAGATTGAGGAAAAGAAATTATTGATTCTCCTCCTTCCATTGCTGCCTGTATAAACTCCCACCCTGTATCTAGGAAACCGTCGTACTGTACTTTTTTACCAGAGGGTTTAATCCACAAGGGGGTGTAATCGTCGTGAATATTTTCTTCACTTCTTTCTGGTATATGTTTGACTAAAGTAGAGATAGTTTTTTCGCCAAATTTAGGACTGCCTATTTTTTTCCAAGCCTTTAGATTTATTAACATGCATTGAGGGTGTATTAAAAATTCACCTTCACCTAATCCTGTGCTAGGATAACTTACTTGGAGAGGATGTCCTATAAAATTACAGTTATTTTCTTCAGCGTGTTTAATGCTTTTTTCTATTATAGAAGTATCTAATATTCTTATTCCATAAGAAGAAAGGAATAGCCATTCGGCTTTAGTTTTATATGCATCAGCAATAATTTCGTCTATATCATTTCTTTCTATAATATTTTCATCTATATTTTTTTTATCAGATGATTTTAAATTCAGTAATGAAAAAAAAGTAATAGCTCTTACGTGGTCTTGATAGACAGTATCTTTACTTGAAATATTATTATGAACACCTATAACTATTTTATACATTTTACTCAAAATCTTTTCTGTAAAATTTACCTAGGATATTATCATTTATATATTGATGGCTATAAGTTTCTAGCACATCGTTTTTAAAAAGATGTTTACACTCATAATAAGTTAAGAGTTTTTTGCTGGGAACTAAATCGAGTATCTTTTTTTCAAAATCTTTTCTCAAGTCTTTTGAGTCTGCAACTAATTGTTTTATTTTAGGATGAGAACCGTAATATTCTTTCCAATCAGATTCTGTTATTACTTTCTGTTTAAGTGGGGTACGTCCTCCAATTCCTTTTGCTTTTCTTTCTTCTTTTAAAGCTTCTAGAGCTTTTTTTCCTAATCTTTTATTTCTTTCGAAAAACAATACTTTCTTACCAAGGTACTTTAAGCCAGAGGGTTTATGAAAAACCTCATAAATAAAGCCGTAAGTTCCTTCTGGGAAGTCTAATATATCGTTGAAGATCCTACCCTGGTATGTCCAGGAAGGGTATGTCATTTCCATATAATTTGGTTTCTGTCGCTAGAGCTTTGACTTCAGCTCATCTATTTGTAACTGCTGCTCTTTAATAGCATTTATTAATAACGCGACTATTTTATCATAACGAACTGCCTTGTATCCGGTATCTCTATCGACTACTACTTCTGGCAACACTTTTTCGATTTCTTGAGCAATAACACCAACATCGTGGCCGCTATGGCTAGAATCACTATTCCAATCAAATTCATATCCTCCTATTTGATTTATTTTATCTAATGCATTACTTAGAGGAGTAATGTTATCCTTTAATCTTTCATCTGAAGAGTAGTATGCAGTTATGTCTCCTGTAGCTACTATTTCTCCTGTTGCTCCTGTTGCAGCAACTCCTACTCCTAAACTATCAAACTGTACGTCTGAGCCAGTAGTTAATCCTCCATTGAAGTTAACTGTAGATGCAGTCGTAGCAAATGATGCTGTTGTAGAGTTAGCTACTGTACCGTCTATATTAGTAGCAAGTACATAAGAAGCTGAAGTAGCATTATCTGCTTGGTCAATACTTCCTGATATGGTTGCTTGTATAGCTGACGCTGTAAGTGCACCTATTATGTTTGTGTTACCGGTAATAGTAGTAGCACCATCTATGTTTACACTTCCTGTAAATGTATGAGTGTCATCTGCCGAGTTACCAAACTTGGTTGAACCAGATTCTAGTATTACGGATGAAGTAATATACTCTGTGTTAAACTCTTGAGCAGTTAAGGTTCCAGTTACGGTTAGGTCTCCTGTTAAAGTATCACTGGTATTAAGTAGATATGTTGATGCTACACTAGATGATAAACTAGTAATTTCAGTATTTATAGAGGATGAAAGAGCAGTATCAGCTGCTGTATACGCTATTGTTAATGCGGATGATGATGCATTAAGTTCAACATCGGTCGTAAAGGTACTATCTAAACTACTAGAAAAACTTTCTATATTTGTAACTCTAGTACTAAATGATCCTGAGTCGGTCTGTAGTTGAGTTATTTCTCCTTCATGTGCTGAAGCGGTTGCGTTTAGTGCATCGATAGAATTCCTTAAATTAGGTACTCCTATAACAGAAAGTGCTCCTACTATATTAGCATTACCGTCAAGGTTTAAACTGCCAGTAAATTGATGAACATCATCAGCAGAATCTCCAAATTTAGTTGAACCAGATTCAAATAAAATAGAAGACGATATTAATTCAGATTTAAACTCTTGTGCTGTTACAGTTCCACCTACTACTAAATCTCCTGTAATTCCGCTACTACCTGTAACTTTAAAAATACTATTTACTGTATCGAAAATAAAATTAGCAGATCCAGTAAGGGTGGCATCGTCACCTGTAGGGCTATCTCCTTTTTTAAACTGTATGAATCCTGTTTCACCTTTTGGAGGATCGATAGGAAATTGAATAGAAGCGGAAGGGTTAGCAGAACTGGAATCGTAATGAAATCTATGTAAAACTACTTCACTACCATCTACAGACGCTGAGTAGAAAAACTCGGTAAAGTTTATATCTAATTCATCCTGAGTTAGGGGAGTTCCTTTTGTGCCTCTTAATGTTATTGCCATCTTACTTATTTTCTAAAATAGATATTCTCTTTTCTAATTCAGCTAACTTTATATTTTGCTCTTTAACTGCTTCAATTAATACAGGTACAATACTAGCGTATGAAACACTAAGATAGCCTTTTTCATCTTCTGATACAACTTCTGGAAGTACTTTCTGTACTTGCTGAGCTATTACGCCAACTTGTCTATCAGAGATTCCTTCATTCCAATTAAAGTATACTCCTTCAACTTTATTAATTTTTTCTAATGCGTTATCTACTACCTCTATATTGCTTTTTAATCTTTCATCTGATGATTGTACTACTGTTCCAGATGCTCTTATGCTTCCAGATACATCTAGTCTGTAGCTCAATGTTTCAGTAGATTCATCTACACCTACACCTAAACTTCCGCTTCTGTCTACATATACTCCTTCTCTTGTTTCAATTGCAGATGAACCAGAAAATATTACAACTCTTCTATCTGATCCCTGATTTTGTAATCCTTTTACTAAGTTAAAAGTAAAAGATCCACTGTTAACTGGAACTTCGGTAGACTCTGGGTAGTATAAAGTAACTGTCTGTCCATCTGTACTAGCTGAATAGAAGTATGCTCCAAAATTATTATCTAATTCTGAGTATGTTAATGGTGTACCTTTTTCAGCTCTAAATGTTATAGCCATTATAAATCAATTTTTACTACAAAAGTCATATCAATATTTCGTGACTTTGGTATAGGTCTGTTTGTTTTTGCAACTGCTAATAATTCATTAGCTTCGTTATAAAGTCCAACTGATGTAATATAAGGTCTAAAATTACTATCAGTAATATTTTCTCTTACAGTATTATCTGAGCCACTTATAGCTGATGGGTTATATGTGTGATTCATTTCTGATTCACGAACCGTACAGTGGACATTATATGTATAAATAGGTTGTTTTGATTTCCAGTTAACTATATGTCTTGAATAAGTGCTATAGTAACGTGCTACAATAGGGTCAGTAAATAAAATTACTCCTTGATTATAAATTACATCTCCAACAATTTTTTGATCTACTGCTTCAGATATATCAGAACCTGATAAAAAAAGTCTTCCTTCTCCATCATCTACTACCTCTAAACGGTAAGCTGATGCAGGATTTACAACGTATTCATCTGGGCTTTCAGCTACATAGTTACTATCATCTTCAGTAACATAGTCGGCACTATCAACTGAAGTACCATACCATTCACCGATTTCTTCTACATAGTCATTGTATCCTGTTGCTGCATCTCCTACGTATCCTACTGTATTGTAGTAATCTGAAGTTTCTCTTTGAGGCTGTATTACGACTGTACCGGGTTCTATTCCTACTCCTACGATTTCTTTGGGTAGAGATACAATAGCAACTTCTGAGTCTGGAGTTCTGGAAGCACTTAATGTCAAGGTAGTACTGTGGGATACGTCTCTTGAACCAGAATATATTCCCAAGCTTCCATATGTGTCACCTAGGTAGTTATGAAACGCACTATCGTAAACAAGTTTTTGATATCTGTTATTCCTATAGTCATTAGGGTAGGGGTAACCTGGAGTTGATCCAGAAAAACCTCTCAATGTTTCTATGTTATAACTAGTTAATAGACTTCCTGATGCAAGCCAAGTTTTCTTAGCTACATAGTCTGATGTAAATACATCCTGTCTGTTTAATTGCTTGTAAGCACTCATTCATTAATAATCAAGCTTTATTCTTACCAGTGACTCTTTTGTAAAATCTTTTAGTAGAGGTCTTGATAATTTAGCAACAGCTAATAAATCATTATTATCATTATATAGTCCTACAGCAGTAATAAAAGACTGAGGAGTATTAACCATAACGTTATGACGTATCTCTCCTGAACCAGTAATTAATGAAGGGTTAGTAGAGTAATTAAATTCGCTGTTTCTAGCTCTTACAAATACAAAGTTAGAAGTAATAGTTTCTTCTGACTGTATTCTAAAGCTAGCACCATCTCTTATTATATTAAAAGATTTTTGGTTGTTTACACCTACACTATCAGAGGATCTATCTACGTTTAAAGCTATTCCTCCATCACTTACAGATGCATCTAATGCTTTACCGTTTAGTATAATTAATCCTACATCTGGAAGAAGTTTACCGTATGAACCAGCAGAAGTAGTATAACCACTAGTATTTTTTGCTCCTGCAGATATATTACCTAAAGAGCCGGAAATAAGTTCATATACTCTACCTGCATCTGCAAACGTAGATGTAGTTACTAATTTACTGTTATCTGTCAGATTTAATGTTGCACCACTAGCACTCACTAATAGTTTTAAATCTAAAGTTCCAGGTAAAAGTTTTTCTTTATATCTTGCTCTGTCTATAGTGAGTACATAGAAATACTCTGATGTTTCAGTACCAAAAGTAAAGTCTGTATCTTCATCTCCTAGTACTAAGTTTCTATATTGACCATATATAGTCGAAGAAGGTGACTTTCCATCTACTTGACTATTATAGAGAAGTGAACCACTTCCCTTTTTATCTGCATATGCTGAAGAAAATTGAACTCTAGAACCTTCTATAGTCGATCCTGTATTGTATATATCGTAATAAAAATCGGCTGATGAAGCTCCAATCTGTGTAGATGAAGTAAAAAAAGTATTAAGAGTAGTAATATCTCCAGTCCATATAGGAGTAGATATTGATTCCGCACTTACTACAACGTCTTCTGTATCAAATCTTTTGTATGACATAATTAGTTAGATTTAGTAATAGTTACTGGAATAGTTAGTCTTGCTCCTGATCCTCGACCTATAACTGTAATAGTAGTACTAAGTGAGGTAGTTGACCCGAATAAAGTATTAACTGATGTACCTGTAAGGTTAATTGTTGTACCAATTACTGTTTTAGACACGTTTGTACCAACAGTAGTTGAAGTATTTAATCGATCAGCATCTTCTGTATTAATACCAACTCCAGTGAAGGAGTTTAATACTCTTACGTCAGCAATAGTAGCTGTATATCCGTCTGTCTCAAAAATCGAAGTTGCACCTAAATAGTTTAGGGTTTGAGGAGTAATAGCAACTGAAGCACCTTGATTAAGAGAAATCGAAGCATAACCTAAATCTAGTACAGGTAGTTTTGAAGTACCTCTAGGTAGAGTTGTAAGTTTATATTTCATTATTTGAGTCTCATCTGGAAAGGCTTCTAACAATGGCATGTTTTCTATTGCCTCACCGTAGAGTGCAGAACCTGAGGGATGTGATGGATTGTATAAGGTGTAATCGATCTCGTCATCTGCAAGTGCAAATTGAGTAATCTTAAAAGAACCGTCCCCTCTAGCTAACAGCTCTCTTCCTTTTTTAGTTAGGATCGCATCCACCGTGACGATCGAATTATCTAAGTATCCCATTTTGTTTTAAATGTTTATTATAAATATATGTTTTTTACCTATTTTACTCTATTAATGTAACTTCCCCAAATTCATTTGAAGTAAACACCTCTCCCTTATCGACAGAGTAGATCTTAGAGTTAACTAAACCGATAAATTTATTTCCTTCTTCTGTATATAAGTAACTTGAAGTATATGGAAAGTTAGGAAATTCAAATGTACCTGCATTATTTATTCTATCAACGTTAAAGTAAACATTGATTAATTCTCTGTCAGCCTGCAATATGTTTTTTATAGCCGTAGTATTTGCATCGATTGAATGTACACTTCCTATAAATTGTTTATATGCAAGCGCGGGTACATTCCCGTCTATGGAGTTACTACTTACATAGGAAGTATGTTCATCTTTGTTACGTTTGTAGCTAGATCCTGCACCAGTAGTTTTAGAGCCTAGGTACCTACTGCTGATAAGTCCAATTTTAGTATAAGAGCAATTTTGGAGTTCTGCAGGTGTTGCTGTACCGTTTATTATTGCATCAAGATTAGTTGGAATTGTTTGAGATGTAAACCTATCGACCTTTACAGCCACATTATTTACTTTACTTCCTTCACTATTATTTAATGTAGGATTATAATCACTGTTATAAAAATCATCAACACTAAAGGGAATAAACACTAAAGATGTATCTTCTTGTACATACCCAACACTAGGTACTTCAGTAGGAAGTTCATCAACTAAAATATCTTCTATAGCAAAATAATAGTAATTAGTTCTTTTTTGTCTACCTATTATTTTAGCATCCAAACTTGAAGATACGAAAGGAAATCTTACTTCTGTAATCTGTCTCAGTACAGTACTCAAATCTGTTCCTTCTTGACTAACATAGGGTATAGATAGGCCCTGGATTACATACGGAGTAATAGGAGTGTTGTCGATGCCTGGATCTACTACACTGCTACTAAAGAGTAAGTTTATGTTACCTGCTCCGAAAGTACTTGGGTCTGTTTCTTTAAATTCTTCTATTGTCATTTTAAATAAATCTAGCGTAAATAGTTCTACCGTTAGTATTAATATACGCCTTAGTAACAGTTAAGGTAGTAGATGTTGTTAAAGGAGAACCTCCTGATGCTACGTTATACCACCCTTCAAACACACCTGGATATGTTGCTGTTGCTTCTAAAGTAAATGTACTATACTCTTCAAAATCATTTATATATTCTATACCTGAGTTACTAACTGAAGCAGTTGTTGGGTAAGTAACGTCTACCTGGCCATTACCACTTGAGCTAATAAAGTAAGTTATATCTTCGAAATAAGCATGATATGAATTACCGTATACATTTTCATCTATATAATAAATAGTGAGGTTATTGTTCTCTGTAATTAATGTTGACCCTGAAGTATCTGCATACCAGCCTCTAAACGCATCACCTGTACCGGTAGTAGCAGTAGCAGCAACGTATTCGTAATCATCAAAATTAACGGTATAGTTAATAGAACTACTATTATTTCCTTCTAGTACTGGATAGCTTACTCCTACAGTACCGGATCCAGATGTATTAAATATTAAATATTCTCCAGTATAAGAACCAGTAATTAATATTAAACATCCTGGTGGTAAAGGAGATGAAAGGTTAAAAGCTGTAATTTTATATGAAACAGGAGGTTGGTTTATTTTTTTAAAAGAGTTATTACTCGATACCTCACCGTCTGTAGAGATAAGCAATGACCCGCTAAACTCTCCAGTAAACATTGGAGATTCATCTGTTACATTCCTAGGTACAGATCCGATAGGAGAAATAAAATTCTTATCGTAATTTGTAGTAAAGTTAAATCTTTCTCTATTGTTGAATGCTCCTCCTTGACTACCTGTAGCTGTACCTATAGAAACTGAACCTGTTTCAGTTAAAGATTCCCAACTTGCTTCTACTTGCTTAGCTTTACTTCTAGCAAGTTTGTGAGATTTTATGATTACCCCTGTATCTACTTTAGCTCTAGCTGGGACAAAATCTTTTATTAACTTAAATAATGAACTGTCAAAAAAGTTTAATAAGCGTATAAATCCTTTAGGAGATTTAGAATAGGATAAAGCATCATCCCATTTAAAATCAGCTTTTTCCCAATTGTCAGATATATCGTTCCAATGGTATCCATCATTTACTATATTTTTACCCATGGAAGTAAGGACCGGGTATCCTTCTTCATGAACATTTCTTGGATCACCAATATAGTCATCTATACTAAAGCTACTAGATATCTTAAAGTCTATAAATTCATCTGTTCCTCTAGATATGTTAAACCCTACCTCTACATGAGGTAAGTCGTCAGTATATTTCTTATCACTTTTTACTATAGAAACATATCTAGATAGCGTACTACCGCTAACTATACTACCGGTATTGTCTAAACGAAGCTTATCAGATCCGCTTATTAATTGATTACTTCCGCTATTATAAAGACTACTAGTCTGAAAATGTTCAGGACCGAAAAACTTTTCTTCTCCTGTTTTATTTCCACCGAAGGTTTTTATAGTAAGTATTTCTTTAGGTATACCGAAACAGTTAACAAGAGCTCTCAATCCTCTTTCTGTTCCTTTTGCTTTCATTAAGAATGGAAGGTTATGATATATTCTTTTATATATCTCCTTTTCATAATTGTTTTTAGCAACTGGTTGTAAATGTTCTAAAGCCGTACTTCCACTGTTAAAAGAAGCTGATGTAGCAAGAGAGGTAGATACAATTCTCTCACTTCCAGTAGATAGATTTTCTCCTACAAATGTAGCAAATAGATTATCTTTACTTTGATTACTATTGTATAATTTAACTCCAAAAGATTCTATTGCATCTCGTACTAAATCCTTACTTACACCGAAATTCAGTCTATGATCTGTATCATACTTATCTGAGACTGCTTTAAAATATATCCAAAGATTATCGAAATGATGAGCAATCATATGAATAAACATCTGGTATTGCTCGTTGTTCGAATCTTCTCTTATAAAGGTAGGGATGGTATTAGTAAGTATATCAAAATTACTAACATCAAAATTATTAGCATTCACGATAGTAGATTGTAACCACGCAGAAGCAGAAGGATGTGATGAGTCGTAATTTACGTGAGGTCGCTTAGTAGTAGTTTTAGGCCATGCAGTTGAACTACTTTCAAAGTATAAATACCTATCATAGTGATCAAAGTTGTTTATAATACCCGTAATGAGATTTTCGTAACTTTCTTTGCTTCCTGTTGTAGTAGTTAAGTAAGGATTGGAACTACCTGATGCGTCTGTATTTAAATCACCTATAGCTTCTTCATAAGATTCTATTAATTGAAGCTTATAATGAAAGTTTCTTAGTCTTTCTTCCGCTGATGAAAAATGTATAAAGTTTTCAAAAGAACTATAATCTATTGCTATTTCAGCACTTTTTTCATTAAAGAGTGAATAGAGCTCAAAATACGAATTAGAGACTGGATAGCTAAATAATTCATTATAATTGAGATATTCTGTAGGCTGACTGCTATCGTCTGTAGAATCTATTGAAAAGTTAGGTCCTTTTAAAAAAGGTACTTTAATTACATCTTCCTGTACTACTGTAGTTATTTCGTAGAGTATATCATCTGATATGTTTTCTTCTACAAAAAACTTCTCGTTTACTAAGATATTAAGAGGTTCGTAAAGTTTTATAGCTACTGCCAATCCATTTTTAGTCTCCTCTAAATCTATATTAAGACCTGTACCTAATTTATTATCACCAAAATTTAAGTTAAATTCTGATATATGATTACTATTTTGTAATTTCTCTTTTAAGGTATTAGTATACTCTCTTAATTTTTTATCTGAAACTTCAGTAGATAAGGCTCTAATTTCTGTACCATCAGGAGAAATAGACTCTATAAAAAGTTTTCCTCCTACTTGAGATTCAGAATATAAGTTGTTAGTAAATCTATATAAAAGTCTAACATCTCCAGTGTCATAATTTAACTTTTTTATATCTGCTACTGGGTCAAGAGTGAGTACAGATGCCCCAGATTTTCCTGCGCTTTGTGCGTTTAAAGAAAAACTAAAGTCGGTAAAATTAGGAATATGTTCTAACAATGTGTTATCAACACCGTACACATTTAACTCTACGTTACTACCGTTAGGTGTAAATAAACTATTAACCTCAAAGGTACCTATAAGCTCTTTTTCTTCTACTGTTATTTTAGAAGGTTGATTAAGGCTCTGTACCTCTAGTTGCTCTATGTTGTATATAAACTTCGCCACTAGCTAGGTGTGTTTGCAGCAATAAGCTGTTGTTGATAACTTAAAATCTCTTCTCTCAATTGAGCTATTTCGTCTAATAAAGGCTGTATTTCATCTGTGTTTTTATCGAAGTCTACTATTTCTGAGCTTTTCTGTATTAAGTACTGGTGTGAGTTTGTCTCTCCTTCAGGTGGTATATCGTAGTAAAGGTTTTCATATTCAACAAAAAACTGTTGTACAGTCAATTGTTCTTCCACTTCTGGTGGTTGAGCAAAAGTCTTAAATGACCTATCTATTACTTTTTCAAAATTATCTTTTGAAAATACAGTTTTTTTTATTTGTATATCTTTAGACATTCTTCACTACTTTAAAAATATTATTTTGGTCTAAAACAGTAGTACTCCCAGCTAAAGTAGTTTTTATAAGAAGTCTGTAGTACCTTTCAGGTTGTAGAGTATCCATATAAAGATCAAAATAACTACTGGTATTGTCTGCACTTATTTTAGTATATGTTGTATCAAAATCAACTATCATATTACCACTAAATTCGTCTTTTATCGCCCAGTAAGAATCTTGGGGTAAAGCATATTCTGTAAGGTAAATAGAGGATGTTGTAAATTCTCTAGCTGGGTATTTAGGTCTAGCAGAAACTCTAAATCTAGATACGTCTGAGTTATTATATTTTTCTTTATTGTTCTTTATTGAAATAGTAGCTACATCTGTACTTAGAGTAGATAATGTTGTACTGTAAGTTGAATCATCCCATTTAAACTCTAAAAACGGTTTGAATATTGTAGAACTGTCGCTACTAAAGTACTTTAAAGAGATAGATTGAGATGTATAATTTTCAAAACTATCTTGGAGTTTCACTATTATACCGTTGTTAGACAGGCTACTGCTATAAGTTTGCTCAACTATACCGGTAACGTCAATACTTATATCATGATTAGAATCTAAAGTATGCAACTGAGATCCAGAATAACTACTTGTTAAGAAGTCACAACCTTGATTATCCCATTCAGCAATTGCGGCATTTTTATATTTCCACGATGTTCCTGTTCTATTTACAGGAGAGTCAGCAAGTCTTCCTGTTCCGGAAGTCCATGAGCTAGAAATAGGATAAGCATATAATGTGTATTCGGAAGGTAGTTCCGATGCATCTGCAATATATAGATTTAAGCTAGCGCTAAATCCTCCGGTGACTTTTTCTTCTAAGGTAGAAGATATTTCACTAGAGTAAAATTGAAGTAACATTCTCTTTGTTCTACCAATTTGGTTAATGTCAGGATATCCTCCTACTTCTAATATTTGATCTTTACCTGCATTACCATACAATCCGGCTGCTGATGGTTCTGACCAGATAGTAGTATCTTTTTCTGGGTTAATTCTATATATTGCCATCTTATAAAGTTGTTACTCTTCCTTCTATATCAATATCGGGATATTTAACTTCGAATATACTAGGATCATAAGAGGGGTATACTATATTATCTTTAGTAGCACCTTCTGTATCGTAAGCATACTGCGAGTAGTTACCTCCTGCCTTATTGCTAATTCTAATACTTTTTACTGTCTGTACACCTTTTATTTGGTCAAGAACTGTGAAGAGATTAGATAGGTTAATAGGTTGATTAATGTTCCAATTTTTTATGTTAAAAAACTCTTTTACTGCATTTGTACAGTTAAGCAATACATCTCTGGATGCATAATTAGGTATAGTCAAAACATCAAACTTTACTCCTATATTAATAACGAAAGCGTCTTTTATATCTACAGCGTCAGTTAACAACATGTACTGTGATAAATAAGTCTTTAAGTTAGTTTTAAGAGTGATATTAGGAGTAATTAATTTTTGTTCGTTATCAAATGCTAAAGTATATACAGATAAAGCAAGTGGGTTAATATCTAACATGCTTGAGGCGTTAGCTATATTTTCTTTGGTAACGTACGCTTTAGCAATTGAACCAAAGCGAGTAGGGAGAGAAAGAGATCTTACTGTATAGTCTTGTAGTGTTACAGTTCGTTTTTGTTCTGCAAAAGAACGTAAAGCATTTTGTCTTAATTCCTCTACTGTATCTCCGTCTTTACCTCCTGAGGCAGGTTTAAGGTTAGTTACAGCTAAAGTGTTAATATATGTATCATCTGTGACTTGAGTACTTATAGTATTTTTACTTGTAATACTTCCTGCAGGACAATTAGCTTGTACGCCTCCTCCGACAACGTACTTAATAGTAAGTGTAGTATTGTTTGGTGCTAATCCGTAAGTTCTTGTAAATAAGAAGTTAGATGGATCGTATGCAGTATCTATTTTATCTACTCTATCCTGAGTAGTAAACTTTTCGATCTCTGTTGGATCTGGTAAGAACTCTCTATCCAAAGCTGTAGATACTCCTGCACCGAATTGAATTTGTAATACACCTTTAGAGGTAAACCTTGTTACGTACCTTCTAGGTACCGTCTTTACTTTAAGTATAGAAGGTGTTAAGTTGTTATCTGAGTTATTATTGGCTTCTTCTACATAAACTGTATCTTGACCTAAAAAAGGAACTTCTGTCCACTCATTTCCGTCGCTGTCAGTAATAGAAAGTACATTTAAAATATCTGTATCATCTACTTCTACAGTAGTATATTTTTCAGCAGTAGTAAAAGTTCTGGTTAAGGTTTTTATTTCTCCTGAAAAAGCTTTAGTAGTCTTAGTTAAGTTAAATAATCTAGGTACTCCTGCAGGTGCATCTTCTATTGTTATTTCTGTAGGATCATATGAGCTTGAAAATTTAAAGTCTACAGCATTAGTAGATATAAAGGATGTATTACCTGTAGTAGTTGACTTAAAAGTAGAATTTTCATTTAACTTTAATGCTTGATCCCAGTTAGGTAATCCTGCTATAGCTCCTATTTGTTGAGTAACTGTTAACTCTACTTCTGATGCTGATGATACCTTTGGTCTGTATCCCATCATATACGCTAGGGTATATAAATTAGATGGGTTTTGAGCGTGCTGTAAGAATGTTTCTTGTAGTTGAGTATCTTGATAGAAGGATAATACATCACCAATATAGGCAGACATTTCAATAAACATCATACCAGGGGATGTTTCAGAGAAGTCATTATAAGTGTCTGGAAAGTAGTTTTTAGCAAACTCTTCTAATTGGGATTTAAAATCACCAAATTCTCTACCTATATATTTTATATCTTTTTGTGAGGCCATTATTGTTCAAAATTTAAGACTACTTCATCATCTATATTAGTATCTCTAACTTTATATTTCATAGCAAATTGTACTGTATTAGAGTCTGGGATTCCGTTTGTAGTTATTTCTGTAGGTTCAACAGTAGGAAAATAATAAGCTAAATCTGCTTTTATCTGTGCATCTATCTGTTTTACTTTATCTTCGGTTAGTTGATCAAAAAGTAAGTTTCGAAGTCCGTTGCCAAAGTCTACGTTTAGGTACCTTTCTCCTCTAGAAGTTAAAAAAAAATTTATCAAGTTAGTCTTTATAGCTTCACTAGTAGTAAAAGTAGAGTTAAATACAGCTGTACCTGAGAAAGGTAGTTTAACTCCTACTGCTTTTCTAGGTTGTAAATCTAACGGGTTTATTTTTTTAACTTCAAATGCCATTAAGCTCCTGATCTTGTTTTATCTTTTTCTATCGATTTATCTAATATTGCTTTTGCTTTTTGAGGATCGAATCCGGGTATAGTACTTAGATCTAATCCTGCTCCACCGCCGCCTGTTATCTGCCTTTGTGCAAAGTTTGGTGCTTTCGTTGAATCGAAATTACCTATACTTCTAAAATCCTCATTGGTCATATCTGCTTTTGTAGCAGATAACATTTCATCTAAGGATTTTCTACCGGTAGCTGGAGTAGACCATTTAAGGTTGCTCCCTTTAGGTTCAGGTATAGCTTGCATTTTAGTTGGAGTAGAAGCTATTTTAACAGCTTCATTCATTACTTCTTGTAACTCCTCCTTAACAGCAGCTCTTACTTCTTCACGAATTATCTTACGTAGTTGGTCGAGTTTCATATATATAAATAGTTTAGTTATGGAAGTTGATTATCAATTCTAAATTTTATTTCTTTTAATAGTACTTCAGTAGAAGAACTGAAAGATTTTTGTCCTTTAAATTTTACTATTCCGGATATAGTAGTTGCAATAGCAAATCTTCTAGGAGCTATATCTGGAGAGTTTGGATCATTTATTATTTCTAAGGAATATGTTTGTCCATCTGGTCCAGTATGGTAAAATTTACTGTCGTCTATAGTCTCTGCTTTGGGAGTAGTTTTAAAGGTATTTAAAAATCCTTTTATATTTTCTTTTGCAATAGAGGATAAATTACTATCATTAAGGGAATTAAGAGATGATAATAAAGAGTTTGAAGTATCGGTTTGAATATTGCTCAATGTTTTCCAGGGCCCTACTCCTGGTGGTCCTGTTTCTCTTCCTCCATCTATATTAGAAGTATGGTCTTTTAAGCAACTCCATTTCTCCCCGTCATACTTTACATTTTCATCTTTTAAATACTCAACACCATTCAACCATTTTCCTCTAAATCGTTTACTTGGTGATTCATCGAAAAAGTCTCTATTAGAATTTTCTAATGTATAATTTCCTTGATTGTTGTAAATTCCAATAGTGGTTAACTCTTCAACTGTAATATTTCCTTTTTCAATTTCATCTTCTAATACTGCTCCTAGCTCACATACTTTTAACGCACTATCAGCTCTATCAAGAATTCGTTCTATCGAATTTAATGTTGTACCTGGTGTGTCTAATACTACCTCAATAGACTTTATTATTTCATCTATTTGCTTTATAAACTCTTTAAGTAAATGTAAAACGTCTGCATACTTAGTTGTAATATTAATTGGTAGACCAATACCGGGAGGTACTGCTTGAGGTATAGGTAAGGATAGTATTATTTTTAGAGCAGCTTTAAACCCTCCTAAGGGGGCTTTTAATTTTTTAGGTAATTTTTTAAACTTAGAAAGTTTGCCAGATATACTACCTATGGCAGCATCTAACTGAGCTTTCTGTTGTCTTAGTCTTTTAAGATCGTTAGATTTTGGACATCCTTGTTTGTTAAGGTTATTTACTATGTCATTTGCTTTCTTAAGAACTTGTGCAGTAATCTGTCCTTGCAGTTTTCCAACTATTTTAGCTGTTGCTCCTCCTAATCCGCTCTCTGGTATATTTACGTAAGGCATTATTCTGTGTATACTTTTTTAGATAGTAACTCTTTTAAAAGGTTTCTTAACTGAGGAATAATAGGTAGTACAGCATTACTTGTTGCGATCATTTTAGCTACGAAAGCAGGAGGTGCGGGTGGTGCTGTGGCCATACCTTTTACAATAGTTTCAAATTGAGATAAATGATCGTCCATCCAAGCTATTGAAGTTTCACCTAAAAGTACAGGCTCTTTTTCTTTAAAGGCTTGTGTACCTAAATATAGTTTCTTAGCATCTAATCCTACATAATCATCAGCATCTATACCTATAGCTTTTGCGTTTAACCCAATGCCTTCGGTAGCAGATATAAAAGCACCTTCTTCTTTAGCGTTAAAATAAAGTCTACCAGAGTTAATAATAACCTGGTTACCTTTAAACTGATCTGCTTTCTCTGGCTCTTCTTCCCAAGCATCTCTTTTTTCATGAGCTTGTTTCAATTCAAAAGTATGATCAGCACCAATGTATACAGAAGATGGATCTTCATTTATATCTTCTACTATAGGATCGATAGCGTTAGGAGGTTCTTTTAATCCATTAGATAGTATGATATAAGGACTCCCGTTATTACTATCATCGGTAAATGTATTTAAAGTATGTTTAGTCCCTCCAAACCTTATTTTATTACCATGCCTGCCTTCTACTATAACGTCCCCTGGAAATATCTGCAGTGGGGAAGTAGCTTCTGATTCTTCAAAATCTTCTCCTAAATCTGCACCACTTCTAGCTTGATCTTCAAATTGAATAACATCAGGATAAGCATTGTGATGTGGGTGATTCCAGAGCGGTACAGCTTTTGTCCAGTATATTTTTTTTGCAGTAGTTACTTCTGTTCTTTCTTCTGATGGAAGAGTTTGGAGTACTACTATTTCGTTCTTAAGAGGAGGTCTAATAACACCTCTTTCTCCGCAATATGCAAATTTTAAAGTCTGTAGTTCATCTTCTACAGAACTCATATCTAATTCACGGTAGAATACTCCATTAAGAGCTTGAGTCTTTCCTAATGTTTCATAATCAGGATGAGAGTCGTCTAATATAATATCAACAACTCTACCAAAATTAGTTCCTCCTGTTGAGCTGCCCGCGGTTGATGCGATTGCTCCTCCTCTACTGGAATTACGAAGAGTGTTTCTAATCGCCATCTTCTTCTTTATCTTTTTCTACATCTTCAACTTGCTTATCAAGAGCTTCTGATTCCTCTAATAAATCCTGTAGATCTGAGAAGTCAAATTCTCCTCCCTCTCCTTTAGCTTGGGCTGATTCTATACGTTGTATTACCGTCGCTAACTTAATTAAATGTTCGTCATTCTTTACACCTATCTCCATATATTCCTTTATCATAGGAACAATGAGAGTTGCGTCTCCAATGTTTTCTATAAGTGGCTTTAACTCACCGATTAGAGACTTTACTTGTACTTTAGTCTCCTTTGAATTGTCGTAAATTTCGCCGAATAGATCGGATAGAGTTTTACCGCTAAAGATTTCTTTATCTAAACCCATAATAAAAATAGTTTATTATAAATAGATTATAAGAATTTATTGTTAAGAAATCCGTTATCGAAGTAGTATTGATGCTTATCTCTAAAATTATTCTTAAGTACTGTGATAACTCTAGTTAGTTGAGGGGTTTCACAGTCGGTCATTTCCCTTATGTAGATGTATAAAGCCTTTTTCTTAAAAATTTCTAAATCGTATCTAGTCTTAAATAGAGTAAGAACAGCATCGGCTATCTTAAGTTCTTGATCTTTAGTAAAAAACTCTTCTAAACTATCGTATGTCTCCTCTACCCATTTGTCTATAAACTTACTTAAAGTTATTCCTTCAGGATGTTCACCTAAATTATCATTTTCGAAAGAATCTTCGACATCAGAGAATGATCCTATCTGTTTAAGTTTTTTATAGTTCTTATTATTGTAGTTTATTAACCAACGCTTAACTATTGTACCGAAATACGAATATGCTTTTGCACCATTATCTGGGTCAAACTTCATAATCTTTTCTTCTAGTAGTACAGATACTACCTCATGTTTTAAATCCTCAATTTGTTCAACATCGGTATAGTAGAACTTAAAAGTATGTATAATATTTTCTGCTAACTTGTAAAAAGGGAGGTAAATATGGTCTGTAAATATTTGATTCCTGTATTCTTGGTCTGTCGATACATTATATTTCTTAATGTATTCTTCTGTCTCGCTGGTAAAGTAATTAGCTTTGCTTTTCTTCCTTGCCATAGTTTTCGGGGAGCATATATCGGTCTAGCTCTTTTTGAATTGTTTTTAATTGTTCGAAATAGTAACCGACCTCATCATCTGACTGAAATACCCCTTTCTCGTCAAGTTTGTATAGGTGCTTTTGACCTTCTCCTACTGTATTTGATATATTTTGAAGATATGCTACTTGGTCTTTTACAACATCTTCATACTTTTCGTTTTTCAACAGTAAGTTACGTATAATATAGATTAAAAATACTAATAACGCAACTAAAACCCCAACTATTATTTGATATACTAACATTTTATAGGTTTTTAAGCATATTTGATAGTCCTTCTGAAGATTTTACTGATTTTCCTACTGTAGAAGTGGTTTTAGGACGTTTAGGAGTCGATGTACCACCGTTTCTTTTCCAAATATCGTATTCAACCTTAGAAGCTAAGAAGTCTGCACTGTGTAGTACTGAGATAATTGATGTCTTCTGTCTTGATGACTCAACATGACTAAAGAAATAAGCTTCATTAGCTTTATCAAACACACCATCATGACATCTTATAGCCAAAAACTCCTTCTGACTAACTTTTATACCGAACTTTTGTAAAATAAACAAAGAACGGTCTGGTATAAGCATGAAATCCAAGTCTGGATTGAAAGTATACATCTCTGATAGTTTATCTTGACGCCATTTATCAGTCTGAGGTATATAGTTAGGTTGGTCACCATCTCCCATTTTACCTAGATCATGGAATAATGCGGCAAAGACTAGTTCTTCTTCGGTGTAATCAATTGTTCCACCCATCTCTTCGTATAACCTCGACTGCTTTACCGCATACTCCACTACTCTATTTACGTGATCTACATATCCTCCGGCGAATGCATTATGATACCAAGTCTTACCACTAGCAGGAGCCATTACGTAATTCTCTTCCATATGAGATAACATCTCTTTAATAGAATCTTTACGATCTCCTATGTAAGTATCTATAATCTTTAAATGCTTTTGGTAGTTAGTTTGTATTTTTTCCGCCGTTAATGACATATTAGATTAATTTTATAGTTAATATATTATTATTATTTTTATCTATATATATTTATATACTTATATATTATTAATAATTATTTTATATATATATTTTATAATATAAATTAAGATAATGATTATTTATCAAAGAATCAACTATTCTACAATAAATTTTTGAGAAAAGTCATCTTTAGTAAGTGATTCCATTCCTGCTTCCCAAAAAACCTTCATATAAACAGTAATAGTATCGCCTTTAATAGTAGGAGGAAAAGGTCCAAGAATACGTCTAGTAAAAAGAGAACCGTTTTCTTCTGAAAAGTAAATATTAGTATTCTGAGCTATATTAATCTCTGTTCCTGCATATTGAGGAAGGTTAATATCAACAGTAGAAGATGGAATAGGTACCCATGATGAAGTATAATTTCCAAAAAACGGATTATATAGTGGTTGCTGTATGACAAGATCTTTACCTAAAATCCAAGATGTATCACTATCAAATTTAGCTTCCACTACTGATCTACCATTGTACCTGTAGCTATCATCTACCGGAGTAGCCTCTACATCAATATAGAACCACGGTAAATAATCTCCATCCCAATTTAACTCTAGATGGTAAAATCCATTAGCATCTGCTTCAACAGGAAAAATCATTTGAGCATCACAACCGCCGGGGCAGGTTTCCGGGGCGATAGGGTCTATAGTACAAGATGCAAGAGCGAAGCTCGCCGCGCAAACGCGCGCAAGTCGCACCGCGATATATCTAAGCTTCTTCATTAGTATCCATTTTATAAGGTTCACCTATTCTTTCTACTACCGCCTTAGCTTCTTCAACAGATATATTAAAGAACTCTTTCTTATTATTTACCCTAAAGCCGTTATCTTGTAAGTACTTATGTACTTGCTTTTCTACATCATGAGCATTGAAGCAAGGTAAAGCCCATTCTACAACGAAGTCTTGGGCTACACCCGTGGCAGAGTTTATCTGCTTTACTCTCTCAGAAGGTTTATTCTTAGTAAAGCCTATCTTACATAGACCAGGCATTGTAGTATTAGTTAATACGTATACCCATTGACAGCCAGTAACACCTTTTGGTATCTGGATCTTCTTAGGTCTATTAGTATAGTAAGTAACATCATCCCATCCATCTCCTTTATCACTGGTAGTAAGAGTAAAGTAAGAAGCATCAGTATCTGTCTGATCTTCAGAGACTTTGATTAGACCTTGAGCATATTCTTCGGTAATTCTTTTTATTCCCATAACCTTTATTTTTAATTATACTCTAAGATACGAACTTTATTTCAGTTAGCCAACTTATCTATTATAATTTCTGCTCAGTATATTCTAGTTTATCTATATACTTTTTGATAACAGCACATTTTTCATAATGCTCTATTGTTTCATAATACTTAAGTAAGAATCCTAGAGAACCTAGAGCGTCGTCAAAGTTAAAAGAAGTACCGACACTATAATTATCTACGTCTTTTATTTTTTCTATTCTTAAAAGGTATCCAAATAGTTTATTAAGGTACTTAAATTTAATAATCTTTGTTACCTTCTTGTATTCATCTGGGTATCTTCTATTGTATATAGTATTCAT
>Ga0102814_10000607_pt1 | contig 25952 bp, 19 predicted proteins | sample ColrivemetaGS741_FD_79112 | JGI IMG/M metagenome (GOLD analysis project Ga0102814, IMG submission 79112) | Estuarine microbial communities from the Columbia River estuary - Flood tide ETM metaG S.741 | ecosystem: Environmental > Aquatic > Marine > Intertidal zone > Estuary | place: USA...
ACAATGACAATAACATTTACATTAAGTATGTATATGAGAAGCGTTGAGCGAGTAATGTATCCACAAATAGTATCAATTAGTGTTGTGGTTCTAAATACATTTTTAAATTATATCCTTATATTTGGAAATTATGGTTTTCCAAAAATGGGAGTTGAAGGAGCAGCAATAGCTACATTAATTTCTAGTTTTATTGGTTCTTTATTCTTAATTGGATATTTCATTAAATCAAAATCAGAAGTGTTCAAAATTAAATTTAGTGTATACAAAGAAATTACTCGTGATTTTGTTAAAAAACTACTTGATAAATCTTTGCCAGTTGCATTGAATGAGGCAATATGGGGATTAGGTATGACTGCATATGTTATAGCTTATGGATTTATTAGTCCAGCAAGTGTTGCAAGTGCACATATTACCAATCAAATAATGGGATTGTTTTGGGCTTTTAATGCTGGATTAAGCGGTGCAAGTGCTATTATGCTTGGAAATAAACTTGGTGAAGGTAATTTGCAAATCGCTAAAAGTTGGGGTATTAGATTTATAAAGATATTATCAATAGCTGGTATTTTATTAGGAGTACTATTGTTTACTTTAAGTGATAGTATTGCTCAATTCTTCACAAATATATCTTCAGGTGGAACAAATGAAGTAGCTAATAATGTTGGTTTAATTTTAAGAATATTTGCATTCTATATTCCAATTAAATTTATAAATGCTTATAACATAATTGGATCTCTAAGAAGTGGTGGAGATACAAAGTTCGCATTATTCGCAGAAATTGGTCCTCTATGGATAATAGGAGTCCCATTAGCTTTTATATTATCACTTAGCACAGACTTACCTCTTTATATAATTATTGCAATTGTGAATATTGAGGAAATATTTAAATTCGCATTACTTGTTCCAAGATTCTTTACTTTTAAATGGGTGAAAAACTTAACAAACTAAATAAAAACAGCAAATTAAATTTGCTGTTTTTATTTTTATGTTCTTGCGTCTTTTAAACTTGCTTTTAATTCATTTTTAAATTCTTTTTGAAGTGCCTTTTTTTGCCTTCTTACATCTTTTGATGCGAACTTAATGTATGAATCATATTTTTTCACGGTAGAAGTAACATCAGCTATGAGTGTCTTGTATAGATTGTTAAACCCAGTAAGCTGTGATTCTACTGAAGAAGTGATACTGTTTACCTTTTCATTATAAATAAGTAACTCTTTTTCAACTAGTTGATCGTAATCAGCACTAATTATATTCTCATCACGGTATACAATTTTTTCAAACATTTCATCCTGTATGTATTCAGATTCCATTGCTTTAATAGCTCGTGCTTTAAAAAGTAAATCCTCTAAAGGTCCAGCGTTAGCTTTGAATTCTTCTTCAATTAATTCAATTGCTTCGTTATATTTAATCAGTAAATTATCTTTTTTAAGTTCTAATTCTTTTATTAGATTGTCTAATTCTTCACTAGAATCTGTTTGACTTAGTATTTTCTTGTTTTCCTCAATAATTATCATCGGATCTTTTATTTTGTCTTCATAAAGTTCTTTTGCTTCAGATAAAGCTTTTTGAAGACGTTCTTCAGCGCTATTAATTATGTTGTTATTTAGTGCAGGTATCATGTTTGTTGAATTTTCATTATTTTCTGATAAATTAAGGTTCTCAAATTTCAAAATCGTTTCATCTCGTAATTTTTCAAATGAACTGATCATTTGATCTTTTACAAGTTGAGCTTCTTTAATTGCTTCGTCAGCACGATTATTTGCCTCATCAACAACTTTTTGGTATCTTATAATTTCTGGATCAGACTTTTCTACTTTGGCAATGTCTTTGATCATATCTCCGTATGTGTTTTGTAAACTATTGATTTGATTTTGCAAGTCTCTATTTTCCTTTTCATCTCTAAAAAGCAATAACTTGTATTTTAAATCTTCAAGATTTGCATCTCTTTCTTTTTCAAGTTTACTAATCTCATATTCATACTTATGTTTAAATAAATCTATCTTCTTAGTCGCGTAAGTAAGCTCTTGAGATCTAGTTAAGTTAATACTTTCAACTCTGATTTCAAACTCACTTTCAGCTAGCTTAATTTGTTGTTTAGCAAATGACAATTGATTATTAAGTGTTGTTTTAACAAATGCATCATTAACTTTAAGACCCATACTAATTCGATTGATTTGGTCTTCAGCTAATGTCTTTTCGTTTTCATATAGTGATTCTACTTTAATCAATTGTAATTCATGTTCTTTTTTAGCGATTTCTAGTAAAGATTCTTGATAGATTATCTCTGAGTTTGCATCTTCTTTAATAACTTCGGCTTTAATTTTAGCTTCGTTTTGATATTCCACAATTGTTCTATCAATTTTGTATATCTCACTATTTAGCTTAAACAACTCAATATCTTTTTTAACAAGTTTCTTTTGATTTACTTTTAATGAGTCGTAAGCATTAATATCCTCAACTATAGTAGACTTTCTAAAATGTTCAAGCTCTTTTATACCTGAAAGAAGAGATCTATATGCTTCTACAAGCTCTATTTCTAATAATTCATTATTTTTCATTACTTGTAATTCACTAATTCTAAGATCTTTTTTCATTGAGAATATTTCTCTAAGACTATTTAGTTTTGTACGTAGTGTAGTTCTTAACAGGTCTATTTGATCTGTTGATAAATGTTTATATTCATTCAATGCTTCACGATCAAATTTGATTTTATGAAGGATTCTTGCTTCATCAATATTTATTTTTTCTTCAGCAAGTTCATATTCAAGTTTGTTATTTAACTTAGCATATTCTATATTAGCAGTTAATAAATTTGTTTTAAATTCTCTTTCAAATTTACCAAATTTCTTGTTAAACTCAATTGATTTTTTATCTTTTGGAGCCTTAAATTCCGCTTTATCTATCTTTTCAAATTGTTTTAATAGTTTTGAAACTAGTGTTAAATCATTCCTTTTTTCTGCATCCATTATTTTAAGTCTAATGTCATGTAATTTTTCTTCTTTTGAATCACTGATAACAACGGGTTCGTCTTCGTCAGTGTATATTTCTGAATGAATTCTTTCGCGTTCTAATTTAATATTCTTATTTAATTCTTTTATCAACTCTTGATGATTATCTTCAACTTCTTTTATTTGAGTTTCTTGACTTTCAACTTTTAATATATGGTCTTGTTCAATTTGTGCTTGAAGGCTTTCTTTATTGTCAACTTCTGTAAAAGAAGCAGATGATGAAGAATTTAATTCATAAAAACTCTTAATGTGGGCTTTGATTTTATCTAAAAAATCAAACTCTAGTTCTGTAATTTTATCTTCAATAAATCTAAATTCGTCTAATTTTGCTGAAATATTGTTTCCTCTTCGTTCAAATACTTCGTTCATCATATTTGTTATTTGATTGGTTATCTCATATTGCTTATCGAAAAGATTACTATTAGCAATACCTAAAGTTCTTTGATAAGAAATTTCAAAATTATACATTTCTTTGATGCTTGTAACTAATTTATTATGTAACTCATCAATAGAATTTAGTTTTTCCTTGGTATTTTCATTGTCAAAAAAACGAATTTCTTGACGAGAATTAAATATAGTATTCTCAGCATCAATCATTTCATTCAATTGTTTTATGACAGTATCACGATCAACATCGTCAATAGAAATATTAAGTTTTGATATTTCATTGTCTAGTTCGTTAATACGTCTTTTAGTTTCTGTTATTCTTAAGTTGTTCTTTTTCTTAACCTCAATATTCGCCTTTAACACTTGATCAACAAGTCCTTTTAACACTTGTGATTCTGAAGCAATATCAGACTCAATAAGAGTAGATATCTCTTTATTAGCTACTGAGATTACTTTTGGTAAGTTAGATTTAAATACTTTTGCCATATTAATCCTCCTCCCCAATCATTTCACTATTAATTGAAATTAATTCTTGTGAAGTTTTTTCATGTTTAATTTTTGACAGTTCAAATAATGCATAAGCAAAACTCGTGCTGTTGTTTCCGATAACAGCATCAAATTCTTTGTTTTCTTTGAAGTAATCATTTCTTATAAGTTTAAGCTTATCAAAGTAGAAGTTAAAATTATCCATTAATTTAACATAACATTCTTCAAATGTACTTTGTAAGTTCTCATTCATAGCTTTAATTAGATTCTCTTTCTCATTTGTTAAGAACTCTAATCTTTTTTGTTTTTCATTTAATTCATAATCAATAACTTTTTGAGCATCACCAATTGATTCCTCTAATTTTGGTCTAACAGCAAATATGTTTTGCTCATAATTTTTGGTAAGATTCATTAATGACTTGCTTGTGTCACGTAAATTTTCTTCATGTTCTAAATAGATACTACCTTTAGTTTTTTCAACTGATTTAAGTAGATTCAAATATTTAGTTTCTGTACTTAGAACACTATCATTATACCTTGCTTCAGCTGTTTCATGAGCAATATTATAAATTGTTAATTCATAATTTAAGAACTTTTTAGCTTCTTGATCTTTTTCTTCTAAACCTTCAAGGGATGCTTCAAATTCAGATTCAATTTGACTAATAATTTTATCAATTGAAGCTACTTTTTGAGCCAATCTTTCTTCTCTTGTTGTAGCTATTCTATCAAGCTGATCTTGAAGTGGTACTAAGAATTTATTTTGCTCTTCTTCGATAATGTTTACTTCTCGTAAAGAGTCTTCTTTTAGATCGTTAAACTCTCGTTTAAGAATCTCGATTTTTTGCTCTTTTTCAATCTTGTGAGATTCTCGTTCTTTATTTCTTATATCGACGAAAAGATTAAAATCATCTTCAGCAGGTCTTACTTTATCAGCCATTTCAACTTTTAACAGCTCTTTTGCATTTATCGCATTTTCCTCTGCATAAAGGATTCTTTCTTCATCTGATTTTGTTAGTATTTTATATAAATCTCTAACTTCATTTGAAAGATTAGTCTGAAGTGATACAAGTTCATCAAAAACGCTTGTAAACAGTTCAGTAATAACATCAAGTAATGATTTATCTTCGAAAATAAAGTCACTTATGTGCTTTATACCTGAGTTGATATCATCAGTAATAGAAGTAGTATGTGATTTTCTTGAAGCATCTAAATTGCTGATTTGTTTTTCAAACTCTAATTGTGATTTTTGAAGTTGTCTCTTATATTTTCTTAGTCTTGATTCATTAGCAGTAGTAGATAATTTATTCTTAATAGTTCTTTGGTCTAAATTATTCATAAAATCTACAGCTTCATATAAATAACGATAGTTAATAGAAATAAACTCTCTTGCTCGTTCAAGCAACAAAGTATCATTTTTCATTATTTCCACTCTTTGTTCATTATTCAATGATTCATCTGAAACATTTTTGATCATGTCATTAATAAAACTTTCAAACATTGATCTAGATCTATCAAATCTTGATAGTCTTTCATCAATTACTTCATTTGCTCTCTCTAATGATCGCTTTGGACCTCTTAATTCTCGTCTTAAAGCCTTATCAATCATTTTAGATTTTTCATCATACTCATCTTCTAATTCACGTTTTAATTTTTCTAATTTATTCTTTTCTTTTGATATTTCAATATCGATTCTACTAGAATTTGCAGATTCTAATAAGTTAAGATTATTTACAGCATCATTGAGTTTCAAATTATCCTCAACTAATGATTGAGTTACAACTTCAATTTTATATTTCTTTTCTAAATCAATATTTTCAATTTTTGTTTGTAAATCATCAGAGAATAAAGAAATATCATAATCAACATCAATAGCAGCAAGCTCTTTTCGATGATCCAAAAATGCTAGCTCAGTTTCATGTTTGCTTTTAAGAAGTGATCTCTCAAGTCTTATGCTATTCATTGTAAGTCTATTAGTTTCTCCAGCTTTATTATGTCTTAATTTAGCCTTTTCAACGTCTTCATCAAATTTAGCTTTTGCATGAATATCACTTATGAATTTATTGTTTTCAGTTTTAGCTAGTTCATGCTTTAACTCAGCAAATCTAACATCTCTATCATATTCACTAGTCACTTTAACTTTTTCATGATTCAATTTAGCATATTTAACTAAATATCTTTCATGGATTTCATTTTTTTCAATATTTTCTCTAATTTTGTTCACTTGAATTTCTTTTAATGGTTCAGCAGTATCTATAAATTTGTTGATTTCATCTATTTCAAGATTAATATCTCCAATTTCTTCAAGTTTGCTTTTATTTAAAGCTAATATCGCGAGTTTTATTTCACTATAAATTTCGTTATATTTAGCTAAGTAATCATTTCTAAGTTTGGCATGCTTAATAATAAACGCATCATTTGCTCGTTCAACGTTGCCAAGTTGCTTTTGAAGGTCAAGGTTAAGATCTTTAAAATAATCTCCAGTTTCCTTAATTTGTAGTTGATCTTCAAGTAAGAATACTTCAAGCTTATCAATGTTTAATAATTCTTGATCTTTACAACTTTCAAAGTGATTAGCTGTTTCTTCAACGAATCTAATTTGCTCATTGTGAAGACCTTCTTCATAGCTAAGAGTAGTATTAGCTCTTAAGTTATAAAGATCTATTTTCATTTCAATTGTTTTTTTATAATTCTTATCAGCATTCTTTTTTTCATCTTTTTGTAACTCTTCAAGTTTCTTAAGATTCATTAATAAATCTTTTTCAATAAGTTCTTTTCTAACTGAAAAATCAGTATTAAGCATACTGAGTTTTTCCGTTAATTCAAGATTTATTGTATTATACTTAGATATTGTTTTATCTCTAAGCTTTTGAGCAACATCTTTTAGCTTTGTTATCTTAATATTTGCATCTCTTCGTACTTTAGTAGTAGAGGAATTCATTTGCTTATTTGCATTTGCCTCGCGATCAGCAAGTTCTTTATTGATTTCTGAAATTAAATTAGCAGTAGCTTCTGTATCTTTTGCCAATTCCTCAATAAATGCATTTTTAAAACTTTCAATTTCTAACATCTGTTTGTTATTAATTTGTGAATATTCTTCAATCTGAGAACGATGTTTTTTAGTATTTTCATCAAAATTAGCGTTGTAAGTAGCTAATTTATCATGATATGATGCAATGCTTTCCGCAAACTTGTTTGATATATTTAGTAAATCAACTTTTTCTTGATTTATAAGTTCTTTTTCTTTTAATGCTAAGTCTTTAGTAATAGCGTCATGAACTTCTTTAAGACTATCTTTGATTTCCTGTAACTCTTCATCTAGTCTCAAGTCAGTTGCGATATATTTTTTTAATTTATTATCCATTGCCTTAGCTATTCTTTGGTTTCTTAATAGTGCTTTTTCAGATAATTCAATAAATTTCTTTTTTGACTTTTTTTCCTTAGCTAAAAAATCTTTGTGGTTCTCCAAAGATTTTTTTTCATGGTTTTTATTTAGTGTATCTATTTTCTTTGTAATTGGTGCGACTTTTTTGTTAAACTCAATTTCTAAGTTGAATGAAGTTATATCAAAACTCTTCAAACCAGTTTTTATCATCATCAGCACCTCCCAAATGTATTAAAATAGCCATTTACTTAAATAATTTTACCATAAAAACGGAATATTTACAATATAATATATATTTTATATATATATGGCTTAAAATTAGTAAGTATTATTTGGTAAAATAGCTTGGATATTGTATAATTTGTTTGAGGTGTTTACTATGGAAGAGCGTATTTTTACTAATAAAACCATAGAGGATGATATTGAGAACCATTCTCTAAGACCAAAGTTTTTAAAAGAATACATTGGTCAAACAAAAGTTAAGGAAATGATGGATATTTTCATTAGGGCAGCTAAAGGTCGTAATGAAGCTCTTGATCATGTTCTTTTATATGGGCCACCTGGACTTGGAAAGACTACATTAGCAAACATTATTGCGAATGAAATTGGGGTTAACATTAAGATTACGAGCGGACCTTCAATCGAAAGAAGCGGTGATTTAGCAGTCATACTTACGAGTTTAGAACCTGGAGACATTCTTTTTATTGATGAAATTCATCGTTTACCTAGAATTGTTGAGGAAATTTTGTATCCAGCAATGGAAGATTTTGTAATAGATATCATTGTAGGTAGAGATACAACAAGTAAATCTATTAGAGTTGATTTACCACCTTTCACACTAGTTGGTGCAACAACAAGATTTGGAGATTTAAGTGCACCACTTAGAGATCGTTTTGGTGTAGTTCATAAACTAGAATATTATAGTACTGATGAACTTAATGAAATTTGCACTAGAACTGCAAGTATATTTGAGACAGAAATAGTTAAAGAAGCTGCGGTAGAAATAGCTAGAAGGAGCCGCGGTACTCCTAGAATAACAAATAGATTATTTAGAAGAGTAAGAGATTTTGCAGATGTGTTAAATGATGGAGTAATAAGCATGGATATGTGTACACTTGCATTAGATAAATTGCATATTGATGAACTTGGTCTTGATTCAAAAGATCATGATTACTTAATTGGAATAATTGAACGTTTTAATGGAGGTCCTGTAGGTCTAGAAAGTTTAGCTGCATCAATCGGAGAAGAAGCAACAACAATCGAAGATGTATATGAACCATACTTGTTAAAAATCGGATTTATAAAAAGAACACCTAGAGGAAGAGTAGCAACAGAAAAAGCATACAAACATTTAAAGAAGAAACATAATATGAGGTTATTTTAATGAAAGTAAAAGATTTTGATTACATCTTACCAGAAGAGTTAATTGCTCAAACTCCATTAAAGGATAGAGCATCATCTAGACTCTTATTATTAAACAAAGAAAATGGTCATATCAAACATGACCATTTTAATAATATCGTAGAATATTTAAATCCAGGAGATGTTCTAGTATTGAATGATACATCAGTAATACCTGCAAGATTATTTGGAGTTAAGGAAAAAACAAATGCAGCAATTGAAATTCTTCTTTTAAAACAAAAAGAAGGTGACATTTGGCAATGCTTAGTAAGAAAAGCACGAAAGATTAGGCTTAATACAATTATTTCATTTGGTGAAGGACTACTAAAAGCTAAATGTGTTTTTGTAGGTGAAGATGGTATACGCGAGTTTAAAATGATGTATAAAGGTGTTTTTTATGAAATTTTAGATCAGCTAGGCGAAATGCCTTTACCTCCATATATTCATGAAAAACTGATTGACCAAGATAGATATCAAACAGTTTACAACAAGTATAAAGGTAGTGCTGCGGCACCTACTGCAGGTCTGCATTTTACCAAAGAACTTATGGAAGAAATAAGAGCTAAAGGTGTAACAATTACATTTGTAACTCTTCACGTTGGCCTTGGAACTTTTAGACCGGTGCAAGTTGATACAATCGATGAGCATGTTATGCATAGTGAATATTATATGATGAATAAAGAGTGTGCTGAAATATTGAATAAGGCCAAAGAAGATAAGAGAAGAATTATTGCTGTGGGTACAACTTCGCTTCGTACACTTGAAACAATCGTTTCTAAATTTGGTACATTTACAGAAACTACAGGTAATTCAGAAATTTTTATATTCCCTGGGTATAAGTTTAAAGCAATAGATGCTCTAATAACTAATTTTCATTTACCTAAATCAACACTGATTATGTTAGTAAGTGCCCTTGCTGGAAAAGAAAACATATTTAACGCCTATAACGAGGCAATAAAAGAAAAGTATAGATTTTTCAGTTTTGGAGACTCAATGTTCATAAGTAACTAATAAAAAAAACTGATATTAATCAGTTTTTTATTTTTTTGGTCTTAGTTTTGCAGTAAAGTGTCTTAATACAGGAGGTTCATATTCAAACTCTAACCCTTTTAATGACATTCTGTTTTTATAAACTTCAATTGTAGCTTCTGCTACAACATCTAAATGTTTATAAGTATACGTTCTTCTAGGAATTGTTAATCTCATTAATTCTAAAGGACTTTCTAAATTCTCTCTAGTATCTGGATCTCTTCCCATTAAGAATGAACCTATTTCTACCGGTCTAACTCCAGCTTCAATATAAACAGCATTAGATACAGCTTGAGCTGGGAACTCATAATAAGGAATATGCGGTGCAAATTTTTTACAATCAACAAATACTGCATGTCCTCCTGTTGGATACTGTATTGGTACACCAGCATCTCTTAATTTATCTCCTAAATATCGTACTTGATCCAAACGATGTTCAAGAAAATCTTCTTCTAAAGCTTCTAAAAGACCTACACTAAGAGCTTCCATATCTCTACCAGTTAACCCACCATAAGTAGGAAAACCTTCCATTGGAACAATATATGTACGACATTGATTGAATAAATCTTCGTCGTTTTTAATTGCAATAATTCCACCTATATTACTTAAACCATCTTTTTTTGCACTCATTAAGAATATGTCAGCTAAATCAAATGCTTCTCTAGATATTTCCTTAATACTCTTATTTTCATATCCTTTTTCTCTTTGTTTAATAAAGTATGCATTTTCAGCGTATCGAGCTCCATCGATTAATACAGTAATTCCATATTTAGTAGCGATTTCTCTTACTCCACGCATATTTTCCATACTTACAGGTTGCCCACCAGCACTATTATTTGTAATAGTCATAATAATTCCAGCAACATTTTTAGCACCTTTATCAAGGATCATTTCATCAAGTCTTTTCAAGTCGAAATTCCCTTTGAACGGGTGATAATTTTCAGTATCAAAACACTCATCAATTACACAATCAAGCGCTCTAGCACCTGCAAGCTCAACGTGAGCTCTTGTTGTATCAAAATGCATATTACTTATAAAATACATCTCATCACCAGTTACTAATTGTGGAAGGACTACTTGTTCAGCTCCTCTACCTTGGTGAGCTGGAATGAAATATTTATATCCAGTTATATCTTTAACTACTTTGTCCATTTTGTAAAAACTTCGTGAACCAGCATATGCCTCATCACCCATCATTAGTGCTGCCCATTGGTACTGACTCATAGCTCCAGTTCCACTATCTGTTAATAAATCGATGTAAACATCTTCACTTCGCAATGAAAAAGGGTTATATCCTGCAGCTTCTAAGAATTTAATTCTTTCTTTTCTTGTTGTAATTTTAATTGGCTCTACCATCTTGATTCTATATGGGGGAGCAACATATCTCTTTTCCATAAATAAACCTCCAAAAATTATTGTTATTTAATTTTACCAAAGTTATTATATATTATTATGGTAGCGTTTACAATAGCAAACGCACTTATTTTAAACATATTTATTTCTTTGAATATACAAGTAAAAAATACCAACTATTTTAATGTGCCATGACTTACATAAATGAATAGCAATCCATATAAATAACCAAGTAGCAAAGCGAACGGAACCCAAACTATCAGATAGACAAACCTGCTAATACTGAAGAAGTAAGTAAGTGGCGTCCCTTTAACAACTGGTTGCATCATATAAAACATATTTACTTCAAGTGGTCTATTAACAACATAACTAATTATAAAACCAACAAATCCCATGGAAAGTGAAACTATCACGAAAATCCAAAAATCCTTTTTATTAAGTTTGAAATCATTCACTTTGATCAAATAGATACCAGCAATAATTATTCCTAAATGTCTCAAGAAAAACTGATAAAAATTATATCTAGATGGACCATCTCTTAAATCAGATCCAAGAAGAGTAAGAACTGCTCCAAATCCCCAGTATGTAGCCAGTACAAAGAAGAATCTTTTTCTAGTAATTAATGCTAAACCTGAAAAAATTACTGCCCAACCACAAGTAGCCTCAGGTAAATATTCATACCAAGGAAGATTATTATTATATGCATATATCCACAACGTTACATTTGTAAGCAACATTAAACTACCAAAGGTTAATCTTACAACTTTTTCGTACTTATTATCTTTTAGCAGATGAACATATTTAAAAGCCAAATATATCATTACACTTGAGAACACTAATACAGATATATGTGCTAAACCCCATAATTGAAATTCTTGCGCACCACCATAGGGTACTCTGTAAAAGAAATTTGCCATGTTATCACCTCACAATAATTATACTATTTTAACTTTAATTTTTACAAGTTATGCGTTAAAATATTAAAGGGAGTTGATAAAATGGCAGAGTTAAACTATTGTCCACATTGCGGTGCAGCATTATATGAAATAGCAAATGATTGTGAGTTTTGTGGTAAACCACTAAGACAAAAAAAGAAGTCATTAAACGAGCAAGTAAACGATTCGGCTAGAAGCTTTTCAGAAAGCGCTAAAAAGTCGATTGAGAAAGCAGAAAATAACGCTGATTTTGATATAGTAATCTTTATTGTATTACTTATATTCTTTTGGCCAGGAGCACTTATTTATTACTTCGTTAAAAACAATTAAAAAACAACACCCTAGAGTGTTGTTTTTTTATTCTTCAATAGGTTTAATATATTTGATTAAATACACAAACGGTGTATCTAGAAATGCAACGGCAACTTTAATTAGATATGTTGTCCAAAATATTTCTTTTACAACTTCAAATGGTAAAACACCAAGAAAAGCTATTGGAACAAAGATTAATGAATCAACAAACTGACTAATAATTGTAGAACCATTGTTTCTAAGGGCTAACCACTTAGTTCCCGGCAATTGCTTCTTAATATAACTAAATAAATATACATCAAGCATTTGTGATACAGCATATGCAGTCAAACTACCAAGTGCAATACGTGGTAACAGACCAAAAATCATTTTCATACTCTCATTGATTTCAACACCAAAATCATTTGGTTCAAATAATAATGCCATTTGCATTATTATTACAGTAGCAATTAAACTAAAGAATCCAATATATACTGCTTTTTTAGCCTCTTTTTTACCATACTTCTCACCAATAGCATCTGTAACTAGAAATAACGTTCCATACATAATGTTCCCAAGAGTAGCGGCAACAATAAAACCATTACCAAAGTCAAAATCAATACTTTTTGTTACTTGGATGTTAGCTAGTATCGTACCCATTGCTATCCAGGCAAATAATCCAGTCTTTCCAAATAACTTGTAAACTCCAACTATTAAAGCAAAGTTTACCAATGCAAATAAAAACCATAATAAAATATTCATGTAATTCCTCCTAGTTTTGATATCGCAGGATGGTTACGAACTGCGTGGGTATAATATATATTATTATTGTAGTGATGTCAATTGTTTCATATAATAAAAGCAAGTACTATCAAAAATTGCGATTTAAAATATGATATATTATTTGTAGGAGGTGAAAAATATGTGGAAAATTAACATTCAGGAAGCAATAAACTGGATTGATGGAAAGCTAGAAGATAAACTCACTTTAAAAGAGATTAGCGACTATCTAGGATACTCAGAATTTCATACTAGTCGTAAATTCAAAGAGTATACAGGAAGTACATTAAAGCGCTACATTATGCTAAGAAGATTAACGAAAGCAGCAAGAGAGTTGCGGGATAATAATATTAGAATTATTGATGTTGCATTTAAGTATGGGTTTAATAGTCAAGAAGCATTTTCTAAGTCGTTTAAAAAAATATTTAATATAAATCCAGGTGAATACCAAAAAACAGTAAAACCAATTCCATATATTTTTAGAAAAGATATCCTTTTCCCTCAAATTTTAAATAAAAAAGGAGAGATTATTATGGTTAAAGATGAAGAAATCAAAATAAGACTCGAAGAGATTAAAGAACATAAGTTAGTATATATAAAAAGAAGTAATGTAGATAATTATATCGACTTTTGGGATCTTGTAGATCAAGAAGAAGGTATGGATTGTGATCATCTTCATGGTGTTTTAGCCAGTATTCCTGGTATTTATCCTGAAGGATTTGGAGCTTTTACAAATGATGGCTATTTGTTCGGAACTGATGCACCAATTAATTATGATTTAGGTGATTTACCTTTTAATGAAAAGATTATTCCAACCAAACAATATTTAATATTTGAACATCCTGGTTTTACAGAAGAACATTTTAGTGAAGCTCTTAATCAAGTTAGAAGAATAGCATTAGAAAAATTCGACTTTGAAATAAATGACTATGTAATCGATGATTCATTTGTAAAAGCATATGAACATAGTGGTTTAGAACTTTGCTATTACTTTATACGCGTTCCACTAACAAATAAATAGTTTTTAATTATAAAAGCAAGGCAAACTGCCTTGCTTTTTTATATAATCTAGATATTTCCTTAATAAAAACATGTTTTTCTAGTATAATATATAAAGAATACGAAGCGAGGTGACGATGATGATTCTTAAAACAGGTATAGATATTGGGAGTACAACAATTAAAGCTGTTGTCATAAATGAAGAAAATGAGATAGTTTATAAGACCTATCTACGTCATAGAAGTAGTATAACTAGGTCCTTAATGGATATTTTGGATACAATTAAAAAAGAGTTTAATGATGATTTGATGTATTTTAACTTTACAGGTAGTGCAGGAATGCTGCTTGCAAACTCAATAAAAATGCAATTTACCCAAGAGGTAATTAGTGCAACCAACGCTTTAAGAAGTGTTGGAGATGATTTTGATGTTTGTATTGAACTTGGTGGAGAAGATGCAAAAATTATCTTTTTTGATGGAAATAATATCGAGCAAAGAATGAATGGTACTTGCGCTGGTGGGACTGGTGCATTTATAGATCAAATGGCTACATTACTTAATGTAACCTCTCCAGAAGTTAATGAATTAGCTAAAAACTATGAAAAAATCTATCCAATTGCTTCTAGATGTGGTGTTTTTGCTAAAAGTGATATCCAGCCCCTTTTAAATCAAGGTGCTAGCCACAATGATATTGCTGTTAGTATTTACCAAGCAATTGTTAATCAAACAGTTGCTGGACTAAGTCAAGGTCGTAAAATTAAAGGTAGAGTAGCATTTTTAGGTGGTCCTTTGACATTTGCGAGTGAACTTAGAAAAAGATTTATCGAATTTTTAAATTTAGAAAATGTTTACGTCCCAGAAAACGGGGAAGTATTTGTGGCATATGGAGCTGCAATATCTGCAACTGAGACTAAAACTACTGCAACAGGACTTATTGATATAATTAATGACTATAATAAAAACAGAAACTTTAAAGCTAGAAAAAGCCTAGGTGCTTTATTTAAAGATGATCAAGAACTAGCTGAATTTAAAGAAAGACATGCAAAAGCAAGTTTAGTTGAACGTGATTTAAAAACATATAAAGGTAATGCTTACCTAGGTATTGACGCAGGGAGTACAACAACAAAGTTAATATTGCTTAGTGATAAGAATGAAATTCTTTACTATTATTATTCACATAATAAAGGAAACCCTGTTGAAATGGTTAAAGGAGCATTACATGAAATATACAAACTTAAAAACGATGAAACTATCATAAAAGGAGCTTTATCTACAGGATATGGTGAAAATTTAATTAAATATGCATTTAATCTTGATACAAGTGAAGTAGAAACAATATGTCATTCAAAAGCAGCAAAATTCTTTATGCCAGATGTTGATTTTATTATTGATATTGGTGGACAAGATATGAAATGCTTTAAAATTGAAGACGATGTAATAACATCAATCATTCTAAATGAGGCTTGTTCTAGTGGTTGTGGTAGTTTCCTAGAAACTTTTAGTACTTCCCTAGGTTATGACATCAAAGACTTCGCAACACTTGCTGTAGAGTCTAAAAACCCTGTTGATTTAGGTAGTAGATGTACAGTCTTTATGAATAGCGGTGTCAAACAAGCACAAGCAGAGGCTGCTAACACATCTGACATTAGTGCTGGACTTGCTTATAGTGTAGTTAAGAATGCATTATATAAAGTAATCCGTGCTGTAGATATAAAAAGAGAACTTGGAGAAAAAATTATTGTTCAAGGTGGTACTTTCTATAATAATGCTGTATTACGTGCTTTTGAAAAAGAAATTGGAATGGAAGTAACTAGGCCAACTATCGCTGGTTTAATGGGTGCTTTTGGTGCTGCTTTGATTGCTAAAGAGCTAAACAAAGAAAAATCAACTTTAGTATCGTTAGATGAGTTAAATAACTTTAGTTATACAACAAAACAAGCTACGTGTAAGAAATGTAGTAACTTTTGTCCTCTTACAATAAATATATTCAACACTAAGAAGTATATTTCTGGAAACAGATGTGAAAAAGGGGCAGGGATTACATCAGATGTTGTAAATTTACCTAATCTATATTTATACAAATATGATAAAGTACTTAGCTATCAATCAGATAAAGCAAAAGAATACAAAGGTAAAATTGGTATTCCTTTGGTTCTTAATATGTATGAAAACATACCATTTTGGTTTACTTTCTTTGATAATTTAGGTTATAAAGTAGTCTATAGTGATCGCTCAACTAAAGCAATATATGAACTTGGCCAAGATTCAATGCCTAGTGATACTGTTTGCTACCCTGCAAAACTTGTTCATGGTCATATTGAAAACTTAATTATTAAAGATATCGATTACGTTTTTTATCCAAATATGCCATTTAATTTTATTGAAAAGAATCATCGTGATAATGAGTTTAATTGTCCAGTAGTTGCATTTTATCCTGAAGTTATTGGTGCAAATATGGAGAATGTTGATTTAAGTAAGCTATTAAGTCCTTATTTAAGTTTAAATAATAAAAAATTCTTTATTAAAGATATTAAAGATAACATTATGAAAGATTTAGGACTAAGTAAAAAAGAAGTCTCTAATGCTTTTGAACTAGCATTAAATGAATATATCGCATTTAGAGAAGATGTTTTAAATGAAGGTGCAAAAGCGCTAAAATACGCTGAAGACAATAATAAAAACATTATTTTACTTGCTGGTAGACCATATCATATTGATCCAGAAGTTAATCATGGAATACCTAAATTATTACGCAGTTTAGGCGTTGTAGTTATTAGTGAAGATAGTATTAATACATCAGCAGATCAAGAAAAAGTAAATGTTTTAAATCAATGGACTTATCATACAAGGTTATATGATAGTGCTAAATTTATAACAAACATAAAAAATGCTAATTTGATTCAATTAGTTTCATTTGGTTGTGGATTAGATGCCATTACAAGTGATGAAGTAAAAGAAATCATTGAATCAAGTGGTAAACTATATACTCAAATCAAAATTGATGAAGTAAATAACTTAGGATCAGTTAATATCCGTGTTAGAAGTTTACTTTCAACGATGAAAGGGGTGTCTAAAAATGGCTAAATTAGTGTATGAAGATGGAAGATTGTTATTTACCAAAGAAATGAAAAAAGAATATAAAATGTTGATTCCAGCTATGGCACCATATCATTTTGAGTATTTTGTTACGTTGCTAAAAAGTGAAGGTTACAACGCAGAAATACTAAAAAATAATAGTTTTGATGTAATTCATGAAGGTATGAAATACACTCACAATGATATTTGTGTACCAGCTATGCTTGTTATCGGGCAGTTTATTGATGCTGTTAAAAATAATGGGTATGATGTCCATAAAGTAGCTCTTGTCATGACTCAAACAGGTGGTGGATGTAGAGCTAGTAATTATGTAAGCTTAATTCGTAAGGCATTTAAGAAAGCTGGATATGAGTTTATACCTATTGTTAGTTTTAATGCGGTTGGGCTTGAAAAAAACCCTGGATTTAGTATTAATAGAAGTATTACATTAAAACTGATCACAGCTTTAATCGCTGGTGATGTAATGATGCAGTTATATAACGAAGTAATTCCTTATGAGGTGAATAAAGGTGATACCGAAAAGGCTTATCAAGAGGTAAATACTACTCTAAATGAGTATTTCTATTATCCTGATTATAAAGTGTTTTATCATCCAACTAGACTCTTTAAAAAGATAATTAAGCGCTTTAGCGAGGTTGAAGTTGATAGAAGTGTATTAAAACCAAAAGTTGGAATTGTTGGAGAAATATATGTTAAATACAGTCCACTTGGTAATAATGGGCTTGAAGAAATATTAAGAAGTGAAGGGTGTGAGGTAATTACACCAAACATATTTGATTTCTTTATCTATACATTTGATAGTAGTATTCACGATATTGATAAATATGGTGGAAGCAAAAAAGTTAAGTACTTATATAAAATATTAATAAGGTTTATTGAATTTAGAAGAAATAAAGTAAGAAAACAACTAAAAAAATATGGATTTAGAGTTCCTATTAAATTTTATGATTTAAGAGATTATGCAACTGGCTTTATTAAGCGCGGTATGCATGTTGGAGAAGGTTGGTTACTAACAGCTGAAATGATTGAATTGATCCACATTGGAAGTCCTAATATAGTATGTACACAGCCATTTGGTTGTCTACCGAATCATATTGCTGGTAAAGGTATGATTAAAAAAATAAAAGAGAAATATCCAATTAGTAATATCGTTGCGATTGATTATGATACTAGTGCAACGGAGATTAACCAATTAAACAGAATAAAATTAATGATTAGTAATGCTAGAAGAAATATGTAATTTGTAGTACTATAATACTGCTTTAAATAAAAATGAATTTGGTGATAAATATGGCAATAAGATACGAATTAATTAAAGAATGTAAGCAAACTGGAGCTAGATATGGTATTTTACACACTCCTCATGGGAGTTTTGAAACACCAATTTTTATGCCTGTTGGGACAAAAGCTGCAGTAAAAACTTTAGATCCACAAGAAGTAAAAGAAGTAAGTGATGGATTGATTTTAGGAAATACATACCATTTATGGTTGCAACCTGGTGATGAAATCGTGAAAGATCATGGTGGAATTAGAGGGTTTATGAAGTGGGATGGAGCACTATTAACTGATAGTGGTGGATTCCAAGTTTTTAGTCTTTCAGATATAAGAAAAATAACTGAAGAAGGTGTTGAATTTAGGCATCATAAAAGTGGTGAAAAACTGTTTATGAGTCCTGAAGATTCAATCAAAATTCAGAATAATTTAGGTGCTGATATCATCATGAGTTTTGATGAATGTCCACCGTTTGATGAGTCTTACGAGTATATGAAAAAAAGCGTTGAAAGAACACTTAGATGGGCTCAAAGAGGAAAAAAAGAACACAAGAGACCCCATGACCAGGCTCTTTTTGGAATTGTACAAGGTGGACCTTTCGAAGATTTGCGTAAAATGTGCGCAGAGGAACTAATAAAGATGGATTTCCCTGGTTACAGTATTGGCGGACTGAGTGTTGGAGAGAGCAAAGAAGAACAGTACAAAGTGCTTGACCACCTTAAAAATGTAATGCCAAAGGATAAACCAAGGTATTTGATGGGTGTAGGGACACCTGATGATATCATCGAAGGTGTCATTAGAGGTATCGATATGTTCGACTGTGTTAACCCAACTCGTCTTGCAAGACATGGGTCTGCAATGACTAGTATTGGACGTATCGTAATTAAGAATAAACAGTTCGAAAAAGACATGACAAAACTTGATCCAAATTGTGATTGTAAAGTTTGTAATACTTACACAAAAAGTTATATCAGACATCTCTTCAAAGCAGAGGAACAATTAGGACCAAGATTAGTAAGTTATCATAATTTATATTTCTTAAAAAATTTAACAATGAATATTAGAGAAGCAATAAAAAATGATAGGTTACAAGATTTTAGAAATGAGTTTTTCAAGAAATACTATTAGTAAGCCATTTTTTATAAAAAATAATATTTATTTTAATAACTAAAAATGTTATAATTTAGATAATAAGTAATTGGAGGTATATATATATGTTTGAATCAATAGATAATTTTAATCAAAAACCTGCAATTAAAGTAATCGGAGTTGGGGGTGGCGGAGGAAACGCAGTGAACCGCATGATTGAAAATGAAGTTCAAGGTGTTGAATTCGTAGCTATAAACACAGATGCACAAGTATTAAGACTATCAAGAGCTGATACAAGAATCCAAATTGGTAAGATGCTTACTAGAGGACTTGGAGCAGGGGCAGATCCAGATATTGGAAGAAGAGCTGCAATTGAAAGTGAAGATGAGTTACGTGAATTACTAACTGATGCTGACATGGTATTTATTACTGCTGGTATGGGTGGAGGAACTGGTACAGGAGCTGCTCCTGTAATCGCAAGAGTTGCGAGAGAACTAGGTTGCTTAACAATTGGTATCGTAACAAAACCATTCAGTTTTGAAGGTAGAAGAAGAGTAGCTACTGCACTTGAAGGTTTAGATGCATTAAAACCTTATGTTGATACTTTAATCGTTGTACCAAATGATCGTTTACTTTATGTTGTTGATCGTTCTACATCAATGTTAGAAGCATTTAGAGAAGCAGACAATGTACTACGTCAAGGGGTTCAAGGGATTGCAGAGATAATTACTGTACCTGGACTAATAAACGTAGATTTTGCTGACGTTAAAACTGTTATGAAAGACAAAGGTACTGCATTAATGGGTATTGGTATTGCTAGTGGTGAAGATCGCGCTATTGAAGCAACAAGAAAAGCGATACATAGTCCATTACTTGATGCAAATATTGATGGTGCTACTGATGCAATTGTAAATATATCAAGTGGTGTTAATATAGCCCTTTGGGAAGTAAATGAAGCTGTTGAAGCAATTCAAAATGCTAGTTCTACTGAAATTAACATTATTTATGGAACAACTATTAATCAAGATATTAAAGATGAAATTATAGTAACAGTAATCGCTGCTGGATTTGATGAAAACCGCAGTGTTAGTTTAGAAAACATCGGTGTTTCACCTGTCGAAGATTTTGAAGATGATGAAAAACCAAGTAAAAAAAGTAAAAAGAAAGCAAGAAGAAAGAAAAAAGAAGCTGCAGCTGTTGAAGCTAGCGAACCAGAAGTAGCTCCTGAAATCGAGGATGATTCGAAAAGTGCTATCCCTTCTTGGTTAAAATCTAGGTTTAAATAAGCACTTCGGTGCTTTTTTAATAGAGGTGATTTAATGAATAAACGATTTTTATTGATTTATCTAGCAGTAATGCTAGTAATTGTACTAACTCTTGTTTTAGCAAAAGATTTAAAGGATATATGGCTTATTATCCTCGTTGGACTAGGTTTTCTAATAACTAGTATCTTTACTTATTCAAGTAGGAAAAAATGAAATTCTTTGTGAAAGAAGTCTTAAAAGAGTTAGATAATAATGAAGTAACAGTTGTAGCCGCAACTAAATACTTTAATAGTGAAGAAATGAGAGAGCTTTTTAGTGAAGGTATCACACATTTTGGTGAAAACCGAGTAGAGCTTCTTTTAGAAAAATCATCAAATTTAGAAGATTTAGATATTACATGGCATTTAATCGGTACACTTCAGACAAAAAAAGTAAAAAAAGTGATTAACCTTGTTAGTTATCTCCATTCACTAGATAATATTAAACTAGCTGAAGAAGTTAACAAACGAAGAACATCTCCTTTAAAGTGTTTTATACAAGTTAACATAAGTAATGAAGAAACGAAACATGGCCTAGAAATCAATGAGGTTATTCCGTTTTTAGAAGCAATTGCTTCGTATGAAAATATTAATATCATTGGATTTATGGGTATGGCAAGTTATACTAGTAATGAAGAAGAAATAAGTAATCAATTCCAAAAATTAAATGATTTAACGAAGTATGTTAATGATGTAACTAATTTAAATATTAGTGATTTATCAATTGGAATGAGTAATGATTACCTTATAGCCTTAAAGCATGATTCAACATTTTTAAGACTAGGTAGTGTATTATTTAAGAAAGAGGTGTAAGTATGGGAAGAAAAAAAGGTGCTATTGATCGTGTACAATTTATCATGATGGAAAAAGATATTAATGTCTTTAAACTTTCTGATAAGTTATTACAAAGAACACCAATTATTGTTAACTTCGAAGAATATAGAGATGAAGAATCTAATAAGATAATTACTTTCTTAAGCGGAGTAACATACGCAATCGATGGAGAAATCGAAATGATAAAAGATAAAATATTCTTATTCGCAAGCAAAGAAGACTTTAAAGATGGGTCACTTCGTAAGTTTGTGGAGGAGTATAAGGAGTAGTTTTATATGCAAACTTTACTATTAGTACTATATTACGCATTAACAGCTTACTATTACATTATGATAGCTTATATTTTAATGAGCTGGATTCCTGAACTAAGAAGAAGTAAGTTTTACGGATTTGTATCTTCTGTTACTGATCCATATTTACGTATATTTAGAGGGTTAATTGTTATTGGGATGATGGATTTAACACCTATCATCGGTCTGATGCTTTACCAATTTGGATTAAGCGCTTTAGGTCAAGTAATCAATAGCTTATAATGGAATTTATCGATAAAGTAAAAGGATATTTAAATCAAGATCAAGTAGTTACTACTAAATTCTTAGATTTAAATCAACAGGCAATATTAAAAAATCTACTTCGAAAGAAAGTAGATTTTAGTTTGTTTGGAGGTTATGAGGGCGCTGAACTAAAGCGTGCAAGCATAAATTCAAATGATAATTTTGATATTTCATGTATCAAAATTAGTTATAATCCAAAATACTTAGCACTATCTCACCAAAATATATTAGGTACTCTATTATCATTATCAATAGAAAAAAGCGCTATAGGCGATATTTTACCTAAACAAGGTGTATTCTTTATAACAAAAGAGATTAAAGATTTCATATTAACTGAGTTTACTGAAATCAGTAATGTTTCAATTACTTTAGAAGAGATTGAATCAAGTGATATTAAAAGTGAAAAAGATCTAGAAGAACTAGATTTTACTGTAGACTCTATGAGACTCGACAGCATTGTTAGTAAAATAGCTAGAATCAGTAGAAATCAGAGTTTAGAAATGCTTAAAAGAGATCTCATTAAGGTAAATCACCTCACCGAGACTAAAGCTGTTAAGATTATCAGGGATAATGATATCATATCAATAAGAAAACATGGTCGTTTTATTATTATTGACACGTCTAAAAAGTCAAGAAAAGGTAAAATAATCGTAAAATACGGAAAATATGTTTAAAAAGGTTGTTTTTTAGATATTTTTTGTTAAAATTAGTTAGTATAAATCGAAGACGAGGACACGTATTGTGTATTACCTTTATTATAAGAGACCAAGATAAGCTGAAAACTTGGATAAAGCGTACATAATATATCACCTATGAGTTAAAATCCGATATGTAGGATTTTACGTATCTCTGCGTTAAAGAGCTTAAGCGCTAGGAAACTAGAACCAAGGTGGTACCGCGGATATTTCATTCGTCCTTTATTTAAGGGCGATTTTTTTATTATAAAAGGAGTGAATATTATGGCAAACGACTACAAATCAACACTGCATATGCCTAAAACGGCATTTCCAATGAGAGGAAACTTAGGTCAAAATGAACCTAAAATGCAAGAAGAATGGGATAATCAAGATTTATATAATCTTAGATTAAAGAAAAATGAAGGTAATACGGAATATGTATTACATGATGGGCCACCATATGCAAATGGTGATATCCATATTGGACATGCTTTAAACAAAACACTAAAAGATTTTGTTTTGAGATATAAAAGCATGCAAGGCTTTTATACAAGATATGTACCAGGATGGGATACTCATGGGCTTCCTATTGAGACGGCTCTTGTTAAAAAGAAAAAAATTAAAAGAAACTTAATGACTAAAGTAGATTTTAGATTATTATGTGAAGAATATGCTAAAGAGCAAGTAGAGAAACAAAAAGAACAATTTAAACGTCTTGGTATTCTTGGTGAGTGGGATAATCCATATGTAACACTTCAACCAAAATATGAAGGATCACAAATCAGAGTATTTGCTGATATGGTAGAAAAAGGTTTAATCTTCAAAGGTTTAAAACCAGTTTTCTGGTCTCCTTCAAGTGAAACAGCACTTGCTGAAGCTGAAATTGAATATCACGATAAAAAAAGTGCATCAATCTATGTTGCTATGGACGCAGTTGAAAAATTAGGTAAAATCGATGTTGATTTCCAATACTTAATCTGGACAACTACAGCTTGGACAATTCCAGCTAACCTTGCAATTGCAGTTGGTGAACAAATTCTTTATTCATTAATTAAAGTAAACGGTGAAAAGAACTATTTAGTAGCTAGTGAATTAATAAATGAACTTACTGCTTTATTCGAGTGGGAAAAAGTAGAATTAGTAAAAGAATTTAAAGGTAGAGACTTAGAAGGAATGAGTTACAAACATCCTTTATATGATAGAGTATCACCAGTAGTACTAGGTCATCACGTTAGTGTTGAGGGTGGAACTGGATTAGTTCATACAGCTCCAGGACATGGTGAAGATGACTTTATGATCGGACAAGTTTATGGTTTAGAAACACTTTGCCCAGTTGATGGAAAAGGTGTAATGACTAAAGAAGCTGTTCAGTATGAAGGACAATTCATTGATGACTGTGGTAAAAATGTTTGCCTTGATTTAGATGAAATGGGTCATTTGCTTAAATTAGTATGGATTACTCATAGTTATCCTCATGATTGGCGTACTAGAAAACCTGTCATCTTTAGAGCAACACCGCAGTGGTTTGCTTCTATCGAAAGTTTAAAAGATAAAATGATTGAAGAGATAAACAATATTAATTGGTACCCTAAGTGGGGAGAATTACGTATGACAAACATGGTAAAAGACAGAAAAGCTTGGTGTATCTCAAGACAAAGAACTTGGGGAGTACCAATTCCTGTATTTTATAACGAAGATGATACTGAAATCTTAGATAAAGAAGTAATAAACCACGTAGCTGACGTATTTTCAGAACACGGTTCAAATGCTTGGTACACTATGGAAACAAGTGAATTAATGCCAAAAGGATATACTAATCCTGCTAGTCCAAATGGAAACTTTAGAAAAGAAACTGATATTTTAGATGTATGGTTTGATAGTGGAACTTCTCATCACGGAGGAATGAAAGACTTTGGTCTTCCTTATCCAAGTGATTTATATTTAGAAGGTAGTGATCAATACCGTGGATGGTTTAATAGTAGTTTATCAACTGGTGTAGCTAGAATGGGTAAAAGCCCATACAAAACATGTTTAACACATGGTTTTGTATTAGACGGTAATGGTAAAAAAATGTCTAAATCAATTGGTAACGCTATGGATCCATTAAAAATCATTAGACAAATGGGTGCTGATATCTTACGATTATGGGTAGCAAGTGTTGATTACCAAAGTGATGTAAGAATAAGCAACGATATGATGAAACAAGTTTCTGAATCATACCGTAAAATCCGTAATACAATAAGATTTATGCTTGGGAACTTAGATGATTTTAATCATAATACTGATAGAGTAGCTTTCGAAGACTTAAATGAAGTAGATAAATATGTAGCATTAAAATTAAATAAATTAGTAAAAGATTGTACAAATAGTTATGATCACTTTGAATTTGATGCAGTTTATAGAGAAATCACTAATTTTGTAACACGTGAGTTAAGCGCGTTCTACCTTGATTTCACAAAAGATGTATTATATATTACAAAAGCTGATGATCATTCAAGAAGAAGTATTCAAACAGTTCTTTATGATACAACAATGACACTACTTAAACTATTAACTCCATTCATTCCTCATACTACTCATGAAGCATATCTTCATATGCCTCATAAAGTTGAAGAAAACATGTATTTAGAAAATATGCCTGTTGCACAAGAACTTGGTAATGATGAGTTAATTACAAAATATGAAAAATTTATGGATGTTCGTACTAATGTCCTTAAAGCCCTAGAAGAAGCAAGAAATAAACAAGTAATCGGTAAAAGTTTTGCGGCTAAATTAACACTTTATCCAGAAAATGAAGTTAAGGAATTACTTGAAAGTTTAAATGCTAACCTAGGTCAAATCTTTATCGTTTCTAAATTTGAAATGAAAGAAGGAAAAGGAGAGTACGAATTTAATAACCTTAGTATCGATGTAGAAAAAGCAGATGGTGAAACTTGTGATAGATGTTGGCAAGTTGTTGATGAAACCAAAGAAGGATTATGTCCTCGCTGCGAAACTGTCTTAAAATAGTTAATAAGATAGTAGAATTTAATACTTAATAATACCCTTGGACATAGGAAACTATGAAAAAATGAAAAAGT
>Ga0102814_10000613_pt1 | contig 25792 bp, 17 predicted proteins | sample ColrivemetaGS741_FD_79112 | JGI IMG/M metagenome (GOLD analysis project Ga0102814, IMG submission 79112) | Estuarine microbial communities from the Columbia River estuary - Flood tide ETM metaG S.741 | ecosystem: Environmental > Aquatic > Marine > Intertidal zone > Estuary | place: USA...
GGATCAATATCAGGCAGCACTTGATGAATTCAAGGCTTGTTTGAACATCTTGCCTGCCACTACTTCGGTTAATCAGGAACAAAAGAACAAAGTCTTGATCAATTCAAAACTGAGAGCTGGCGATTGTGCCCTGAAAACAAGAAAATATGATGAGGCTTTGGAACATTATCAATTTATTATTGACAGAAAAAGCAGATTTTCACCTTATGCCTTATTTCAAAAAGCCATTATTCAGCATTTAACAAAAAATGTTTACGGTGCAATATCCATTTTGCAATCCATCATTCAAAATTATCCCAAATCGGACATGGTTGGTATTAGTTTAATGCATCTGGGAGATATGTATACTGAATTAAATGAACCGACAAAGGCTTATGATGCCTATCTGGGACTTGTCAATAGTGAATTAAATGGAATTTCTGTACAGAACAAAGCCTACCTGAAGCTGGGTTTGCTGGCTTATAATATGGGTGACATTGAAAAATCTTCAGGGTTTTATAAAGACGTTCTTCAGAATAATCCGTCCGGGAATGAAAGAAAAGAAGCACTGGATGCCTTGGAAGAGATCTATATTAATGATCTGAATAGGGCAGGTGAATATTTGACTCTGGCAAAAGAAATGGGCGGGGTGACGCTGGCTAATCTTTATCAGGATTCGATAACCTATGTGGCCGCAAAAAGAACGTATGATAAGGATAGTCTCAAACTGGCTGTGATAGGATTTGATACTTATCTTGAGAATTATCCGAGGGGATATTTTGCAGTTGAAGCACATTTTTTCAGAGGTAAATCCCTTGTTTTTACAAAATCTTATAAGGAAGCGTATTCGGACTTTCAATATATTATACAGTTGGGTGAGGGCGAATATTATGGTGAATCCTGTAATGATGCCGCCATCCTGGCTTTTAATTATCTAAATGATTTTAACAAATCATATGAATATTATCAGATACTGGAAGGATTGCCTCTTGATGAGAATAAAGAATATGAGGCACAACTCGGAGCACTTAGGAGTGCATTCAGAGTCAATAGCCTGAACGGAGTGCAAAAATTTGCTGATAAGATTTTGAATAGCAAGTTAGCTACGGATAAAGAAAAATCTTCTGCACAGTATTACATCGGAAAAGTGGCATACAGCCATGAGAAATATGATTTGGCCATCCGGGCTTTTAACCGGGTCATCAGCTCATTTAAAAATAGTAATTTGGCTGCTGAAGCTAGATTTTTAATCGCAAATATCTATTTTCAACGAGGTGAATTTGGCCTGGCTGAAGATCTGTGTAAAAACGCAAATACATTTAATAGTGCCTATCCTTACTGGATCGCAAAAAGTTTGATTTTGCTATCAGATATACTTGTTAAAAAGGATGATTTGTTCAATGCCAGGGCTGCCCTGGAAGCTACAATTGAGAATTATAAAGAAGACAGTTCTATATTCAATGAAGCAAATTCTAAACTCCAAAGGGTTATTGAATTGCAAAATGAACAGAGCAGACTCGAGAAAGATAATAAAGATGGAACCATTAAAATGGATACAATCGATGAATAATAAGAATATTTTAAAAGGAATATTTCTAATTGCTTTGTACCTCTTTGCCGGACAAGATCAAGTAATGGCTCAGGGACAGTTAAATGTAGAGGAAGTCAAAGTAATTAAAGATTTTGAAGCCAGGCTAAAGGATTTTAAGAAAGTAAAACTCGAACCGGAATTGCCGGGTTTTGATATCTCAGAAAGATCCTATGAATATAAAATTTCGAGTAAACCTCTGAAGCTGGAATATGAAAAGCCCAGTATCAGACCACTTGCGTTGCCGGAAGATGAACTGGAAAGCATAAAGAGCACATATCTTAAGTTTGGATATGGTCTTCCAAATGCTTTTACCGGAGAACTGGCCTTAGGAAAGATGAAAGGTGATTTCTCAAGTTCTTTTGCCTTGAGACACAATTCAGCATCCAATAAGGATATAGTAAACCAGAAGTTTCTGACCAATGCATTGGACTTCGTCATCGCCAATACGTTTGAAAATGAACTAAAGTTAAATGCTAATGCATTTATGAATATCGATTATTTCAATTTATATGGGATTGTAGCCGCGGCTGACACAACAAAACAAAACCTGTCACCCCAGCGTCGGTTGATGCACTGGGATGTCTCTGCGGCCCTTAAAAGGGATGAAATAACTAATTCCATGAGTGCTTCTATTGGTATTAGGCATCAATTTATGCATAATAATATTGAAGGAGTAAATGCACATATGGTCAGACCTTCATTAGATGTCCATTTGGATCTATATCCTGATTTTAGTCTGATTATCCCGGTTTATTCGACCATTGCTTTCTCCAATTTTCAGCAAAAAGCCAGTTTGGTGGGCATCAAACCGGTTTTTCGGTTCAGCCGGCCTTTTTTCAGGCTTGAATTAGGCGCCGATGCGTTTTATGATGATAAATTCAAAATTCATCCTGAAGCCTATGTCGGACTGAATAAACTATTTAAATTCCTGGATATTTTCGCGGGGGTCAATTCAGAAGCTTTTATCAATACGATCTATAATAAAGGAATTGAAAATCCTTTTATGTTATTTGCTTCAGATGATTTCAGAACCTCAGTAATTGAAAGTTATTATGGAGGTGTTCGGGCAGATGTGGAAGGAGCCAAGATCGAATTTATCACGGAATATCGTTTATTGGAAAACCTGCATATGTTTGTTCCTTCAGCTGTAGATGATCGTCAGTTTGACATGATGTATGATAATGGGAAAGACCTGGCTATAAAAGGGATGTTCAGTTATAATATTACTTCCAACATCACTCTCTCAGGGGATTTAGTAAAACATTTCTATACGATGGATACCGTTGAAAAAGCTTGGCATCATCCTGATTTTGAAGCCAGCTTCACATCTCAGTTGTCTTTTTTGAATAATAAGTTATTGGTAGATGGCTCATTGTTTTTCAAAAGCGGTTTGTTTTACCCGGATGTGAACCAGCAAGCAGTTTCTTTACCTGTGCTCTTTGATATTAGTGGAAGGGTTCAGTATAAACTGATCGATAATTTTAGTGTTTTTCTGGAGTGGAACAATATCACAGCTACTAAATATAATCGATGGTATCAATATCCTTCCTACCGGGTTCATTTATTAGCCGGAATCAAAGCACAATTTTAGAAAGGATAATCCATTCCGAAAGTAAGGTAGCCATCTCTGAATATTGAAGTATTATTAAATTGCCAATGTTGGTTTTTTTCAGGATCCAGATATGGGGTTCTTAATTTATAGCCCAAATCGAGCCGCAAAAGCAAGAAATTAAAATTCAATCTAAGTCCCAGCCCTCCGGCAACAGCAATTTCATTATAAAAGCTGGGGGAGAAATTTTCGTTCTCAAGGTTTTCATCATCCTTAAACGTCCATACGTTACCTGCATCCACAAAAGCTGCACCTTCAAAATACCAGGGCAGGTCAAATCGGTATTCAATGTTGGCTTCAAGTTTAATATCCCCTTTCTGGTAGGCAATCTCATTTGGATTTTGTTTTGAATCATAAAATCCGCCTGGTCCGAGACCTCTTTTTTCCCAGGCCCTTATACTTTCAGGGCCACCTACATAAAACTGCTTTGTATAAGGAAGCGTAGAGTTGTCTTCATAGGGTAATCCAAATCCAAGGTAGAATCTGGAAACCAACCAACTACTGCCTCCGGATTTATAACTTCCGACAAACTCGAGATAGGTTTTGGCGTATTTTGCAAATTTCAGGTCATTGCTTTTATCCAAAACCCAGGTGTCTCTTTTAGCTGCAATTATGTTGTAAAGTTTATTTGTCAGAAATACTTCGTGGCCGGATAATTCAAATCCACCGTTGAACTGCCAGGAAAATCGACTAAAAAGCGGGTTGCTGGAATACGAATAGGCGATGTCCTTGAAAAGGAAGCCTGTAATTACCCTCTTACTCAAACTATTCAGATAAAAATTATCACTGAATAAGGTATCATTGATTATGGTCGGGTAGTAATAATCAATAGAGATCTGATTGATATGTAAATTTGAGTTTTTGCTTGGACTATACTGATACCCCAACGAGGCATTTGCTGACAGGATAGAAATTGTATTGGCCAGACTCATGAAATTACCCCCAACTGACAATTTTGTGTAGGCATAATTTCTGAATTTCTTGTATTCTGTCTTGCTTGCCAGACTGATGATCGGCCTTATCAGTGAATATTTATGAATCTTTCTGGGTTTTGGAAAGAAAAGACTGTAGTTGTTTTGAAGATTGAATTCCTGCGGGCTTACCTGGATAATACCTATATCCGTATCCGCATTGAAAGTCATTAAGAACCTTTCGGCTCCTCCGAAAAGATTTTGATTCTCGAGCGAAAAATTTAGTCTTAATCCGAATAATTTATTGGATTGGCTAAGAGTTGTATAATACAATTGGACCCCATTGTCAATGCTCCATTTTTTGATCTTGGGAATCAAAAGAATATCATAATCAATATGGTCCTTAAGCAGTGGGGTCACTTTTAACTTGATCGCAATAAATTTATATGGATTTAGTAAGGAGAGCCGGTTATAACTCTCCTGTCGGGATCTTTTACTTGTTAATTCACCTTTCTGGAGTTCAATCATCGATGCGATCAGCTCCGGATTAACCAGATATTCTGGTAATTCCCTATGGAAGATAATACCATTTATCGTGTCAGTGTGCAGGATGCCAAATTCCTGATTGGGGTGATAATCTGAATATACCCTGACATTGGAAGTCTTATAAATTTTATGTGTGGCTGTATCTGAAGGATTGAAAATGTTAATTTTCAGATCAACCATGAACTTAGAACTGTCCCCGACCAATTCTATGAAGTTTGGAAAGAATTGTGCATATCCTAGATTTTGCAACAGATTGGTGATCCTGTTTTTTTCAAGCTCGTATTCAAGAGAACTGACAGGATCCCCTTTTCGTAAATATGAATTTTGTTTTTTGTCCTGCAACAAGGTATTTATGGTTATATCCGGACTATAAAACTCAATGGAATTGATCGTATACCTGCGGCCGCAATCTATGATGTAATCTACACCGGTTCCATGGTCTCCATCCTTGTAAAGCAGGTAACGCACCTTAGCGTGATAAAATCCCCTTTTGTTTTTTAAGAAATCCTCCATCTCCGAAGCAGTAAACTTAACAAGGTATTCATTAAATATTGAAGGCTCTTCTGCAAAAAAGCGATTGACGAAGTTGTGATACCACAAAGTATCACCTGCATCTCTGTTATTATAATAGGCCCAGATTCCTATCCAGTTATTATTTTGATTTTGCTTGTATAATAAGCTTAGTTCTTCTTTTAAGAGTGATTTTTTTTTGATTTTTTCAGTCGACTTTAACAGGATCCTGTTCTCTCTTGCAAATGATTCACCCTCACTAAGGAACTTGGTGGTGTTGCATGATATCATTAAAATGGAAAAGCATATCAATGAAATCAGTATTATTGTATTATTTTTAAAGGTATAACGCATTTTTAGGTTAAAATTGAAAATATGCTATCTAAGCAAGAGATACAAATTATACGTTCACTGGGTATAAAAAAGTATAGACAAAAGTATCTAAAATATTTGGCAGAAGGAGAGAAAATCTGTTTAGAAATAATTCATGCTTCAACTGAGCTAATTGATACCTTGTATTGTCTGGAAGATTTCCATGTTCGCCATGTCGCCATTTTGGAAAATAAAGCGATAAATTATTCAGTGATTTCTAAAAAAGAATTGCAAAAGATCAGTCAGTTGAAACATCCGAATAATTCGTTGATCGTTTTGAATATGCCTGAATCCGGATTGAATCAGGAAACTAAAAATTGTAATAACATTTTGTATCTCGATGATATTTCTGATCCGGGGAATCTCGGTACCATCATGCGGACCGTAGAATGGTTTGGCGTTGACCTTTTACTTTTATCCCCGAATTGTGTTGATCCATATAACCCGAAAGTCGTACAATCATCAATGGGCAGCCTGTTCAGAATCCGGTTTTCAATCGTGGAGCTGAATCATTTCCTCAACAATCAGGAACGAGATTTTAATGTTTATATCGCAGATATGAATGGTAAAAATGCATTCCAGACTGAATTTAAAAACCCATCCATTCTGGTTCTGGGTAATGAAAGTCAGGGGGTACAGCTAAAATTAAATGATCAGGCATCAGAAGTAATTAGTGTACCCAGTGCTGGTTCTCCCACCGAGTCATTGAATGTAAGTATTGCCGGAGCAATTTTGCTGGCAGAAATGTATAAAAAAAATGGCTGAACCCGGATCGGGAACAGCCATTTACTATGATTTAAAGCCAATTATTGAATCGCAAATTTGATCCTTCGTTGCTTTTCTCCTATTGTTACCTGTAGAAAATAAAATCCTTTTTGTAATTGTTCAAATTCAAATCGCTCCTTGTGAAGGGAGGAGGTCAAATTGAACTTTCTTTGATCTATCTTACTGCCCAGGAGGTCAAAAATATGAATGTTTACTTCTTCCTCCGTGTCCATCTGGAATTCCAGTTCAAATGTACCGCTATTTGGATTAGGGAATAAACTGATCATGTCCATTGATACGTCTTCTGTATTGACCGTGCTCAGATCAAATTTGATCTCTTTGGTCTTTTGACCACATTCATTCGAAGCATATAGCGTAACAGTATATTCGCCATTGGCTGAGTATTCATGGGTCGGATTCTCCTCCGTACTGGCTTTCCCATCTCCAAAATACCATATGTAGCTTGTGCCATCATCAGTTGTATTTATAAATGAAACATTGCCACCATTAATAATAAAATAAAAACCTGCATCCGGTCCGTCATTTACATTTATGATCTCAGTCATTGTAAGAGTGTCATTCCCATTTTGTGAAAATGCAATCAAATGCGTGGTGAATTCTCCACCAGCATAATATGTGACCTCAGGTGTTTCTTTCGTTGATGTACTTGGCGTACCACCTTCGAACAACCAAAGAATAGCTGTGTAATTTCCTGTGCTTTGATTGGTGTAATTCACCAACACGGGTGCACATCCACCCTCATTATCAAATGAAAATGCTGCATCAGGTTTAATGGTTGCTTCTATTTCTTTAGAAATCTGATTGTTTCCACAATCATTTGAAGCAGTTAGCGTAACCGTATAATTTCCTTCCGTTGCATAGGTGTGTGTAGGATTTAATTCAGTGCTTGTCGTTCCGTCACCAAAATTCCATGTTAATTGATCACCTGCATTTCCGGGGTAGGTGAAAGTAAAAGTTAGTACGGTTGCATTATAACTGAAATTAACATTAGGAACGCCTAAAACAACCACAATGTCCTCCTGTAATAAAACATCCTGTCCTTGTTCATTGACTGCCTGAAGCATAACAGAATAAACGCCAGGTGTGGAATAAACAACGGTTGGATTTGCCTGTTCTGAAGAATTTGGATTACCTCCTTCAAAGGTCCAACTATAACTATCTGCATTGGCCGAAGAATTATTAGTGAAATTCACAGTTAAATTGGCACAACCGGATGTAACATCCATACTGAAAGCAGCAACCGGTGGATTGGCGATCGTAACTGATTGATTCAAAACAATGGTATCACAAAGCCCGTAAACGGTCAGGGTTACATTATAATCTCCATCAGCAGCATAAGTATGTTGGGGGTCATTGGTATTGCCTGTGTTGCCATCTCCAAAATTCCATAAGAATGTGTTTGCATTATTAATGGTCTGGTCAAAACCGGCAACGTATCCACTGACAGTTGCATTAAAGTTGCCACTAGGATCAGCAAGTACTGTTATGTAGTCAGCTAATATCAGTGTGTCTCCCCCTAAAGCATTATAAGCGTATTGTGTTACGTCATAAGTACCTGCAGATGTATAAACAACACTCGGATTTGTTTCAGTGGAAGTTTCAGGACTACCGCCTTCAAACACCCATTCTATTTGTGTTGTGTTGGCAATACTTGTAAAAAATGCTGTCTCATTCAAACAAACTTCAGTACTGCTAACCTGAAAACCGGCCACTGGCTGCAGCGTTATTTGTATCTCTAAAGTAGTGGTGTCATAACCACAGGTATTTCCTGCTATTAATTCAACATCATAGCTTCCTCCGTTTGCATAATTGTGCATTGGATTTACATCAGTGGATGTTGTTCCATCGCCAAAATGCCAGGTAAATGTGTCCGCCTCTACTGAAGTATTCGTAAAATTTACATTATTCCCATTGATAAGTGGAGTGAAACCTGCCGTTGGCACATCATTCACTACTATTGTATCACTATATGAGATCATATCGGAAAATAATGAATTGGATACCGTCAGACTTACGTTGAATACCCCTGAATTATTATATGTTACAGTCGGGTTTTCTGTATAAGAGGTATCTGGTGTGCCCCCTTCAAAAACCCACAACCAGTTCGTAACATTAGGGGAAGAACTATCTTCAAAATTGATCGTAAGCGGTTTACAGCCTTCCGAAACCGGAATGTTGATGCCAGCAGTCGGTTGTGTTACGATTGTGACAGTAGCTTCGAAAATGGCATCGCTACAATATTCATTTCCGGAATATAAAATAACATCAAACGTTCCGTCATAACTATAGGTGTGGGATGGATCAACATCTGTACTTGTCTGGCCATCACCAAAATCCCAAAGATAGAACTCAGCATTGTCTGAATAATTATTGAATTGTACTACATTGTTATTTGTTATGCTGTAAACGAATTCAGCAATTGGTGCAGTATGAACCGTTAGATAATCAGGGTAATAGAGCTCGTCATTTCCACCGAGATTTGAAACGAATAAGGTTACGTCAAAAACACCTGGAAATGCATAATAAACATAGGGTTCCTGTTCATCTGAAAAATCGGGGTCTCCACCTTCCAAAGTCCATTCCCATTCTGTAGGGTTGTTTGTTGAAAGATCGTAGTATTGAAGAAATTCACCTTCACATATATCTGTGTCTTCCGCATCAAATTCAGCTACGGGGCCATCTGGAACAGGTCCGTCACATGCTGAAAGACAACTTGCAGAATTATATTTATTTCTTATCAGGTTACCTGGTTGTGTTCCAAAACCATTGGCAAGATTAATGCCGATTCCACCTACTAAATGACAATAACTCATCACGGTTCCACTTGATGGCAAAATCGGGTTATTGGCGTCATAACAAGATCCTTCCGGATATCCAGCTTCGCCTCCGCAATCGTCAATTTGTGTATTGTTTCCGTTCCAAACACATGCATGGGTATGACTTGAACCAAAATTATGGCCTATTTCATGCGCTACAACTTCAATTGTCCAGGAGTACACAGGATAATTCTGAAATCCGGAACCAATGTTCTCATATGCATAAGGACTCCATCCACACAATACATCGACCCAGGCCAAACCCCCAATACCATTTCCCCCTAAAGCAAATAAATTGGCCAGGTCTCCGTTGAATGAAGGATTATTTGCTTCAAACTGATCAAGTGCGGCACCAGAATCGTTTGTGTCATAACCATCAGCACTGGTCCATACCATAATTTCAGATATTTCGATTCCAACATCTTCAGCATCGTAAATGGCAGCCACTTCAGCGAAAATGGCAGTGATGTAATTTGTAGCATTATTAACGCCCCCTTTATCCAGATTTAATGCATAATCTCCTTCGATGTAAAACTTAACACAATCCGTAAATCTGGATCCAGTTTGAGGTTCCATTTCGATATTGTAATTTTCAATTTCAGGATCTGGCGTATGACAATCAAAATTTCTTTCAATTTTAAGGTCCTTGTCATTGAAAACAATATAATCTGTGTCTCTTTGACCCTTTATTTTTCCAAGATTGAAATCGCCCATGTCTTGAATTGAAATAACTCCAGCCATTTCATCTTCAAAAATTGAGATGGTAACCAAACTTTCCATTCCTTCTACAGCTCCCCGGTAATACCTTCCTGGCTGATAATTTAATGTATCTCCATCTGAAGTTCTGAGGATAAAATTATTCGACAAAATTTTCTGCTGTTCCAGGATCAATGTCACGATTTGATCGTTACTTATTGGCAGATCAAGTCGTATTGCGAAATTATTTTCCTCATAAACCCTGTTCAATAGTTGTTGGTCAAGGTTTAGTAATACACCTTTGTCTAGTTCCGCATCAGACCTGAAAGCTTCTTCTTTTGCTGATAAAAGCAAAGAGACATCTTTGTGATTGATGGTTTGGCCTGTAAGGTTAAGTGCAAGGAATGAACTTGAAAAAAATACGAGAAGTAGGAATTTTGAAATGATACTTTGCATGCAATTTTTTTTAAGTGAGGATAGAATTAAACTAAAGATGCTTTGAAATGTCAATATGTTATAACAACTTTACCAAAGCTTTGTTTGTATCTTTTTTGAAACAAATAGTACAAGGGCGAAAGTAAAAAAAAATAAGGTGAAAAAATATTCGTTATGGTAAAAAAAAATCATATGAAACTTAAAATAGTAGGGTTATTCATTTTGTTATTCAGTATTTCATCCATTTTGCATGCCCAAAAAGCTAAAAAAAAGGAATATATTTTTAAAGATCACCTTTGGTATGGTATCAATGTAGGTGGTATTGGAATTGGTGGAAATGTCTTTTCAATTGGCCTGGCACCCATGGGTGGGTATAAAGTAAATGATGATCTTGCATTGGGGCTCATAACTAAACTGGATTATCAATATCAGTGGCAACAGTATGGTGATAATTATCATTTCTTCAATTATGGCGGCGGCGTTCTGGCTAAATACTTATTGTTTAATTCAAAATATTTTGCTCAGATTGAATATGATCTGATGAGTTATTCTGTATGGGATTTTCAACAACAGGCTCAGGTCAGACGTTTATTGCCCTTTTATTACATTGGAGGAGGGGTCAGTTATCCGGGAAATAACAACTGGTCATCTGAAATTGTCATACTATTTAATTTAAATCAGGAAAGCAGCCAGATTATTTTCCCGCTGAATATTAGCTATGCATTTCTGTATAACTTCTGATTTACTTAAAATTAGTCTGCAGACTCTTCCGTTCCGGGAACTCGTTTAAAACTGATTTTCGTATTTTGGCTGACTCCTTGTGCATATTTGTGCTTTCAAGATGATCAAGAATAAAAAACGTTCTGTCTACTGCTTTTGGCCCGGCATGGTCCTTATGGAATTCCAGTAAATATTGTTCGTAATAATTGCACAATTCCTCTTTGTACGTTGGAATTAAATACTTATCAAATTTCATGTAAAGATCCAATTCGTTTTTGCCCTGGAGCAGTTTGAATAAGTTGGCAAGGTCATTTTCCTTTGCAGTAAGGTTCAAGGCAGAAATAAAAGCTGAATCTGTTTCACGCAACATCAGTTCCTGAATGATGTTCTCATAAAATGAACTCCATTTGTCGCCAGTAAATTCCCGAATTGTTTTTGCATACTGGAGGTCATTGGTCAGTTCAAACAAAAGCAATGAATTTGCAATTACTTCTTCTTTATTATTCAGTTTCAAATGTAGTTTAAGCAATAATTTATAATAACTTTTATCATCTATGATATGCAATCTTTGAAGGGCGTCCAAAACGAATGTAGTCTCGTCATAATAATTATTGGCCAATAAACTTTCAATGGTTTCCAGCAAAATAAACTGGTCTGCCAATTGCTTGTTTAACCATGTATTCAAACTCAGGTCTTCATTTGTAAGATGACAAAGTTTGATGTAGTGTGCCAGTAATTTTACCCTTAAATTGAATTGTGTGTTTTGTTCAAACTTATTTTGTAGAATTAGTTTAAACGCATTGAGATGTTCAATGGATGTAATATTGGATAAAGTAAGCGTGTACAGATTGTAATTGCCGGTATATTGATAATAGGTCTTGTCTATGATTTCCAGCATCGCTGCGATGATGCGTTCTCTTAGTGCCGGGGCAACTTTATCATTTAGCAGAAAACTGAATTGTTCGTGGGCTTCAATCTCAAGATCTGCCAGTGGTTTGTATATGTTTTCTTTTAGTTGTAATGCGTAAGCTATTTTTTGCAATAACGCATAGATCATAAAGAAAGCATCGGTGTATTGTTCAAGACTGATCGCGTCCTTATAGTGAATCAACAACTCTCTGGTGATCGCAACCAGAAACTGTTGATTCTTACTCAGACTTTGAGTATTTACTTCACTAACAGCAGGGAAAGCAGAATCCATGATCTGTGAATAAATCTCCTGACCAAGTACTTCACTGAATTTTCTGGCAAAATGCGTTTTTAATAATAAGTTGAATCGCCTGTCTTTTGAAGCATATGAACTTATGTAATCCGCCAGCTCTTCCTTATCTGTTAGTTTTAATAAGTTATTTAAGGCACTTGATCGTTTCTTTCTGGATCTTTTAACGCTCACTTCTTTTGGCGGGGGAGGTGCATCCGAATTACGAATTCCAAAATAACCACAGATCAAATGAATACATAATCCATCTTTATTGCCTTTTTTACATGTGCATTCAGATTGTTCAATAAATTCATTGAAAACCCTGACTACAATGTGTTCTGCTTTTTTATCAGAAACAGTTCCCTGCCAAACTCCATTTTTTACCGGAATTAATTCCGATAATTTACCCTCATCAAATAGCTTTTCAGCCTCAAGTAAAAGCTCGTTTTCAATAAAAGCTTCGAAATTAAGTAATGGTATTTTGCTAGGTTTTTTCAATATTTCTATTATTTATTACAGTTAACCTGTAAAATTACAAAAACCTCCTGTTAGTTCAAACAGAATTGCAATCAATTACAAATTAATATGATAGGGGGCGTTAACACCGGTTCGCTTTTATTGCCAGCTCGGTCGATAATAATGATCTCATATTGCAGCGTATCATAAGGATACTTGTCTGATTTGTCGCATGGGGGAATGTTCTCAGGTAAAAGACAACAGGTGGTAAATAATTTCAATTGCATTTCTGCCTGAAGGCCATTAACTACCACATTTTCAGGTATCTTAGGTATATTGAATTGCTCTGAAATATTTCCGGTTCTTAGATCAGTGATCAAAATACTTTCACTTAAAGTATCCCCATCCCCAAAGCCGATATCTCCATCTCCATCCGTTAATTCCATCAAAAATACAATGGAATCCTCTTTGCTGAACCCTTGCATCAAACTATCCTTACTCATCCCAATAAACCGAAGTTCTGGTGTGTTTGAAAATTCATTTTTTTGAAGGCAGCCAGCGATCAAAAATAAAAAGATGATACTTATTGCAAAAAGTTCTTTACGCACGACTTACTTTTGTTTTGCTTAATCAGATTATGGATACATATAATAGATACAGAACGGAATTATTTGAAAAACTGTATACTAATGTAAACACAGAAAGCGGTTTTTCTACTCTTGCACTTGAAATATTTCATTTTCAATATCGCTACAATCCTCTTTATGCAAAATATTGTGCGCTCTTAGCTAAACAGCCGGAGCATGTGAAAAATCCGGAGGACATTCCTTTTTTGCCCATTCAGTTGTTTAAATCCAACGAGGTAAAGACTGGAAACTGGCGTTCTGAGCGTATCTTTCAAAGTAGCAGCACTACAGGCACCATTCCGTCAAAAAACCATTTCAGAGATATTGAAGTCTATGATAAAAACACTGAATTCTGTTTTGAAGACCTGATGGGCTCTCTGAAAAATTTTAAATGGTTTGCACTTTTACCCTCGTATCTGGAACGGGGTAACTCGTCCCTGGTTCATATGGCAAAGTATTTTATGGAAATGGATCCCGATTCAAATGGTGGATTTTATTTAAATGAATATGATGCCTTGCTGAATGCCATAAAAAGGGATAAAAGTGGTAGAAAGAAAATTTTGCTCGGTGTAAGTTATGCCCTCCTTGACCTGGCAAATTCATTTCAGGCAGATCTGCATGATGTTATCATCATGGAAACAGGTGGCATGAAGGGTAGGGGTAAGGAATTGTCGAAAGAAGAGTTATATCAGGAATTACGATCTGGATTGAATGTCCCAATGATCCATTCAGAATATGGAATGACAGAATTAATGTCACAGGCCTATACATTGCAAGAAGGTGTTTTTGATCTTCCCAAAACAATGCAGGTACATATTTCAGATCTAAATGACCCGTTTGAATGGCTGGGCCATAATCAACAGGGCCGGATTCACATCATGGATCTTGCAAATATTGATACTTGTGCATTTCTGGCAACAGATGACATGGGCATTCGCCTCAATGAAAACCAATTTAAGGTTTTGGGACGTACTGACGCAAGTGAAATGCGTGGTTGCAATTTATTATATACGGGTTGATCCTATTTAACCAAAAGAACCTGACCTTCAAAACTTTGCTTGTATAATTCACCTCCGAGATCGATCTCGTAACTAATGCCATATACATATACCGCCGGTGGCATAAGTTGATTTCTGAAAGTTCCGTTCCAACCCAGGAAAGGATCATTTGATTCAAATACCTTTTCGCCCCATCTGTCAAAAATCACCATATGGAAGTCGGTAAACGCTTCAGGAGCTAATTTTGTATAGATCTTGAATGTCTTGTTGTCCTCGTATTGTGTACTGTTTGGAACAAAGGCATTCGGTATTCTAACCAATTTACATTCATCGTCCTCCAGTGATTTATAGACCACATCAAAACTTACTTGATCCGTATAATTACAAGCAGCCAGATTAACGGTGTATTGTCCTGGCGCAGCAACCGATATACTATCTTCAGTTTCGCCCGTGCTCCAGTTTAAATCCAGTTGATTCCCATATCCATGAATCACCCCCAAACTGGTCAGGAATCCGGGACATTGTGGACTATTATTCAAAATAGCTGCACATTGGGATATGGTCTTATACGCCACCTCAAAAGTTGACAGCATTTCAGTTCCGCAGAGATTTACATTTACAGTATAGGTTCCACTGGTATCCACTGTTATGAAATTAGTTGAGTCACCAGTATTCCATAGGTAGTCAGCACCTTTCAGCCAACTGACAGCCAGAGTCTGCTGATCACAAGGACATGGCTGGAATTCATTGTCCTGATTTTCAACAATAGGAGTGAAACAAGGCATTTCCTGCTCAGGTAAGAATGTTTCTGTTTCAAAAATAAGCGTGTCAATGATTATATCAAAATTTCTCGAATCAAAATGAATGGAATCCATGACAACTAGTTGCCTTATTTTACTATCCAGTGAATCCGGCGCTTTTTCTTCACAGTTTAAAGCCCCCATCGGATCAGTTTTTCCCATGAAAAACTGAATGGAATCAGGTTTTTCATAGTAAAAACCACTCATCAATAGAGAATTGTCAATACAGGTATTCATATTGCTTGTGCAAAATGGAATCGTATCTGCGCAAAATGAATAATCTATCTGATTCGCGATCAAGGAGGTATTACCTTCGATGTTTGTTCCGATCGTCCTGTCCAAAAACATGAATTTATTGGCGCCCCTTTGTTGTAGATCTACGCTACCGATCTGTTCACCCCGAACACCATCAGAATTGGCAATAAAATCACCATCTTCATTCAAGGTCAAAAGTGAATAATAGAAAGAGTCAAGTGCCGTCCCAAAAGTATCGATCGCCATCAGATTGATTTGATCGTCCAATTCAACGATTGGATCATTGCATTGTATGAAAGTTGAATGGCTGTTCAATCGTTTTGCCCATACAAGTTCCAGGTCATCATCTACTTTTATGATGGCTGTATCGTTCGCCATTATGATAGAACCATCATTGCCGATGGTTGATGAATGGAAACGGAATCCTTCGAATTCTTTCTGCCCAAGTATTTCCCCATCCCTGTTAAATTGAATGATGGTGGCATTATTCAGCTCATTATTCAGGGTAAGTGATAAAGTATCAGTGTATTTATTGTATAAAATATTTGCAGCGGATGACAGATTCGCATTAATGGTGCCATGTAATAAATAAGACCATTCGATCACCCCGCTTTGGGATAACTTGCAAAGAATGTTCCCTTCGCCCTGATCTTTTGCATTGGATAACACCATATAGATCTCACCACTTTGGTCCTTTACGGCTTCCGGAGAACCGAATTGATTGTAAAAAAGTGCCTCACTTGCATATTCTTTAGTCCATTCGATCGAACCGCATTTATCAAATTTTGACATGCGAAAACCATAGGCTTCATCGTCTTCAAATGATCCGTTCAAGGTAATAAACCCTTCAGGAATAGGTACAAATTCAGATTCAGAACCAGGAAAACTATCAAGGACACTCAAAAAACTTAATTGAGAAGAACCTGTGTTTATTGAAGCAATGAAAATTACGATAAATAGTAAATATTTTAAATTCATATGGTTGTGTCTTTTTTACGCTTGGCTAAAGTAGTAAATCGATATAAATCGCCCTTAGTACAACCCATAAAAATATAAAAATATTGTTAGAATAATAATTTGGAAGCTATATATTAGTTTAGTCAGCAGTTCCTGATCAGATCATTTTAAGCTCAGGCTGAAACTTTTTTTAATGATCATATCCAAAGTGAAATAACATATGGAAATAAAGGCAGCTCCTGTCAGGATCAATAAAATGTTAAAGTCATAGTCAACCGATTGAATTTTAGTTTCGAAATTGTCAATCACTTCATAAATGAATTTATTTATTAAGTTTGAACTTGAAATTTCCTGAGCAGGGATGAATAAAATGCCACATAACAAAAAGATGCTTGCAGCAATCATAATCGCCTTCTGCTTTAAGCTCAATAATTCATAATTACCAGGCTGTCGGGAATATTGTTTTTCTGCCTCAATCTTGAGCATCATTTTGTCCGTAAAACCCACGGGCGCCCTTTGTATTTCTGTTAGCTGTATTAGTTTTTTAATGTCCATTCCTAATAATTAAACAATTGATTTTAATTCATCTTTAAGCAGTTGGTCCAGTGAAATCAATAATTTTTTTCTACCTCTGTGTAATAAGGTTTTAATATTACTGATCGTATTATCCGTTATGTCTGCAATTTCTTTAAGTGTGCATTCTTTTAAATAGAACAAAGACAAAACAAGCTGGATATTATCCGGCAGTCGTTCCATCGCTGCATTAATATATTTTTTCTGCTCTTCTGTTTTTAATAATTCTAGCGCACTGCCCTTATCATTTAGGGTTGCGGCATCCACCTGCTGATCCAATGCAACATGGTGCAACTGGTTAAATTTATTCCGGGTTTTTGAAATCGCCGTATAATAGGCTATTTTATACAACCAACTTGAAAATTTTGATTCTTTACTGAACGATTGAAGATTCTTGTAGGCTTTCATAAAAGTATCCTGCGCAACTTCTTCTGCATCAAATTGGTTCTTGACTATTTTATAAGCAATATGGTAAACAAAATCCTGGTATTTTCTGATCAATACAGAAAATGACTCAACATTACCGTCTAAAACGGCCTCTATATAATATATATCGCTTTCCAAATGCATTTCTGATTTAAAGACGCATACTGATGAAGGCAGGTTTCATTTTTTAAAAAATAATTAAAATAAATATTCTGAAATGAAACCTTTTTGAACTTTACTGCGACTAATAGTTGAATTCAATTGAGAACTTCAAATAAAATCAGTTGATAAAATATTACGAATCTAAAATTATTAAAAGTTATGCATTTTTCCGAAGCTTTAATTCCGATTTTCATGTTTGCTGCTTTATTTGGGGTTTTTTACCTTTATATCACTGCGAGACACAAAGAAAGAATGTCACTAATTGAAAAAGGGGCAGATGCCTCTTTATTTTATGCCAGTAAAAACAAACCAATTAGGGGGGTATTTTCAATGTGGACGCTTAAACTGGCTTTGTTCCTGATCGGGGTAGGATTTGGTGTTTTGGTTGGAAATATTCTGGCTGTAACCACGGGTCTTGAGGAGGCAGTTTGTTATTTGACTTCAATTCTGGTTTTTGGCGGTTCAGGCTTGTTGGTCTATTATCTCTACGAAAAAAATATGCTTAGAGAATACGAAGATTAAATTTATGAATGAACGAAAAAAGTTATTTCGATCAATATTATAGCCCCGGTGATTCCGGGGCTTTTTTTTTGGCTGTTGTTTATAGGTAAAAAGTATTTGATTATCTACAGTTTTATTTTTGTTTCTGTTTTTTTCTAAAACAATCTTACATTTACCGCAGTTTATATGGCATATCAAGAAAATCAAGAAAAATCAAGAAAATTTATCATGAAAAAAATTCAAATAATAGTAATACTGATCTTAGCGATCACCGGATCCTCGCTCTTTGGTCAAAAGGCAGCAGGACCTCATGATTTTGGAAAAATGTGGACTTTTGAAAACCCTCCTAAAGAGTGGTTTGCAGAAGCATATGATTTCGAACCATCAGAAGCATGGTTTAATCATGTTCAAACATCAGCTGTAAAATTTGGTACCTGGTGTTCAGGATCTTTTGTCTCTCCAAAAGGGTTGATAATGACAAATTATCATTGTTCCGGAAGTGTGATCGGTAAAGCGGAATACAAAGGGGAGGATTTTATGAATAATGGTTATTATGCCAGAACCCTGGAAGCAGAGCGAAAAGTGCCGGGACTTTTTGTTGACCAATTGGTTAAAATTGAAAAAATAACAGATAAAATTAACAATCTGGTAGGGAATCCATTAATTGCTGACCTGAAATTGGCCAAGGAACAACTGCTGGAGGAATATAGACAGAAAACAGAATGGCAGGACCTGAGATTAGAGATCGTAGAATATTATAGTGGCAGCAGATTCTCTATCTATGGTTATAAAAGGTATAATGATATTCGATTGGTGATGACTCCTGAATCTACTATGGGTTTGTACGGTGGGGACCCTGATAATTTTACTTATCCAAGGTATTCTCTGGACTTCACTTTCTGGCGTGCCTATGATGAAAATGGACAGCCGGCAGATACCAGAGATCATTATTTTAAATTTAATATTAATGGCCCTTCTGATGGGGAAGCTGTTTTTGTAGTAGGGAATCCTGCCAGAACAGAAAGGTACAGAACAGTTGCTCAACTGGAATATGACAGGGATTATAAATATCCGATGTTGCTTGAATTTTATGATTCAAGATATAATATGATGACAAAGGAATATGAGAAAAATCCCACCAGCGAATTGATGAATAAGCTTTTGTATTTTGGAAATACAAGAAAAGTGATCAAAGGTATTAATGAAGGATTGCACGATGAGATACTTTTCAACAGGAAGGCAGAAATGGAAAAAATGATCCGAACGGTTGTGAAAGATACGGACGAATGGGATAATATTCAAAAGGATATTGATGAATTAAAACCGCACGCCTGGGCTGCAAATTTGCTAGGCCCTTCATCCCTGAAAGGAAACACATTTGTTTTGTTGCATACGCTTGCAAAATATGAGAAGCAATTAGCAGAACAGGCATCTGAAACAGAATTGCAGGAAAGCAGAAATGAAATAAGAAAATTGGTTTCAAAAATAGGAAACGAAGAAGACCGGGTATACCTGACAATGACTTTGGATGAAATTCAGAAATTTGTCCCGAATAAGAACAAAACGATGAAGAAGATCATGGATGGTAAAACATCAGACGAATTTGTTGCTTATTTATATAAGAAAAGCAAATTCTATCAGGGAAGTAAGTATGAGGACTACCTGGAAATGGATGGTCCGAAACTGGCTAAGAAAAATGATCCACTTTTGAAAATGTCAAGAGATATCAATACAGCTTTTAATGATGCTATACTTATCAATAGAAGTAAAAACCAAAGTATTACGGATAATCAGCTGGCCATTGCCAAAAAGACATTCACCGTTCTCGGAGATGCCTTGTCACCTGATGCAACTTTTACGCTCAGGTTATCTGATGGTATTGTTAAAGGTTATGACTATAATGGAACACAGGCTCCATTTCAAACGACTTATTTTGGTTTGTACGACAGATACTTTTCAAGAACAAATAAAGGTTCCTGGGACATACCTCAAAAATGGCAAAACCCAACTTTGGAGTTTTTGAAAACACCTTTAAATTTTGTTTCCACAAACGATATTATTGGTGGTAACTCCGGAAGCCCTATCATCAATAAAAAGATGGAAATCGTGGGACTTGTTTTTGATGGAAATATAGAATCGTTGCCTGGTAATTTTATTTTTGATGATGAAGTCAACAGAACAGTTAGTGTTCATGCCGGAGGAATCATCGGGGCGCTGCAATATATTTATGAAGCGAACAGATTAAGTATGGAATTGCTTCGAAAAAATTAAGAATATTTAGTTGCATAATATATAAAAAAAGCGGTATTTCAGATCAACTGAAATACCGCTTTTTATTTTAGAAAAATCTGTCTTTAGCTGAACGGAGCATTGGAATTTTCTGTATATTTAGCTTGTAAAGCTATAATCATGGAGCTACAGGAACTACTACAAGGATTTGATGATTTCAATTCGAATAATCTGTTTAAAACCGATTTTTTGCTTACCTGGGAAAAATCAAAACAAGACCTGGAGCTGGTCGTTCGGGTGGCAGAAACTTTAAAAATGCTTCGCCAGAAAAATATTTCTCCTAAATTATTTGATTCGGGACTCGCCGTTTCGATTTTTCGGGATAACTCTACGAGAACCAGATATTCTTATGCTTCAGCGGCAAATTTATTGGGTTTAACTGTTGAGGATCTGGATGAAAATAAATCTCAGATCTCTCATGGGGAAACTGTGCGGGAAACAGCCAACATGATCTCTTTTATGACGGATTTTATCGGGATCAGAGATGATATGTATCCTGGTCTTGGCCATAGTTACATGAAAGAGGTAGCATCCGCCCTGGATGAAGGAATTGACCAGGGAGTACTCGAAAAAAGACCGAATATTATCAATTTACAATGTGATTTGGATCATCCCACTCAATCAGTTGCGGATCTGATCCATCTTAAAAACTATTTTGGTGGTCTGGATCAACTCAAAGGAAAAAAGATTTGTATGAGTTGGGCCTATTCTCCAAGTTATGGGAAACCAATGTCTGTACCACAGGGTATTATTGCGCTTATGGGTCGATTTGGAATGGATGTTACGCTGGCACATCCACCAGGGTATGAACTCTTACCTGAAATAATGACGATTGCGAAGCAAAAAGCAGAAGAAGCCGGAGGATCTTTGAAACTGACACAAAATATGGAAGAAGGAATCGATGGTATGGATGTTGTATATGCCAAAAGCTGGGCGCCCCTTCAGATCATGAAGGAAAGAACACAACTGGTCAGAAATCATCAATTTGATGCATTAGATGCGCTGGAGAAAAAATGTTTGGCTCAAAATGCTCAATTCATGGATTGGGAATTTGACCAAAACAAGTTATCACACACAAAAAAAGGTGCTGCTTTGTATATGCATTGTCTTCCAGCGGATATTTCTGGTGTAAATTGTAAACACGGTGAAGTAAGTGAATCAGTGTTTGAAAAATATCGTTTAAAGACGTATAAAGAAGCCGCCTGGAAACCTTATGTCATCGCTGCCATGATGTTATGTAGTGAATTTGTAAATCCGGGAGGGGTTTTACAAGCGCTTTATTCCAGTCAAAAACCACGAATTTTGACTTAAGTTTGATGATCGGGATCCTTAAGCTTAAGAATAAATAATATAATAGTTGTATAAAATATGAATACTATTTACATTTGCGGTCGGTGAGGGTCATACGACCAGCTCCTTCTGAATCCCCCCAGGGCAGAAATGCAGCAAGGGTAGGTAGTTGAGCGGTGCGGTGTGATTCCTCACTTTTTAGTTTTTACACCTGTTTTATCGTATGAATTTTATCCCCGGTTTTTAAATACCATTGAATTCAAACTAAATTTACTTCTTATGAAATTTTTTATTGATACGGCAAATCTTGATCAGATAATGGAAGCCAAGGCCTTAGGTATTTTGGATGGTGTGACAACCAATCCTTCATTGATGGCCAAGGAAAACATTACCGGGCACCAAAACATAATGGATCATTACCGTGCGATCTGTGAAATTTCTGACGGAGGTGACGTTAGCGCAGAAGTTATTGCAACCGATTATGATGGCATTATAAAAGAAGGTATTGCTCTTTCTAAAATAGCACCAAACATCGTTGTAAAAGTACCTATGATCAAGGAAGGGGTGAAAGCTATACGAACTTTTACTGATATGGGGATAAAAACGAATTGCACCTTGGTCTTTTCTGCCGGTCAGGCGATCCTTGCCGCTAAAGCAGGTGCCACCTATTTATCTCCATTCATCGGTCGGATCGATGACATCAGCTGGGATGGAATGCAACTGATCAGGGATATTGCCGAAATATATGCTGTGCAGGGTTATGATACAGAGATTCTTGCAGCATCTATCAGGAGTTCAAACCATATCGTAGAAGCTGCAAAATCCGGTGCGGATGTCATTACAAGTCCGTTGAAACCAATTTTAGGCCTGTTGAGACACCCATTGACGGATATCGGTCTGGAGCAGTTTTTGGCGGATTACAGAAAAGGAAATTCCTAGAAAATTTATCTTAAAATTCCATTTTCCATTGTGAGGTACCTGTTACTAAGTGCCGCCAGTTCCATATTATGCGTAACGATGATGAAACTCTGATTAAATTCATCTCTTAATTTAAACAGCAGATTATGCAGATCCTCAGAGGACTCGGTGTCAAGGTTCCCGGAGGGTTCATCTGCTAATATTAGCGCAGGCTGATTTATGAGCGCCCGGGCTACAGCAACCCGTTGTTGCTCTCCGCCGGACATTTGATTTGGCTTATGGTCAAACCGCTCCCTCAGATCCATCATTTCCAGTAATTCCATCGCCCGAAATTCCAGTTTTTTCCTGTTCTCCTTTTTGATTAGTCCCGGAATCATGATATTCTCCAGCGCATTGAATTCTTCCAATAAATGATGGAATTGAAAAATAAAACCTAAAGTATGATTTCGGAAAGCAGCAAGTTGCTTTCTTCCAAGACTGTCAATTTTCTCTCCCGCAATGTAAAGATCACCGGTATCTGCCCTGTCAAGAGTACCTAAAATATGCAATAGTGTACTTTTGCCAGTACCTGACTTGCCCACTATACTAACAATCTCTCCTTTTTCCATTTCCATATTCACGCCCTTCAAAACGTTTAGCTTGTTGAAGGATTTGTGAATGTTTTTAGCCTCTAGCATCATAAGCACTTATTTAGGTTTCCAAATGTAATCGTATTTAAGAGAATTCTAGTAAACTGTTTTCGCCTATTTTTTGAATACGGAAAGAACCACTTTCCAAATATATTAGTCGTGTTTAATTTAAGCGCTTGTCTTTTTCTTATGAAATTTGAAAACAACATTGTAGATTTACCTTTAAACCGATAGCTTTCCATGAGAATTTTACAACTTACCAAAAAGTTTCCTTTCCCTCTGATGGATGGAGAATCAGTTGCAGTGCATTATTTGAGTAAAGCACTGAGTGAATTGGGCTTGAATATCGATCTTTTAAGCATGAATACCTCTAAACACTTTTTTAATATGGAGGATTTACCTACGAATTATGATCATTATCATAATATCTATACCGTAGAGGTGGATAACAGAGTCAAACCCTGGACTGCATTTTTAAATTTATTTTCTCTGAACTCTTATCATATTTCCCGCTTTGTTACAACTTCTTTTAAGGTAAAACTGAAAGAATTACTGGTAGATTCAAGTTATGATATCATTCTTCTCGAAACCTTATATCTTACCCCTTACGTAGCATTGATCCGAAAATATTCCAACGCGAGGATCATTATGAGATCACATAATCTGGAATATGAGATCTGGGAAAGAATGCTTAAAAATATGCAGTTTAGCCTAAGTAAACTCTATCTGATCTATCTTGTAAAAAAATTGAAACGTTACGAATTGTCGAACCTGAATGTGTATGATTATTTGATCACGGTGACACAAAGGGATCTATCCAACTATGTTAAGCTGGGTTATGCTAAAGAAGGTACGGTGGTCCCGATCGGAATTGAACCTGAAGCGTATCCGGTAGTCGATCCTTATATGGGAGATATTTTAAAATTATCATTTATAGGTTCACTGGACTGGATGCCGAATATGGAGGGAGTTAGTTGGTTCTTGAATAAGGTATGGAACGTCAATCAGGACAAATTTTCAAATGTGGAGTTTCATATTGCAGGAAGAAATACACCCAAATCATTTCTGAAGAAAGTAGAGAAAAATTTTATCATTCATGGTGAGGTGCCAGACGCCAAGGAATTTATTTTGTCCTGTCAGGTGATGATCGTTCCTTTATTTTCCGGTAGTGGTATGCGTGTGAAAATTCTCGAAGCGATGGCGCTTGGTAGAGTTGTTATTACAACTTCCCTCGGTCTGGAAGGAATCAACGCAAGGGATAAAAAAGAGGTGTTGATCGCAAATACAGTAAATGATTTTATTAAAAAAATCAAAATGTGTCAAAATGACCCGGCTCTCATGTTGAAAATCGGTTCAGCGGCATCCAGGCTGATCGCTAGTAAATATGACAATAAAAAAAATGCAAAACACCTGATCCGGAAACTAAAAGGATAGGCATCCCAATAATTCTTTAATTTTTTAATGATTTAAATGAAGGGTTTACCCAAATGTAAGCTTTTTGTGTTCCTATTTATACAATTATAAAGCTTTGATTTATCCCATTTTGATGAAATTTTCTGGATTCACGATCATCTGAATTAAAAAAAAAACTGTCCCCACGTTTGTGGAGACAGTCTCAAGATCGGTTTATTAATGCAGGGTACTTGGTTCACTTTCGTTGCTACCAATTAATTATATGTTTTACTATTTTATGCAAATCATTTTTCTTGTCTGCGTGAAAGATCCTGTTTCCAGTTTATAATAGATCACACCAATCGTATTTAATGATTCCTTAGATACATTAATGATGTTCAATCCTTTTTTGTAGTTCCCTTCAATAATCTTAATTGATTTTCCGGTTACATCAAAGAATTGGATACTCGCTTCAGTTGATTCAGGCAATTCAAAATATATCGCCGTTAAATCACTGAACGGATTCGGAATATTTTGATGTAGTGCAAAATTCGGGCCAATGAAATTTTCTGTTTCATTTTCGAACCTTAACTCAAGATCAATAATTTCCAGATCATTGTTATACGCTTCCTTTTTGGTGATGCGGTCAGTCAAGCTGATCAATTCACTAATGGTCCCGGCTCTCTTTGTTTCAAAAGAGATTCTGAACAGTGGGGCAGTCGTACTTTGTGTCGCCTCATTCAGGTTCCAGCTAACGGTTATCTTTCCCTGGTCTGCAAATCGGACTCCATAATTGCTGGCATCCATGAATGCTGCAGAAGACTCAATTCCTGTGAAGCTTAAAACTTCTGCATCGAATTCAATCGTATACTGACTACCTTTTACCTGACTCAGGTCCTCCATAGAAAACTGTACGTCAACCTTCTCTCCACTTTCAAAAGACTTGTCTTCTGCATAGATGATCGCTGTTTGATCTGAACGTGCATCGATGAAGGGAATACCAATTAAGGAAATACTATTATTTACATCTCCAATCTTTACTCCAGTGAAATTGACATCCTCGATCAAATCCTTGAAATCATGAGTATTCACGGATTCAATGAAAGGGAAAGGCTTATCCGGGTTAGGGAAATCTGTCCAGTCTGAAACAAATCGCCATGATTTCTGATTATTTGGAAAATCATCCTTAATACCCAAAATCAATTTTCTGATAGATAATAGATCACTGGCAGATATTTTTTCATTATTATCTGCATCCGCTGCTATCAATTGGAAAGGATTATCTAATGCTTTCAAACCTAAAATATGACGTTGAATAAAGATCAGGTCCAGGGTAGAAACACCTTCA
>Ga0102814_10000616_pt1 | contig 25620 bp, 15 predicted proteins | sample ColrivemetaGS741_FD_79112 | JGI IMG/M metagenome (GOLD analysis project Ga0102814, IMG submission 79112) | Estuarine microbial communities from the Columbia River estuary - Flood tide ETM metaG S.741 | ecosystem: Environmental > Aquatic > Marine > Intertidal zone > Estuary | place: USA...
ATTTTTAATCTCTGCTACCTCAATACAATCATACGAACTCAACATATAGGGAGCTAGTTTCTTTGAAATTTCGCCATCTGTCCTGTCATCTAAACGCCCTCTTTGATTTAGGTCTTTATCAACTATAAATATACGATTAGTAGACAAATTTTCGTCTAAATTTAACTTACTATTTAAACTAAAATACACACTCCTAATAGCATCTGGCTCTCCAAAAACAAAATGCCAAAATCTTAAATCTTCATATGTGTTTATTTCAGCCTGAAGTTTTTCGGCTGCTTCTTCAGCGCCTTTTGGCAAAACAAGAACAACTTGAAATTTTTTAAACCCTTTAAATTTATCGTAAACCAATTCTTTTAAATTGGAAGCCGCTATAGAATTACTCATAGGGTTGTTTCCCAAAAATCCAAGTACCGTAATATGATCTTTTAAAAGAATTTTTTCTTCTGAAGTTGATTTAAACGCATTTAAATCCAAAACCGAATCATTAACTATATCGAGTGGTGTATAGTTATGTGTGGCAGGATATAAAAACAACAAAAATGTAACTGGCAAAAAAAATAAAATCCCTAAAACAACGTACCTGCCAATCTTTTTATAATCCATTAAAAATCTAATTTAGAATACTATATACTTGAATTGCAAAAATAAAAAAAGGCGGTCTATAAAACCGCCTAAATATATGTTTTAACACTAAATTAGTGTAATTACTTTTTTAAAAATCGTGTTTGATATACCCTTTTGAATAAACACCTTCAATATACCCACCTTCTTGTAACAAGATAAATACCAAATAAAGAATTAAGAATATAGCAGTCCATACAACCATGCGTCTCAAAGCTTTTACTTCGTCTCTCATGTGCATAAAATCCCAAGTAATATAATAGGCTTTAACTATGGTTAAAATAATGAAAATCCAGTTTAAAATTTTCATTCCTAAAAATTGACCTTTTAAAGACTCTGGCTTATAGATACCTAATGCTACTTCAACAGCTGTAATTATCGACAATAGAATTAAAACTCCCCAAATTTTTTGAGTAACGTTTTTAAATTTAATTAAGCCTCTTAAAATTTCTAACTTATGTGCGTGTGCCATTTTTTAATATGATTTAAAGATTTCCTTCTTCAAGGAAATGACAAATATTTTTATTTATTAAACTAGGTAGAAGAATGTAAATACAAATACCCAAACTAAATCTACAAAGTGCCAGTAAAGTCCAACTTTTTCAACCATTTCATAGCTCTTACGCTTTTCATAAGTCCCTAAAATAACATTGAAGAAAATAATGATATTGATTATAACTCCTGAAAACACGTGGAAACCGTGAAATCCTGTTATGAAGAAAAAGAAATCGGCAAATAATGGTGAGCCATATTCGTTTTCATGCAAGTTAGCTCCTTCAACAACATGCTTTCCATTGGTTTTTAACTGTTTCAACGATTCTTCTCTAGAAAGAATAGTTTTATGCCCATGCTCATTAATTGTTTGCGTTCTTACTAATACTTCTGGATGAGATTCTAAACCATGAATAACATCGTTAATTGAGTAACTTGGCAAGGCTCCTTCACTAACAAACCATAACCCGTTTTTTCTTTCATGTTGCACTCTGTCAGATGGAGCAGCAACAACAAAGTCTCTTAAAGCCACACGATGCCCGTCAGTATTAACAAACTGAATAATATTACCTCCTTTTGTTTGTACAGCACCAAAATCTCCTTTTATAAATGTTGCCCATTCCCAAGCCTGAGAGCCTACGAATATTAAACCTCCAATAATGGTAAGTAACATGTAAATAGTAACTTTAGCCTTATTTAAATGATGTCCTGCATCAACCGCTAGAACCATTGTTACAGACGACATAATAAGTATAAACGTCATGAACGCCACAAAAATCATTGGGTGTTCTTGCCCATGTAAAAAAGGTACGTGCGTAAACACTTCGTCGGCAATTGGCCATGTTTCAATAAACTTAAATCTTGAAAACCCGTAGGCCGCTAAAAAGCCAGAAAATGTTAAAGCATCTGAAACGATGAAAAACCACATCATCATTTTACCGTAACTTGCCTTTAGTGGCTCATTGCCACCGCCCCAAGCTTTTCCTTCTGTTCCAGTGTTTGCAACTGTAGTACTCATATATAATGGTTGTTATTTATAAAGTTGGACAAAAATAGTCAAATTATCTATTTAATAAAATATCCGTCATTAAATTTTAAAATGCAATAAACAGAAAATATTTTAAAATATGATATTAGTCATTTGAAAAGTAATAACTCTACCTTACGAAATATAGGAAAAAAAACAGATACACCCATAGTATATCTATAAAATGCCAGAAGGTTGCAGCCAGTTCAAAACCGAGCATTTTGCTAGGATTATACTTTTGTTTAAAATGATTATAAATTACAACCAGCAAACAAATTAAACCTACAACCACGTGTAATATATGCACAACGGCGATTAAATAGATATAAGACATGGTAACATTACTGGTTGGACCAGTAAAATTATATCCTAAATCTATGATTTGCTGAAAACCCGAAAACTGATTAAAAATAAAAACAATACCTAAAATAAGCGTTATAAATAACCAAAGCATAGTTGCTTTTCGTTGATCTTTTTTTAATGCATTTTTAGCTAAAATAAATGATATACTACTTAAAAGTATAACAATCGTACTTACTATAAAAGCATTTGGTAGCACAAAATCTTTTAACCAATCGGGTCTGGAGCTACTTACCACAAAGGCGCTCGTCCAGCCTGCAAACGACATAATAAGTGAAACAATACCAAACCAAAGCATCATTTTTTTTGCTCTGTTGTTTTTTTCTTCTAAAGTACCCTGTGTTAAATCCATGGTTATCTAATAAATTTATCTATTACATATACAATTTGAACCAATGTTATGTACGATACACTTGCTAACATTAATTGTTTCGCTGCTTTTTCGGTCATTTCTTTAAACAATCTAAAAGCATAATATACCATACCTAAACCTAATGCAAAAACTATTATAGCCGCAATTATAGACAAATGTAACGAGCCTGTAAAACCAAAAACCGGTATAATTGAAACTATTAAGGTCCAGATGGTGTACATAATAGTTTGTACGGCTGTTCCTTTATCTTGTTTACCGGTAGGTAGCATAAAAAATCCAGCCTTTTCGTAATCGTCATATAAAAACCATCCAATCGCCCAAAAATGAGGAAACTGCCAGAAAAATTGTAATGCGAATAAGGTGCCGGGTTCAATACCAAAATTATCGGTCGCGGCTACCCATCCTAACATAAAAGGAATAGCTCCTGGAATAGCACCAACAAAAACAGCCAAAGGTGTTTTGGTTTTTAAAGGTGTATAAACACAGGCATATAAAAAAATAGAAATGGCACCAAACATCGCTGTTTGCCTGTTAATTGTGTATAAAATAATAATGCCCAATAAGGTGAAAACGGTAGCAATAATAAACGCGGTATTAACAGACATACGCCCCGAAGGAATCGGTCTGTTTTTGGTACGTTTCATTAAAGCATCCAAATCTTTTTCAATAATTTGATTATACGCATTCGATGCACCAACCATAAAATAACCGCCTAAAGCAAGTAAAATCAAGGTTTTAAAATCTACGACATCCACACCCAGTAAATAACCAGCAAGCGACGAAAATACCACACTTATAGATAAGCGCATTTTCGTAATTTCTTTAAAATCTGAAATTACAGAAGTTATTGTTAATGAAGTTTTTGAGTCGTTCAATAGATTATTTGCAATATACTTTTGTATTGCGAGTGCAAAGATACTTTTTAAAACATTTTTAGCAATGCTTTTTAATGGTAAATTTATTTAGAAAAAAGTAGCGCTGTTAATTTGGGCGTTACCGCAAGGGTCTGGCTTTTCGCTGTAATCTTTTGCAAAAGCAAAAGGATTCCCACTACAATCCCTAACGCAGGGGTAGTTTCAAATTAAATGTATTCCTAAAAATCGAAATACCAATTAAACAAATCGGTTCTAATTCCGAAATTAAACCAAACTGTATTGTTTTTAAAGGTGCTTGCCGTTTCAGCTTCGGGGTTAAAGTTTCTAACCGTTATATCTGTAAATAATTTCAAATTAGATGCCGGATTTATCACATAACCCGCTTGTAAGTTTCCGTTAAATGTTGTTGTTTTTATACCTTGCCCTACTTCTACACCGGTATCAAAAGGGCGGTCATTATAATCTCTATAAATATCGCCACCATAGCTAAAATTATCTGTTCCGTTATTATAATCTAATCCGCGAGTTCCAAAAATAAGTTTCGCATTTGCAAACCAGCGGTTGTAATGATAACGAACAATTAAAATGGCTTCACTAAAGTTGGCTCCCCATAAATGTGCCATCGACTGATTTTGATTGGCATAATTTAATACGATTGTATTATGTGAGTAAGTGTATGGACGTACACGGTTATATTCAAACTGAAGCATTAAATTATCAACTTTAAACGCGTTATAATATTTAACCCCTAACTGATATCCATATTTGTTTTTCCAGCTCTTTTCGCCGCCTTTTACATCACTTAGCGAAAATTCATCCAAGACAAATTGGCTATAAATATTGATGTTATCGTTAATCTTATATTTTCCTGAAGCACCTAAAACTGCATTTCCTGCCCCTTGACCCGTTTCAAACTCTATAGCCCGATAAAAAATAATCGGGTTTAAATAATTCACATCGAACCCTCTGTTGTTGCTATTCGTCCATAATACCGATTCGAACAAGCCTATGTTCAATTTTTTTGTAACATTCCAGCTCAAATAATGGTTTGCCATATATTTAGTTAAAAACGCCTTGTCTTGTTCTACTTCTGGTCGTACATCTTTTAACCACATCCAGGTGTTAGTATATTTAATTTTCCAAAAGGCAGTGCTTAATTTTAAAAATGGATGTGGGCTCGCCACATCGCTTAATAACAATGAGCGATAACCATCACCTATAAAGTTTTTACCATGCCCGAATTGCATGTTTAAAAACTTAGCTGGCGCATACGATAAATAAGCTTCTGCTACTGGATAATCGTAACTATCAGTTTTAAATCGTTTTGCTATACCACGCCCAGGGATTATGGCAGGATCCGGACCAAACCCTTTTAAAGTTTCTGCATACTCATTAACATATTGCGCAAATCTACCTTGGCTTTCATAAACGGTTGCATAAAAATTAAGTTTGTCACCCAATCCTCCTTGCACTAAAAAACCACGTGTATTATTATAAGTAGAACTAAAATCGGCATCGGTATCTTTCCCAACTTCTAAATCGAATATAGGATCGATAGCAAACCAATAATCATCTGCTTGTAATTGCACTAAATGTTCGTTCCATAGTTTTCTTCCTGCCCAAGTTTTGGTTTCCTTTAATAACTTATTATTCTCTGTATCAAAATCGTAATATTTGGCAACATCGTTATAAACAAAAGGTTTTGAAGCGGTGTGACTATTTGTTCCAATAAGGTTCATGCTTCTGTCAAATCTTGAGTAATCATTATGTGTAAACGGAATATTTAATTGGCTCGAATACGCTTTGTTTTCGAATGCTTTTAAGGCCTTGGTTACACTATCAAACTCCGATTTTGCTTCTTGTTCTTTTCTGGAAATCTCATTTTGTCTGGCTAAATCTTGTGTTGCAACATTTTGTTCTACCAATGGAATTCTTATCGGAATAGAATATTGTTTATAGGTTTTTCGGCCATTATAAGTTGCTGGTTCTATTTTTGGAAAGGTTGAAAACACACGTTTGACTTCGGTTTTTAAAGTATCATACATAGCATCAACATATATGACTTTAAATAGCCCTGTAGTGTCTACTTCAAACAATACGACCACTTCCCCTTTATAATTTTCGTTAGAAATATGCTTTGGTACTTTGAAGTTATTAAAAATATGAGCATACACGTTTTGGTCGAAACACTTTTGTAGTGCGGTAATTTCTAAGCTATCGCAAGTGGCAAAAACCGGAGGCTTTTCATATAGGGCATTTCCTTGGGAATATGTATGATATTGAACTAAAAGTAGGAGTAGAACAACAAAGCGTTTCATAATTATTTCTTGTGAATTAATTTTGAGTAGAAAGATACTATAATTTTAATAATGCATTCGCTAAAAAACATTATTATCAAGCAAAAAAGGCTTCTTAAAGCACCTTTTAAGGATTGAGTTTTCATAATAATTTAAAGTAATAATAAACATACCAAAAAAAGAAATCCCGTTACAATATTGTAACGGGATTTTATTTATTAAGATTCCTGAGATTTCAGGACTTCTATTTTAGTCTTGTACTTGAAATACGATAGGTAACGAATAAGGAACGTTTACCGGTTTACCACGTTGTTTTCCTGGTTGCATTTTAGGAAGCATCCCAATAACACGTTCTGCTTCTTTTTCTAAACCTGGATGTGGTGCTCTAGCACGAATACCAACAATATTACCTGTTTTATCAATTTTGAATATAACGTTAATACGTTGTCTTCCAGATAAACCTAATTCACTAGCTAATTCCGTATTGAACTTTTTATTTACAAAGTCTGATATTTTTTTAGACATACAATCTCTTTTCGCATCGTTGTTACCTCCTTCGCATCCAGGAAAAACTGGTACGTTTTCAATAACAGCAAATGGCACATCAATATCTTCGTCTACTTCTACTACTTTTACAGCTTCTACCTTAACAATTTTTTGTTCTTGGTTAGACTCCGTAGATTCGATTATAGTTTCCTTCACCTCTTTCTCATCTTCTACAATCTGAATAACTTCAGGTGCAGCCGGTGGTGGTGGTGGTGGTGGTGGTGTTTGTAATTGCTCTGTAATTGGAATTTCTTCATCCAATTCTTGGTCCATATTTAATTGACCAATATCAATCGCTTCTTTATCATAGGTTTTGTAATTGATAGCGAAATTTGTTAAAAATAACATTAACGCCAAACCAATAGCGAAGTAAAGTGAACTATTACGTCCAACATTTGCTTGAGGGTTTTTTTTAAGTTCCATAATTTATTCGTTTTTCAAGATTGCTAAAATAACTATTTATTTATCAAATAAGCAAGCGTTTATTATTTTTTAATAGTAACTAAGTTCTTAATTACAAAAATTAGGATCATAATTAACACTCCGCAAGTATTTGCCACTACATCATAAATATCGGATGATCTATATGATGTTACACTTCCCTGTAGTACCTCAATAATTATACCAAAGGCTATACAAAACACTCCTGCGTAAACTATTGCGTGTTCTTTTTTTAATTTAAATTTATAAATGAATGTATTAACCCATAAAAAAGTTAATACTAAATAAGCCAATAGATGAAATATTTTGTCTCCATTAGACACTTTAATGTCTGGTAAATTATTAAGCTTAATTAAACATACAGTGGTTAATGCCAATGTATATATAATACTTAATAGAAAAAACTGTTTTTTAAGCACCCAATAGCGCTTTATAAGCATCTGCAGACAACAAGTTATCAATTTCAGACTTATTTGAAATTTTTAATTTTATCATCCAACCATTTCCATAAGGGTCTGAATTCACTAATTCTGGCTCATCTTCTAATGCCTCATTAAATTCAATAATTTCACCTGTTAGCGGCAAAAATAAATCTGAAACTGTTTTTACTGCTTCAACGGTTCCAAAAACGGCTTCAATATCGAGTGTTTCATCAACTGTTTCTACTTCTACATAAACGATATCGCCCAATTCACTTTGTGCAAAATCTGTAATGCCAATAGTAGCTATTTCTCCTTCAATACGAATCCACTCGTGGTCTTTGGTATATTTTAATTCTGCTGGGATATTCATTTTATGTTTTTTAGATTCTTTATTCAACAAATGTATTTATTCAAACTCAAAAATCAAATAGTTTACCTGTTAATTACCAAAATTATATCTAATGGTAAATCCTGACCGTATCGTTGTCTGTGGGAATGCGGTTGAAATAGCGTATTTTGAGAACGAATAATCAAAATAAAATATTCCGGTTAGGTTTTTACTAAAGGCATAATCTGCTGTATATTTTAAACCCCAAATGGTTTGACCCGAGGTTACCTGATTATTCTCTAAATCTAAATATCTAATAATTGTTTTGTTATCTCTTACAGAAATATCGGCTTTCATATTTAAATCGCTCACTATGCGCTTGCTTGGGCCTGCTAAATTAGAATTGATGCGTAAATCTTTAATTCTATAACCTAAGCCTAATACGTATTCCATTCCCTGTACTTCGGTCATTAAATTATTATCAAAACTCAATGATAGCAATCGGTCTTTTTTAATTTCTGCCAAAATTTTAACCGAATTCTTCATTTCGAAATCTATTCTAACCAACGGACTAAACATTTCTGTTAAGTTAATGTTGCTAAAGAGTGTTTCATTTTTGTAATTACCCGATTGATTTTTCACTTCTGCAGGTTGACTATCATACACGACGCTAAAATCTGGTTGTACATAATCTAAATTAGATTGAAACTGGTTGATAGTGTACGTTGAACGGTAGCCATGTGTTAAAGAAAAACGTTTGAATTTCTTTTTAAACCACTCAAACTTCATAAATCCGGTATACTTTAAATCCCAGTTTGGGATAGGCACATCTCTAAATGCCGTAGTTTTTATTTTACTTGCATCTTGCCCGGAATAGGCCGATAAAAATGCCGGCAACAATACAGCTTGACTATTTTTACCAAATCCTTTTGGAAAACCATCGGCATCAAGATCATTTAAATCAACACCTTTTTCTTGCGCCAATCGTTGCGCGACTACAAGTCTGTTTGCTCTAAAATCGTTAAACGCTTCAGAAGTTGTTTCGTCACTTGTATTAAAGGCTGTTTTAATTAAAATGGTGGAAATATTAAAATTACCAAACGTATTTGGTGTTAACGATTCGTATTCATACTGACCCGCATTATCGTTTACTCTAAAGTTCTCAGTAAAATTTTCATAATACGTTCTATTTCCAACTACATCAATTTTTAAATCATTTACAGGTTCTAAACTTGCCGAAATGTCGAGTTGTTTTGTATTTGTTGTTGAATATTGCTGATTAAAATCCTGAAACAAAGTTAACCAACCTCGTCTCGCTGCTAAATATCTAATATCACTTTGGCTACCAAATGTAAATCCTGTGGTTGGTTTTAATGTTCCAATAAAACCAGGTGTTTGTGTGTATCCTGGTAAAAATATACCGTTATTTTCTGAATAGTTAAATTGAATTCGTTTAATACTCGTTAAAATATCAACTCCAGCATTTAAGAACTTTCTTGTAGATTGATTTTTAATTTTTGGCGGAGCACTTTTTTGGTTCGCTCCAGGTGGTCCTCCAGGTGTATTAGTTCTAGCTCTTGCTCTAGAAATAGGTTTTTTTACTAAACCAATATATTTATACAACCTATTCATATCTAAAGTTGTATTGATATTATGCGTGTTCGCATTTTGAATAGTGTTACCTAAATCGTAGGTATCACCATCTAATTCTAACTCACCATACAAATCGGAGCCTTTTTGCCATTGAAAATTTCCGCTATATTGATAAGTCGCATTTATAAAACTAAATGTTGGAATTTTATTTATAGGTAGTTGGTAAGTAACTCCTAAGTTTTGTGTTTGCCTGTTTGGATCTCCAAAATCGAAAAAGCCATCCCAAACATCCAGAGTTTCATCTTGCTCGCCATTAATAATATTATCTTTAAAATAATTACGAACAATATTATTGTTAGCCGCTGTAAAATTAAAACTTAACGATTCTGTAATGTTATAATTTATAGTGTATTGAAAATCGAAGGTGTAGTTTCTTCTGAATAACTCTTCAATACCAATATTGCCTCCGCCCAGATCTACGTCTCTAAACTTTTGACTATTAAATTGTCTGTTTATATCGGAGTTTATGGTAAAACTGGTTGGTAACAAATTAACATTGAAATCTTTTAAAATTTTCCAATATTTTCCAGTAAACAGGGAATCGTTCTTTTTAAAAGGCTCCACTTTTATTGGATTAAAATTGAAAGCATAATTAGCCCCAACACGTACCGTTTTGTTTAATGCATTTTCAATTTCGAAATCTCTATGTTCAACTTTATTGTATGAATAATTGAGCGTTAAATTTTCTACATCGTAAAAACGAGGTTTTGCTTCGGTAGTTCTGGTTTTTCTAACCCCTATAAAATTAATACTTTGACGTTTTGTATAATCTTCTGATTGCTCTTTTATAGATTCGCGATCTGCATTAGAATTGGCTGCATCCAAACGAGAGTCTAAAGTTAAATCTTTATAAAATGCGTCGTATTTTGGTGTGATAAGCTCTTCGCTTTGCCCATAATTAAATGGCACTTGAATACCCCATTTTTTTGGCAATAACTGCCCAACGTTTATATTGGTAACCACATCGTATTGCTTAACATCTTCTAAGCTACGTTGACTTGGTCCTTGTTCAATAGTTCCAAAACCAGAAGTACTTTGTCTGCCTGTGGCACTGATATTCATAAAATCGGCAATGTTAGTATCAAGACTCACCACAGCTGCCCAACCACCTTCGTTATCCATATCTGATAATCGTAATTCGTTAAACCAAACTTCTGCACAAACAGGTGATGCTGGTGGTGGCGAATCATTTAAACCATTTGGAATACCATTTTTCACCCCAACCATTAAGGTTCTAATATCTCCAAAATTTGGATTTCCTTTTATAGTAACACGATGTTGTCCGATAGTATATGTTGAAAACTCTGAAACCGGTGTGTCAACTAATTTTCCATCAACAACATCATAAAACTTTTGAAGCTCTGAAGGCAATGTTGGATTCGCAATTTCCAAAGCTTTAATTTTACCTAAAACATCTATTGATAAATTAATTTCGTTTTCTTCGGGCCAAATCCCTTCTCTGGTAGTAGATTCAGAAATTTTTAAAGGTACTTCTATTTGATAATAATTCTCTGTAAGGTCGTTACCCAAACGAACAAAACCAACAACGGTATTACTGTTTGGAATTCCTATGCCATCTTCTTCAAGATGCATAAACATACGCATACGTTTAAATTGACGCATATCTATATTAATATTTTTATACACACCTCTAGAATCTTGTGACTCTAAATTACACACATTAACTAGTAACGATTGTTCGTTTTGCTGAACAACTGTGTTATTATTAAATAACTCTTCAGGCTCGATTCCTGGTGGTCTTTCATAACTGCCTTCATTTTCTAATGTACCAATAACCCCAACTGAAAAATCTGTGTTATCATCGGCAGGATTGTCTTTATTGGACTGTAAAGTTTGTGAGTAACGTCTCCAATCACTTCTCACTAAATCTAAAGTACCAAAACGGAATACAGTTGACTGTGTAAATTCTTTAAGAAACACACGAGAAAATCTAACCGATCTTAAATCTGTAATGCCTCCAACTGATTTTGCAAGACTACCTTGAACAGGAATTCTAAACAAATACCATCTCACATTAGGATTCTGCCCATTAGCCAGTGCTCGAGGCCTGTCTTTAAAATCTACTAAGTATTCCTTTAAAGGATTATTATTAGGTAAGTTTTCAAAATCTGATTTAGAAATTGGCAAGTTTTGTCTGGTAATAGGCAATTCATATTCATAATAACTATCAATCGTGTTCATGGTATTATCACGATTGATATCTTCTACATCGGGTTGCGTATTGGCGCCTCTATCGGTATTCGTAAAAGTATCTGGTGTATTGCCTTCAACCCCATTATACTTTTTATAACGATCAAAAATATTACCATCGGCATTCAAAAAATAGGTATAATTATCTTTAGCTGGATCGCTACCAAAACCGGCTCCAAATTTTGCAATTTCTTCTGCATCGTCATAGCCATCGTACCCAACATCTTGATTGGTTCGTTCTTGTCCCGTCGTATCAGACGCATATACTAACGATTGGTTTTGAGGCACTACAGTACCCCAATTGGTTACTGGCAGTAAATCAATATTTCCGTCTTTAGGCAAACCATTTTCATACATTTTTTTGCCATCTTTAATAATATCTTCTGAAATATTACCTAAATTAAATACCAACTTTCCTCCCGGATTTGAAGGATTTTCTTGAAACGGATCTTGTAACCAAAACTCTATGTACTCTACATTTTGCTGTTCAAAATCTGTTGATGTTAATTGTCTTGTAATACCTGCCCAAGAACTATTAGGATTATTTAGTACATCATTAGCAGCAGAAGGATCAAAATTATAAGGCCCTCTTTCTGCTGGATAATAGGCTAAATCGAGCGTGTTTAAAACCGTATTTTGCCCTTGAACCAAATCTCTGTCTGGGAATAATTCTTTTATAAAAACGCGACTGGTGTATAAGCTGGATAAATCGTTATCTAATATACCACTTGGGCGCTGGCTCGTGTAAAAAATCGGGTCTATACTATACCAGTTTAACATCCCTCTTCCATAACCGTTTTGAACTCCATTGTTATCGTCTCCCGGCGAACCTGTTAATTCTAAAGGCCTGCTTGATAAAAACCAAGACTGTTGTGATTTTAAATCGATGGAATTTTGCGATCCTTCAAAATCATCAACATATGATGTAGCTTCACCATTTAAATTGGTTCCTTTTGGTGATCCAGGAGCTAAATAAGCAAATTCACCACGTACTGATAAATTCGATTTTACATCGGTATCAATATTTGGTAACATATTAGCTAATCTGGTTAAAAAAGGCACTTTGGTTGAATAGTTACCATTAAAACCAAAAATGGTGTTATTTATAGGCTCGGTGCCATAATTTGCTTTTTGCGTTATGGGTCTTTCATTTAAATTTAAAAGGGTAGCTCCTAACAAAAAGTTTTCGTTAAACTTATGCTCAACATTAATACCCGTAAATCGTCTTGTTTGCTGTCCAAATACGGCATTGTTTTCGGTAGAAACCTCTATAGGCGTATTAGAAGCTTTTAAAGCTTCGTCTAGAATCTGAACACGACCTTGTGTATAGTTAACCGTATAATCGATTCCTTCAACCAACACACGACCTCCAGCAGTTACACGAACTGACCCTCTAGGCACATTAAATGATCCAATAGGAATGCCATCGCCTCCACTAGATTTATAGCGTCCTTTTAATTTGAATTTGTTTTTCTCAACAGCTTCTAAAGCTGCTGTTTTAGTGCTTTTATAAAGCACATCATACACATACTTAGATTGATTTTCATTATAAGTACTTGTACTATTATAATCTTCGCTGTTATTAAGTGATAGTTTGTTAAAAAGATATTCCCCAAAAGGTTCGGCACTTGGAAAAATGATGCGTCCACTTTGTGATAACACCGTAATACCTTCAACATAATCGAAAAAACCATCCCCATTAGTTTGCGGGTCGTTATTGAAATTTAATTTATCTAAACTAAATACACGCAATAAAGGCGTTTCATTTAAAGGATTTTCGTTAGTTCCTGGCGTTGGAAAAGCTGTAGATCCAACTGGCGTTATATAGTTTAAAGGCGACGCTTCGTTGTAAAAAATATTAAGTTTAAAATCTTCCTGACTTAAATTATAAGCACCAGTATCGTAGATATTTTTCATCATCAAATTCCAAACAGGTTGATTGACATTTGTGATACTACTTTTTAATAACTTCAAAATTAAATTACTATTAACCACCGAGGTTACTTGTCCGGACCCATTTGTGGTTACATTCGTAGCATCTACACCATCGTTTGCAAACTCACCGACCTGGTAAACTTTACCGCCTAAGGTGTATTGAAAAGCAACGGCTAAAACCTCATCGTTGTTTAATCGTTGATTTAACGATATGTACCCTAACTGGGTGTTTAAAATATATTCTTGTCCATTAATTAACTTTCTAGCATTTTCCAGTTTTGCATAATCAAATCCTTCTTTAATATTTGAAACTGAAATACCAGATTGTACTGTAGCTACATCCCTAATTGCTGATGTAATTTGCGAACCTGCACCACCAATATTTGTTGGGTCGAAGGCATTATTTTTGTTATTAGGGAATGCCGTAGGTGCTGCAAAAATGTTTACTGCTGAACCAACCTTTCTAGGATTAGGATCAGATTCACCAATATCTTGCAATGCCACCACATTTCTAACATTATCGGTTTTATTACTCCTGTTAGTTACCCAAAGTTCTACCCTTGTAATTTGCAATCCTTTAGTATCTAAATACGGATAGGTTTTTAATGCTTTATCGTAAGTGTCTCGAAAATATTGCGCCAAAAAGAAATGACGATTTTCGTCGTAATCTCTAATAAAAAGTTCAAACTCTTCTAAAGTTCCACCACCTTGAGCAACGACAGTATTGGCCTGCGATTTTTGCTCCGAAAACACCCCAGTTACAGTTGTTTTACCAAACTTCAATTGCGCTTTTACACCAAATAAACTTTGCGCACCCGTAATTAACGAACTGTTTAATGGCATGCTTACATTACCAACTTCAATTTTTTGAATGATATCGTCTTCGGTTGGTGTGTATTCTAATTTGATAAGGTTTTGGAAATCGAATGTAGATTGTGTATCGTAATTAGCAGTTACCTGCAAACGCGTTCCTACTTTACCCAATAAACTTAAACTGATTCGCTGATCGAAATCGAAGGTGAAATTACTTCGGTTTTTAGGTGAAAACGATGGATTATCTTGTTTTGAAAAAAGCACCCCCATATCCATTTCAACCGAACCCTGCGGCACCACTTCAATAGTACTACTACCAAAAATTGATTCAAAAAAATCTGATTTTACATAAAACTCAGGTAATAAGTTTTTTTGTGCTTCATCAGCATTGCCTTTTTTACCATCAAAAGCATCAATTTTTTCTTTATAGTAGGCCTTTACACTTTCTTTTGCAACTAAAGCATAATACTCTTTAGGTGTTAAAATAACAGGATAATTAATATTAAAGCTTCCTATTTTTTCTGTATAAATATAACGGTCGGTCAGTGCGTCGTATGTGTATTTAGATTCAATACTGTTGGGGTTAGGCGTTTTTATGTTTCCTAAATCAAAGCCAGTTTTAACAGAATCTTGAACTGTTGGCTGTTGAGACCAAGCGGCAACTGAAAACAAAAACACAGCTATTAATGCGTAATATTTATTAAATGATTTATAAAAGTTTAGGTTAGTTATATTCAAAATCTATTACAAATTTTTTAATGCTTGTTTAATTATAGTTTCAATAGTTGCATCCGGTTGTGTCATAATAATTTTATCCACAACACGTTCGGCCTGCTTTCTCACAAAACCAAGAACTTCTAAAGCAGATAACGCTTCATCTTTATTGGTATTGCCTCTAGAAACAGAAACTTCATCAATATCATAAATCTTTAAAACTTTATCTTTTAAATCTATAATAACACGTTGTGCTGTTTTGGCTCCAATGCCTTTTATCCCTTGAATTAAAGCCACATCGCTGGTCGCAATTCCTTCTATAACTTGTTTTGGTGTTAAAGATGAAAGCATGGTGCGAGCAATACTTGCACCTATACCACTTACTGAAATTAATAATCTAAATATTTCGCGTTCGGCTAAAGATGAAAATCCATAAAGTGTATGAGAATCTTCTTTAACCTGGAGATGTGTGAACAGCTTTAAATGTTCTCCATCAGGAATTTGAGAATAGGTATGTAAAGAGATGTTAAGTACATAACCAACGCCGTTACAATCTATAACAACATCTGTTGGATTTTTTTCTACAAGTTTTCCTTGAATATGTGTGATCATTTATAGCAATTCGTTAACCAACCAAATGTAATAAAATTATTTACAACCGATTTATTTAGATTTCTCCTTTTCTAACTCTTGTTTTTCTTTTTGTTGCGCATCAATTACTGCAATAGCCGTCATATTTACAATCTCATCTACGTTAGCTCCCAATTGCAATATATGTACTGGCTTGCGCATACCCATCATAATAGGACCAATCGATACCGCTTCGTTCAATTCTTTTAACAATTTATAAGTGATATTTGCCGCATCTAAATTTGGAAATATTAAAGTATTTACTTTTTTACCAACTAATTTTGAAAACGGAAATTTTTCTTCCAATAACGATGCATTTAAAGCAAAATCTGTTTGTAATTCACCATCTATAATCATATCTGGCAAATGACGATGCAAGTAGGCGACAGCTTCTCGAACTTTCGTAGCATTTTCATTAGTTGAAGAACCAAAATTAGAATATGAAATCATAGCCATTACCGGCTCCAATCCAAACATTTTAACAATTTGCGAGGTCATTTGCGCAATCTTCGTTAACTCTCTAGATGTTGGATTAATATTAATTGACGTATCGCTTAAAAATATGGGCCCACGTTTGGTCATCATCACATTGGTAGTTGCTATCCTTTGAGCTCCTTTTGCCATCCCAATTAGTTCGAGCATTGGTTTAACGACCGATGGATAATTTCTAGAATAGCCCGAAATTAATGCATCAGCATCGCCTTCGTTTACCATCATTGCCGCAAAGTAATTTCGTTCTCGCATTAATCTTTGAGCTGAATACAGGGTCACACCACGCCTTTTGCGTTGCTCCCAATACACTTTAGCATATCTGTTTTTGCGATCGTTTTCTACTTCTTCTTTTGGATCCAATATAAGAACATCAGCATCAAATTCAATTTCTTTCATGAGCTCTTTAATAGTTTCAATTCTACCTAATAAAATAGGAATAGCGATACCTTCTTCATAAACTATTTGAGCTGCTTTTAATACAGCAAGCTGGTCTGCTTCTGCAAAAACCACACGTTTAGGGTCTAGTTTTGCGCGGTTAAACAACAATCTTATAAGTTTGTTATCATTACCTAATCGCTCTCTTAATTCATCTTTATATTTTTCCCAATCGGTTATCGGCTCTTTAGCAACTCCACTATCCATAGCGGCTTTAGCAACTGCAGGAGGGACCTCAACAATTAAACGAGGGTCGAAAGGTTTTGGAATAATATATTCTTTTCCGAATGTCAAACGCGTTTCCCCGTATGCTATATTAACTTGTTCTGGCACAGACTCTTTGGCTAATCTAGCTAAAGCTTCTACGGCCGCCATTTTCATTTCTTCGTTAATTTTTGTGGCTCTAACATCTAAGGCTCCTCTAAAAATAAATGGGAATCCAAGCACATTATTTACTTGGTTAGGATGGTCACTTCTTCCCGTTGCCATAATAATATCTTTACGAGTTGCAACAGCAATATCATACTCGATTTCCGGATCCGGATTTGCCATAGCAAATACTATCGGGTTTTCTGCCATAGATAATAGCATTTCTGGCGAAACGATATTTGCCTTTGATAACCCGATAAATACATCGGCATCTTTCATGGCTTCATCAAGGGTGTCAATCTTTCTATGGGTTGCAAATTCAGCTTTTTCAGAAGTCAGATTATCTCTGTCATCTCTAATAACTCCCTTGCTATCTAGCATTACCATGTTTTCACGCTTTGCCCCACAAGCTTGGTATAGACGTGAACAAGATATAGCTGCAGCTCCGGCACCACTAATAACAATTTTTACGTCTTCTAATTTCTTTTTAGCAATTTCAACAGCATTAATTAAAGCTGCTGCTGATATAATAGCGGTACCATGCTGGTCGTCGTGCATTACTGGAATATCAAGCTCTTCCTTTAATCGTCTTTCTATTTCAAAAGCCTCTGGCGCTTTAATATCTTCTAAATTAATACCTCCAAAAGTTGGGGCAATATTTTTTACTGTTGCAATAAATTCTTCAACATTTTCGGTACCTACTTCAATATCAAAAACATCAATATCGGCAAAAATTTTGAAAAGTAAGCCTTTCCCTTCCATTACTGGTTTTGAAGCTTCAGGGCCTATGTTTCCTAAACCTAAAACTGCCGTACCATTAGATATTACAGCTACTAAATTACCTTTGACAGTATATTTATAAACGTTTTTTTTGTCTTTTTCAATCTCTAAACAAGGTGCAGCTACCCCTGGTGAATAAGCAAGTGCCAAATCGCGTTGGGTTGAATATTTTTTTGTTGGAACTACTTTAATTTTACCAGGAGTAGGTTTAGCATGATATAAAAGTGCTTCTCTACGCATACTGTCCTCTCTACGTTTATTGTCTTCGCTCATAAGAATAATTAATTAACAAGTCGAACAAAGATAATAATCATATTAGAGTAAACGCTAATCTTTTTGCTGAAACTCTTATTCTTTCAAAAAATCTATATTTCGTTTTAAACCCGAATATTTCGTGCGTTTTACTGCCGAATCTTTGAATACTTTTTTAAAGACATCCTCTGTAATCTCTTCCCAATCTTTTTTGGTCATAGAAAGTAATTCTGGATGCGGATTAAATAAAGGTTCATTATGTGATTTTGAAAAGCGATTCCAAGGACATACATCCTGACATATATCACAACCAAACATCCAATCGTCAAACTTGCCTTTAAATTCTGTTGGGATATTTTCTTTTAGTTCGATGGTAAAATACGAAATACATTTACTGCCATCTACCACATAAGAATCGGTAATGGCTTGCGTTGGGCACGCATTAATACATGCAGTACAAGTTCCGCAATGGTCGGTTGCTATTGAATCATACTCCAACTCTAAATCGACAATTAATTCAGCAATAAAATAAAAAGACCCTACTTGCTGTGTTATTAAGTTACTGTGTTTGCCTATCCATCCTAAACCCGATTTTGCAGCCCAGGCTTTATCTAGTACGGGTGCAGAATCCACAAAAGCACGACCATGCACCTCACCAATTCCTTCTTGAATGAAATTTAAAAGTGATTTTAATTTATCTTTTATCACGAAATGATAATCGGTTCCGTAAGCATATTTTGAAACCTTAAAGGTGTTTTGGCTTTGTGTTTCTTGCGGAAAATAATTTAATAATAATGAAATAACAGATTTTGAATCTTCAACCAGTTTTGTTGGGTCTAAACGTTTATCAAAATGGTTTTCCATGTACTGCATCTGTCCGTGCATATTGTTATTAAGCCACTTTTCTAAGCGAGGCGCTTCTTCCTCTAAGAAACTTGCTTTACTAATACCACAAGACAAAAAACCGAGGCGTTTGGCTTCGGTTTTGATGAGTTGGGTATATTTCGTTTTATTATTAATCAAAACAATCCGCCTTGAATGGGTCCTTTTACTCTCCCTAAATGTTTATAAGCTAACTCGGTTACTTCACGCCCGCGGGGGGTTCGCATAATAAATCCTTGCTGTATTAAAAAAGGTTCGTAAACTTCTTCAATAGTTTCAGAACTCTCACTAACTGCCGTTGCAAGGGTAGAAATTCCAACTGGCCCGCCTTTAAATTTATCTATTATTGTGGATAAGATTTTGTTATCCATTTCATCTAAACCAAATGCATCTACATGCAATGCCTCTAAAGCATATTTTGCAATTTTTATGTCGATGTTTCCATTGCCCTTTATTTGTGCAAAATCTCTAACACGACGTAATAACGCATTAGCGATACGCGGTGTGCCGCGGCTTCTTCCAGCAATTTCTATAGCAGCTTCCATTGAAATAGCAACACTTAATATCGTGGAACTACGTTGAACAATAGTTGTTAATAATTCTGTATTATAGTATTGTAATCTACTTTGAATACCGAAACGCGCACGCATTGGCGCAGTTAATAATCCGGAGCGTGTTGTTGCTCCAACCAATGTAAACGGATTCAAATTAATTTGAACTGACCGTGCATTAGGGCCCGATTCTATCATGATATCGATTCTATAATCCTCCATAGCAGAATACAAATATTCTTCTACAATGGGGCTTAATCGATGAATTTCATCGATAAACAAAACATCGCGTTCTTCTAAATTGGTAAGTAATCCTGCTAAATCTCCCGGTTTATCTAATACTGGACCCGAGGTTATTTTAATACCCACATTAAGCTCATTGGCAAGAATGTGTGCAAGCGTTGTTTTTCCTAATCCTGGAGGCCCATGAAATAAAGTGTGATCTAAAGCTTCGCCACGTAAATTGGCTGCCTGAACAAAAATTTGAAGATTTTCCAACACTTGGTCTTGACCCGTAAAATCATCAAAAGTTAAAGGTCTTAATTTCTTTTCAACGTCTAATTCTTCTGGAGAAAAGTTTTCGTTTGTTGGATCTAGGTTTTCGTTCATTTAAAAAATATATTCGATAAAAACCTTTTTGCTGCATTCGAGATTACTAAAAAGGTAGTTAGCAAATATAAAGAAAAAGCCTTTCCAAACTAAGGAAAGGCTTTCTCAAATTATATGGTTGGTAATAATTGGGGTTCTTAATTCAAAATAGTGAATTCACAACGTCTGTTAATATCATACTCTTCATCTTTGCAAATACTTTCTTCAGTGCATTGGTTAAGTGGTTGCATTTCTCCATAACCAATACTTTTTAATCGGTTTCTTTCTATGCCTTTACTTACTAAATATTCTAAAGTTGATGCGGCACGACGTTTTGACAAGTCTAAATTGTACTGGTCGTTTCCTCTAGCATCGGTATGTGCAGATACCTCTACTTCCATCGATGGATATTTTTTCATTAAATCGACTAATACCGTTAAAGTTTTTGCTGCATCATCGCGAATTTTAGATTTATCAAAATCAAAAAAGATTTTATCTAATTCTACTTTTACATCACCTTTTTCATTTTGCTTCACATTTTCTTCGGCATCTGCAAACGCCTCTAAAGTCAAGAAAATATTGTGCTGAATTTTTCCGTTGATATCGGTTGAAAATTCTATATCCTGAGGAATGTACGCTTTACGCGTTCCTCTTATTTTATATTTTTTGTTTGGTTCAATTTTAAACAAATAGTCAGCTTTTATACCTACAAGCGAATCTTGAAGTACATTCCCTGCATTGTCAAATAAGGTGACTAACGACCCTGGAAGTATTTTTTTACTGTTTTTATCTATCACCACACCTTCAACCAAATATTTGGTTAATATGTTTTCTTCTCTTCCAAAGCCATATAATCTATCAAACCCACTTCGGTTTGAAGACACAAATCCTTGGTCGTCCTTCTCTCTTATAGTATAGGCAAAATCGTCCAAACTAGTATTGATTGAGCTTCCTAAATTCACAGGCGTATCAAAGCTTCCGTTTACAGAATTACTTCTAAAAACATCTAAACCACCATAGCCTAGGTGACCATCGGATGCAAAATACAATACATCTAAATCGCTTATATACGGGAATTGTTCACGGTGTTTAGTATTCACTTTAGAACCCAGATTTTCTGGTTCTCCATAAGTACCATCATCGTTTATTGCTACTTTATAAACATCAAAACTACCTATGGTTCCTGGCATATCGCTAGCAAAATAAAGTGTTTTGCCATCTTTACTTATTGACGGATGCTCGCAACTGTAATTATTGGAATTAAATGGTAATTCTTTAACATTCGTCCAATTTCCATCAACTAATTCAGCTTTAAAAATTTGAACATGTGCGATTCTTTCTTCTTCAGTTTTAGAGCGCAGATTGTTAGTTCTGTTGAAATACATGGTTTTTCCATCTCTGCTAAACGCAGCATTACTTTCGTGAGAATCTGTATTGATTTCATCTGAGAAAGGCGTTACGTTTTCAATTTTTCCATCTTTCGTTAAAGTTCCAGAATACAAATCCAGATAAGGCAATTTATTCCAAGCATATGATGGACTATCAGTATTTCTGGTTGAAGCGAATGCAACTTTATCATCACCGTAAAAGGACAAACCAAAATCACTGTTTGTAGTGCCTTCATTTACTATTTGCTGTAACCTAAAGGTGTGAGGTGTTGATTTATCTGTCATATCGATAAATGCAAGCGTGTTAATTTTTTGGTTATAATACCTGCTTAAATGAGCATCGGCTTCCTTATAATCTTTAACACCTTTTAAGGCTTGCGCAAATCTAAAATGAAATTCTATATCTATGGAATCGCCATAATTAACAAACAATTCTCTATAGGTTTTAATGGCCTTTTGAAGATTGGTGTTATAGTAATAACTATCTGCTAAATTTTGAAGCACTTCTTGGGTACGGTCTTTATTTTCGTACATTTCGGCAGCTTCAATATAAGCTCTCATTTCAAAAAGCTTATTGGCTCGTTTTAAGTTTCCTTTTTGTGCTAGTGCCATTCCACTAACTAATAAAAGGCTTGCAAGTATGTATATATGTTTTTTCATCTTTATAGTCTTTTTATGGTTAGAAGAATCTAGGTGAACGATCGTAGCCGCCTTTAAATCCGAATAAATCAATATCAAACAAAATAAATATTTCGTGAGAACCTGAATTGTAATCGCCAAGGTTCGAGGTAGTAAAATCGTAAGCGTATCCTATTTTTAAATCGGGCATCACTCTAAAACTTACCAATCCACTTATAGCGTCATCTAATCGGTAGCCTAAACCAGCTTCTAGTTTTTCATTTATTAAAATATTAGCCGTAATATCTAAAGCCAAAGGAGCTCCTTTAACCGACTTCATCATAAATGCAGGTTTAAATTTTAGGTCTTTATTAATATCAAAAACATACCCTCCTGTTAAATAATAATGAATACTTTGAACACCAGTTGCTTTTACACCATTTTCGGTTTCAATATGTTTTGTACTCAACATATTTGGAGCAGATAAACCAACATAATAATTATCGGTATAATAAAATGCTCCGATTCCGATATTAGGGAATGTTTGACTGATGTTATCATTAAAAGCTACATCTGTTGATGCACTACCCGATTGCAAATTAAAGCCATCGAAATTAACATTAAAGAATGTGAATCCTGCTTTAAGTCCGAATGACAAATTACCACGGTCTAAGCCCATTGGTAACACATATGCAAAATCTGCATAAATGTTATTTTCTTGGACTACATCGCCTATATTATCGTTAGTAAACGAAATACCTGCTTCTATTTTCTCGTTGATAGGTGTATGTGCAAAAAAGGTTCCTGTTTTTGGCGCTCCTTTAAGTCCCACCCATTGGGTTCTGTATAATCCACCCATATTCAAAATGGCTGCTTCCGAGGTTGCATAAGCTGGATTTATAACACTCATGTTATACATATACTGTGTAAACTGAGGATCTTGCTGCGCGAAACTTTGGAAAGACAGTAATGTCAATCCTACTAAGGCAGCTATTTTATGATATATATTTAAATTTTTCATGTTTTCTAAATTGTGTTTATCTAAAAATTATCTGCTTAAGTATAAGTGACCTTGTTCTGGTTTGTTCTCGCCATCATTAAAGATGAAAATGTAATAGTACATTCCTACTGGCAATTCGCCTTTCACAACAGTTCTAGCCTGATTTGAAATTCCATTAAAACGTGGGGATGACGCATTTCCTTTATAAACGATATTGCCATAGCGATTGTAAATCTCCATTTCAAAATTCGGATAAAGAATTGCTAAATTATCAACCTCGTAAGTGTCATTAACACCATCACCATTAGGAGAAAATCCGTCTGGTAATCTAAGTTTACCACAAGAGGTTAAGTCTGGTGTAACGGCTAAGCGCACACTGCTTTCACATCCTGTTGTTGCATCAACCAATGCTGCATAATAGGTTGTTAAATTAGTTAGTATTTCAGAATCACTAATTACTGAACCATTGACATTGGCATCATACCATACAACATTATTGGTGTTAGAGTTGTATTCGGTAATATTAAGGGTTAAATCATTTATAGTTGGATCATCATTAATACAATATTCCTCACCTGAATCAGCTAAAGTTGGAGTTGGTGCATCGTTAATTGTTACATTAATTTGAACACTCAAAGAAGATTCACATCCTGAAGAAGTAGTTTGAGTAGCAAAATAATCTTCACCATCTACCAAAGCCGTTGCTGTTGTTAATGGCGTTGATAAAGTGGCATCGGTATACCAAGATACGGTTCCGGTTGGTTGAATATTTGCTGCCAAATTTGCAACTGTTGGATTATCCTCTAAACAGAATGATGGATTTGGTTCTAAGACTACTATTTGAGGTGAGTCGTTAACTGTTACAGTAATTTGTGCACTTGAATCTGGTGAACAAGGTGACACTGCTGTAACTGTATATGTATAAACCTGAGCCGTATCAACACTTGGGTCAAATACGCCTGTACCACTCGTTAGCATTGGCGACCATGTGCCTCCGCTTTGAGCAGAAGTTCCTAAAAATGTGAACAAATCAGTCTGACCATCTATAACACAAATGGCTGCTGTATTGTCTGTTCCTGCATTTGGTGCCAGTGTCACTGTAACCACCACATCGCTGCTTACTGTTCCGCAAGCATTTGTTAATGTATATGTGTAAGTTACCGGAGCATCCACTAAAGGATCAAAAACACCCGTACCGCTAGCCATAGCTGGAGACCAGGTACCTCCTGTATCTGCGCTTCCAATTAGAGTAAATAAATCTGTTGTTCCATTGTTGCTACAAACATCTAAGGTGTTATTTGCTCCTGCATTTAAAGGTCCATCAACAGTTATAGTTACTACCGTGCTTGAATCAACACAAGGTGCAGACGCCGTTACCAAATAAGTGAACTGATAATTACCTGCTGCTAATCCTGTAGCATCAAAAATATTTCCTGATAAACCACCTGTACTATCTGTGTCTTGCCATGTCCCACCTGAATCTTGTGAACCATCCAATGCAGTAAATAAATCTATTGCATTATTGGTATTACAATCCGCGATTGGAATTGCAATTCCTGATTTTGGTGATTGATATATTGTTGCTGTTACTAATGTTCTAACCGAAGATTCACAACCTGTGGCTGCATCGGTTTGAGTTGCGAAATAGTCTTCACCATCAATTAAAGAAGTCGTGCCTAATAAAGCAGCTCCTCCCGTTGCATTTTCATACCACTGTATCGTTGTTCCTGTTGTAACACTTAATTCAGAAACCAATGCACTATCACAAAACTCTTGCGTTGGTGTAGCTGTTGGTGCTGGTGTATCATTAATAACAATAGATACTGTTACTAATACATCGTCACAACTTCCTATAGCATTAACATCGTATGTAAAATCATAAGTGCCAGTTGCAAGTCCCTCAAGTGTTACTAGATTTCCTGATAAAGCACCTGATGCATCATCATCAATCCAAACACCTGTCTGGTCTTCTCCTGTTAATAAATCAAATAAATTATAGGTTTGACCTGTTGTAATTGCGGCGATACAAAATTCTATCGGAGCATTTGCTGTTCCAGATTCTGGTGCATCTTCAACTGTAATAACAACAGTTGAACTATTTGAACAACCATTTACATCTGTAATAGTATAGCTGAAGTTATAAGAACCAATTGCTAAACTGGTTAAATTTACATTGCTTCCGGTTAATGCGCCCGAAGTATTATCGTCTGTCCAGGTTCCACCTGCATCTTCGCCTGCAAGTTGACCAAATAAGTTTAACGGCGAATTAGCTACTAAATCATTTTCGCAAAATATGGCTGGTGTTGGTGTTCCTGTATTTGGAAGCGGGTTTATGGTTACTGTTACTGTTACTAAAACATCGTCGCAACTTCCTATAGCATTTACATCAAAAGTGAAGTTGTAATCACCAGGTGTTAAACCTGATAAATCTACTGGATTTGAAACGACGGCTCCCGTATTATCTAAACCTGAATACCAGATACCTGTCGGATCTTCCCCAGTTAATAAATCAAATAAATTATAA
>Ga0102814_10000617_pt1 | contig 25608 bp, 27 predicted proteins | sample ColrivemetaGS741_FD_79112 | JGI IMG/M metagenome (GOLD analysis project Ga0102814, IMG submission 79112) | Estuarine microbial communities from the Columbia River estuary - Flood tide ETM metaG S.741 | ecosystem: Environmental > Aquatic > Marine > Intertidal zone > Estuary | place: USA...
TGTTTGCTTTGGACTTCTATACTCTAGAAGCTAACGCAATGGTATTCGTTGGTGGTGTTATTCAGGATCCATCGGTTCACTACACTGTCGATGCTGTAAATCAGCAGATTACCTTTATGGCGGCTATCCCAGTTGGAACACAAGCGGTTATAATCGCTCAGTCTACTAACTCGGTTGGTGTACTAGATCCTAAGTCTGTTGGTCTTGAGACTCTTGCTGATAACATCAAGGTCTTTGAGCAAGGTAATGACATCGTTGCTGGAACTTCCGCAACTGTCGTATCTGCGTTCAACAAGTCATCATATCGTTCTGCTAAGTACATTGTTACAGTAGAGAGTGGTGGTGAGTTCGAGACTCGCGAGTGTTTGGTCGTACATGACGGCGTAGATGCTTCGATTGTAGAGTACGGTATTGTCTTCACTGGATCATCTGTTTTAGGTGACACAGACGTACAAGTCAACGGTGCAAGTATTGAACTAACATACACTGCCGTATCGGCAGGTGCTGTTGTTTCAGTATCAGCAACATATGTTGACGCCTAATAACAACTTTACTATAGTCGGGGGAGAGATCAGCTCTCCCCCTCAATCAAAATTCTAAAAGGTAAACAAAATGTCTACAAATAAGAAATTTAGAATACAGAACGGAGCCGATATCCACGGTGGTGGACTTTCCATCGACGACGTTATTGTTATTGGTGCTGACGGCAAAGTTGTCGCAGGTGCCATCCAAGATGCGGTAGCAAGTTTAACTGCTGCTGACATCGCAGACCTACAGTCACAAGTTACCGCGATTCTAGGTACATCTCCAGAAACTCTGGATACACTACAAGAAATCGTAACTGCATTTGAGAATGCAGATACAAACCTAGTAGCAAGTGTTGCGTCTAACTCATCCGACATTGCTACAATCAACACTACTCTAACGAACGGCGTTGCAACACCAACTGACATTGCTACATTAACTGCGTCAGTCACCGCTGAACAAACTCGTGCTACTGCAGCTGAAGCAGCAAACGCTGCGGCAATTGCTGCTGCAAACTCACGTACTTCTGGTATCAGCACATCTTCAGGTGCAGCCGATATTCAGATGACTGCTGAACTTGACATGGATAGTAACAACATCAAGAACGCTAATGATGTTTATGCTGCTCGTGGATTCATTGACACAATTGAATCGAATGACCTAAAAGTTCAAACAGGAACTGTCGATTTCGAAGGTTCTATAGTAAACTTTGGTTCGTCACAGATCATTGGTAGTGGTTTCGGTACTGCTACTAAGGCAGAGGTCGATGCACACTTAAACATTCCTACTGCTAATGCTGGCGAATTCGTCAAGTGGACTGGTACAGACTACGAGTGGACTGATCTAGTAAGTGGCCGTTTGGCGACAGATCAACTTCAGATTGCATCTGGTGGTTCAATAACTGCTACTGGTCCTGGCGGAACATTTGACTTCCAAGACGGCATTGTCATGCTAAGTGGTTCGGATGTTAGAGTTGATACTCCGACAGACGTTGGACAAGCTGCTAACAAAGGGTATGTTGATGCTGAAACAACTCTAGTTGCTGGTGACGGTATCTCAGTTGATAACCTAACGCACACAGTTTCTCTAGACGGTTCTGCAATCTCGCAAAACTTAGTACCGTCAGACGACAACCTGTATACACTAGGTTCTCCAGACAAGGTATGGAAAGATGTCTACATCGGTCCAGGATCTCTATACATCGGTGGTCAGAAGGTTATCGAAGATAACGCTGGTACGATTACTGTAAACGCAGATCCAGATCAGAACCTAACAGTTCAAACAACTGGTACTGGTGGATTGAATGTACAGTCAACTGGTTCAGGTGGTATCTCGATTGATGCTGCTTCTGAAGCAGTCCAAGTCAAGTCAGACATGGTCGTATCTGTAGGTAAGACTATCACAACAGTTGGCGGTGCTGCAACTAAGTTCGGTGGTGACATCGACATGCAGACTAACACTGTAAGTGGTCTAGGTGCTCCATCTATGGACGCAGATGCCGCTACTAAACTGTATGTAGACGATCGTATCGCAGAAGGTACTGTCTCAGGTAGTAAGACTTTCTCTGACAACGTTATTGTTTCTGGTAACCTAACGGTTTCAGGTACAACTACTACAGTTAACAGTGAAACTATCTCACTAGCAGACAACATCATTGACTTGAACTCTAACCTAACTTCAGGTGCTCCAAGTGAAGATGCTGGTATTCGCATTATGCGCGGAGACTCATCTGCTGTTCAACTTCGTTGGAACGAGACTTCAGATCATTGGGAGACTTACAACGGTTCTGCATGGACTAAGATTGCACTAAGCACATCTGATCTGGCAGAAGGTTCTAACCAGTACTTTACAGAAGAACGTGCTAAGTCATGTTTGACTGGTGGTCTATGTATCACTTACTCATCTGTAACTGGTGAGATCAAGGTTGACGAATCAGAAGCTGAGTCTTCACTACGTGTTGCTGAGTCTGTTTCTTCAGATGACGCTGATAAACTAGATGGTCAGGAAGGTACTTATTACCGTATCAACGTTTATAACGTTGCTGGTACTCTAGTCAACTAATCTTAGATTAGTGAATAAGAAAGGGGACTTCGGTCCCCTTTTTTTATATTTGTATAAATAGACGTATAAATAGAAATAATCTTTATTGGACACTAACATGTATTCTACTGACCGAGATGAATTGATAGATTATTGCTTGAGGGCGTTAGGTCACCCTGTCGTTGAAATAAACATTGACGAAGAGCAATTAGACGATCGTATAGATGAAGCGTTACAGTGGTTTCGTGAACATCATCCAGACGGATCTCGCCGTTACTATCTCAAACATAAACTAACCGCACAAGATATTGAAAACAAGTATATTGACTTTGCTGATGATTTAGACTTGTCTGCAGTTGTGAGAATGTTACCTATGTCTTGGACTGCAACTCAGTCGGGTTGGTTTAGTGACGCATGGCAACTAGTCAAGTTTACTGTCACCGACTTTACAAGTGGTGGTGGTTATATGGCAGACCTTGCGCACTACGAATCTATGCAACAACATCTGTCATTACTTGATATGAAACTAGTGGGCACACCACAGATTACATTCGACAGACAATACAACCGTGTCAATCTACACATCTCAAAACACAACATGAAAGAAAACGATTATGTCGTTTTTGAGGTTTATGGTATTCGAAATCCAGACGACTCAGTAAATGAATATAACTCGCTCTGGAATCACAAGTTTGTGAAAGAATACTCAACTGCACTTATCAAAAGGCAGTGGGGACTCAATCTTATTAAGTTTGACGGTATGGTACTGCCAGGCGGCACCACAGTCAACGCACGACAAATATATGAAGATGCGTTACAAGACATTGAACGTATTATGACTAAATTTAGAGAAGAAGAGGACGAAGGTCCAATTTTCTTCATGGGGTAAGTTATGGCTACTAACCCATATTTTTCACAGAAGTATCGCCCAGAACAAGACCTGTATGAAGATCTGATCATTGAGTCAATCAAGATGTATGGTCAGGACATTTACTATCTGCCTCGCGAGATTGTAGAGTCAGAAGATATCTTTCTTGACAGCATCCAGTCTCAGTTCTCTGACGCCTACAAAGTAGAGGTGTACATCGAGAACACAGAAGGTTTCGAAGGCGAGGGGGATCTTTTCACTAAGTTCGGTATCGAATTACGAGATCAGGCAACGTTTGTTATCGCACGTCGTAGATGGAAACACTTGATCGGCGACAGACTTGATGCTGCGCAGTTTCGTCCACGTGAAGGCGACGTTATATACTTGCCGTTATCCGAATCATTATTCCAAGTTATGAAAGTAGAGACCGAGTCTCCTTTCTATCAGCTATCTCAACTACCTCTGTTTCGTATGCAATGCGAGTTGTTCGAGTTTTCAGACGAAGACTTCGATACTGGTATCCCTGGAATTGACAACGTTGAAGTTGAGGGTGCGTTCCAATACGAACTCAAGATGCCAGACGAAGGCATGGGTCGTGAAATCCACTACCTTGTCGGAGAAAATGTTTATCAAGAGTTTGATGACTTCCGACTTGAGGGAGAAGTCACTTCTTGGAATCACGACACACGTATTCTCAAGATTGCACACACAGGCGGTACAGATGGTAAGTATCACGAGTGGGCGACAAACACACCTGTTATTGGCGAGAACGCATCATTGACACCTATCTCTGAAGAAGAGGGAATCAACGAGATCGATCGTCTGTCACAGAAACCAATATTTGATGATTTCGCAAATGACTTTGTGGACTTCAGTGAGTCAAATCCGTTTGGAGATCTAATACCATGATGGGCGGACACTTCTATCACAAACGAGTACGAACGTGCGTTGCGCTGTTTGGTTCTATGTTTGATAACATCAATATACTAAGAACTGCGTCAAACGGCAAAGTATTGTCTCAAGTAAAGGTGCCGCTGTCATATGCACCCGCCAGATCGTTCATAGAGCGTCTAGAGGAGATGTCAAGCGGAGAAGAGACAGAACGTAGGGTCGCACTCAAACTCCCTAGGATGTCGTTTGAGATCGTCTCAATCGTATATGATCCATCTCGACAACTCCCTAAGATCAATAGTTATGTTACTTCTAATAATAACTCTCAATTTCGTAGATATGTCGGCGTACCTTACACGATTAGTTTTGAACTTCACATTTATGCGAAGTCACAAGACGACGCGCTACAAGTCGTAGAACAAGTCGTACCATACTTTGCGCCTCAATATACGTTGACAGTCAAACCATTTACAGACGAACCTGATATCAAAGAGGACGTTCCTGTATCACTTGTTGGCGTCAATTTATCAGACGATTTTGAAGGTGCGATCGAACAGAGACGAACTATTATATACACTCTATCGTTTGATATGAAGATGAACTTCTACGGTCCTACAGAGTCTGGTCCAGTTATTCGCGAAGTTAATACCAACCTGAATGTCATCGATGGCGATGTTGATCTATTAGGGTCTTTAATAACTACAACCCCAGACCCTATTGACGTGAGTCCGGATGATGATTACGGTTTCGAAACTACAATAACAGTCTTTGAACCCGAACCGCCACCAGAACCTGAACCAGAACCTGAACCAGAACCTGAGCCGGAACCTGAACCAGAACCTGAGCCGGAACCTGAGCCAGAACCAGAACCGACATACGATTATATCATCACTGGCGTAACAGACGATCCGACATCTATTGATTGGAGAACGCATTACGCACCGCCAGGATATGTTTGGACTCCAGACGTAGGTTTCACTACAGATGAACCATTGATGCACACTGACTGGATGTTCTTCGATGAGAATTCTCAGACATCTACTTTGGGTAGTGCGAATATCACCAATTTAGATATGTCCGAAGTCGTAACCGCAAGAGAGATGCTCAGAGGGTCAGACTTTGCATCTAACACGAGTGATATTACTGGGTGGGATGTTTCTAAAAATAGAGACTTCACATCTATGTTCCGTGAAGCAGTATTCAATCAGGACATTAGTGGATGGACTATTTGTGCAGATAAAACTACACCTATCACTGACGTAGTTGCATCTTACTGGACGGACTCTGGTGTCACAATCAATCAAAACAGTTACTCAGACTTTGATTACGTGCATGATTGGGACGTTTACGCTCCGACAGGTGGTTACCCACTGAGCAGTGCTGGTGTCCACGGTGTAATTTTACAGACAATGTTTTATGCCAATGACTTCTTCAACCAACCTATTGGTAGTTGGGACACCTCAGCTGTATTCAGATTTGATGGAACCTTCACCGAATCTTCATTCGATCAAGATCTAAGCGGATGGGACACTTCTCACGGAAGAACAATGGCAGATATGTTTGATGCATCTGATTTTACGGGTCAAGGTGTCGGTAGTTGGGATGTGTCTAATGTGATTAGTTTTTACGACACATTCAAAAATACTTATTTCAATGCCACAGTAACAAATTCAGATATTTCTAGTTGGAACACAGGAAGTGCTGTCAATATGTCAGGAATGTTTTCTGTTGCTGGTTCTGTATGGACTGGTGTTCCAGCTCCTTTCGGTGCAGATATCGGTGGATGGGATGTTTCTAATGTCAAAGACATGTCAGAGATGTTTGAAGAGAATGAAGACTTTGACATCAACATCGGTGCGTGGGACGTATCTAACGTGGACACTATGAACGAAATGTTCCAAGACTGTCCTTCGTTCAGTAATGACGGAAGCGCAGACATCGCCAACTGGGACACATCTAGTGTAACAGATATGGGGGAGATGTTCGAGAACGCAACATCATTCAACCAAGATTTGAGTGGATGGGACGTGTCTAGTGTGACTTCATATGATCAGTTTGATAACGGTGCGTCGAGTTGGACGTTACCGAAACCCAACTTTATTTAAGACATAGATATACATTATGAGAGATAATCGTAAGCCGCCTGGTCTTTTAAACGATGACCAGAAGAAAAACTTCGTGCACGAGCAGGACTATGAGTACTCTCGTGACACTTACTATGACCTAATTGAGAAAGGTCGTGAGTCACTAGAACTCATGATTGAAGTCGCACGGGAGAGTGAACACCCTCGTGCGTTTGAGGTTCTATCTGGTATGATTAAAGGTATTGCCGATGTCAACGATAAGTTGATGGATCTCAACAAGAAACAAAAAGAACTTACGAAAGAAGACAAACCTGCCGAAGCAAAAACTACTAATAATAATCTATTTGTCGGGTCTACTACAGAATTGCAGCGTATGCTGTTGGGTGATGAGAAAGTTATAGACCAAGACGAAGATGAGTAGTTATACAAAAGAATCTTACCTCGGAAATCCTAATGTAAAAAGAGATGGTGTCGCAGAAGAATGGGACGCCAAGAAACTACGTGAGTATAAGAAATGCATGAAAGACCCATCGTATTTCTGCAAGAAGTATGTCAAGGTCATTCACCTAGATAAAGGTCTCGTGCCGTTCAAACTCTATCCGTATCAAGAAAAGATGTTCGAACATTTCAACGACAACCGATTCAACATTGTGTTGGCGTGTCGTCAATCTGGTAAGTCTATCAGTTCGGTTGGTTACTTGTTGTGGTACGCACTCTTTCACCCAGAGAAGACTATCGCGATCCTTGCAAACAAAGGTATGACCGCACGTGAGATGTTGGCGCGTGTCACACTTATGTTAGAGAATTTGCCGTTCTTTCTTCAACCAGGATGTAAGGCACTCAACAAGGGTTCTATAGAACTGTCCAACAACTCTCGCATCATCGCTGCGGCAACGTCTGGTTCTTCTATTCGTGGTATGTCCGTCAACCTACTATTCCTAGATGAGTTTGCGTTTGTTGAAAACGCGGCAGAGTTCTATACATCTACATACCCAGTAATCTCATCTGGTAAAGAAACAAAAGTTATCATAACAAGTACTGCTAATGGTATCGGTAATACCTATCACAAGATATGGGAAGGTGCCGTGCAGGGCGTGAATGAATATAAACCATTCCGTGTAGATTGGTGGGATGTGCCTGGACGTGATGAGAAGTGGAAAGAACAGACGATTGCTAATACGTCTACTCTACAGTTTGACCAAGAGTTTGGTAATACGTTTTTCGGAACGGGTAATACGCTGATCGAAGGTCAGGTATTATTAGATTTGAGGTCGCGCGAACCCGTGTCATATCACGAGGGCGGAAGTCTGCTGATATATGAAGAACCTGTAGAAGATCACATGTATATCATGACTGTGGATGTTAGTAAGGGTAGAGGACAGGACTACTCGACATTTACGGTAATCGACGTTTCACAAAGACCATTCAAACAAGTTTGTGTATATCGAAACAATACTATTTCTCCAATACTCTACCCAAACATTATTTATAAATATGGAACTCTTTATAACGAAGCATATGTGATTATCGAAAATAATGATGCAGGTATACTTGTATGTCAAGGTCTGTATCAAGATCTAGAGTATGAAAATATACACCTAGAGTCTGCGATCAAATCAGACGCTATCGGTGTCACGATGAATAGAAAGACAAAACGAATTGGGTGCTCAGGCATCAAAGATATTTTAGAAACAAACAAACTAGATATTGTTGATGAAAACACTATCTTAGAGATCTCAACGTTTGTTTCTAAAGGCACATCATACGAGGCGTCTGACGGTAACCATGATGACTTGATGATGAACCTTGTGATGTTCGGGTACTACTTGAGCACACAGTCGTTCGGTGATCTGTATGATGTAGATCTGAAGTCTATGTTGTTTGAACAACGAATGAAAGAAATAGAAGACGATATACTACCATTTGGTATAATAGATGACGGTCGAGATTTCGTTCCGGAAGCGGAGGTGATGCATCCTGGATTTGGATGGCAGTTGCCAGATCGCACTTTAGAGGACGATTTGTGGTGAAAATCTATATAGTATAAATAGTTACATTGATAGAATTATCTCGTATTATGACTACTTATTATACCTTAACAAAAGGAAACTATTATGGCTCTCAAATTTTCAGAGTCGCCAGCAGTACGTGTTCGTGAGATTGACCTAACTGGAGTTGTTCCATCGGTCACATCTACTACAGGTGCTTTTGTCGGTGACTTCAACTGGGGCCCTGTAAACACGCCTGTTCTTGTCGGTACAGAATCAGAACTAGCGTCCACTTTCGGGTCTCCTCTCGCGGGAAATGCAGGCGCAGGCGATTTCTTGTCTGTCGCGTATTTCTTAAAATATTCTTCAAGCGCATTCGTTGTACGTGCTGCTAAATCAGGTTCTGTATCTGCAAGTTCAACACCATTCACTGCAAAATATCCAGGCGTATTAGGCAACTCTATAGTCGTTGTTGTTTGTGATGAATCAACTTGGTCAGAAGATCCAGAAAATCCACTCCTAGATTCGGATGGAAGTCCAGTCCTAGATTCGGATGGAAGTCCAGTTTTGGGCCCTTGGATTTATCAAAGTCTATTTTCATCAAAACCAGAAGGCGACGAACTGCATGTTGTAGTACTTGTAGATGGTTCTGTTGTCGATACTTTCGAATACGCTTCAACCAGTTCAACTGCCAAACGAGGTGATGGATCTACTAACTACGTAGTTGATATCATAAACGCAAGTTCTTTATGGGTTACCTTGTCAGGAACGCTTGATGCAGGAACTTTTACTTTTTCCGGTGGTGACGATGGAGATTCTGCAGATTATGTTTCTGCATATGGAGTTTTTGGTGACAAAGACACCATCCAAATCGATTTCTTGGTTCCGCCTGCAGGTGGCCAAGGTGATTCTATCGCAATTCAACAGGAATTGGTTAGTATCGCAGAAACACGTAAAGATTGTATCGCAGTTGTTTCGCCATCATCTACTGGTACTCTAACTGTAGATCAAATGTTGACACACGTATCGACTTTAAATCAAAACTCGTCCTACTTAGTTGTCGATGGAAATTGGTTAAAGGTTTACGACAAGTTCAATGACAAGTACGAGAACATTCCAGCGGCATCATCAACTGCAGGCATCATGGCATCAACAGACGCAGTATCTGCACCTTGGTTCTCACCAGCTGGTTCACGTCGAGGTCAATACTTGGGTGTCACTGACATTCTAGTCAACCCATCTAAGACAGATCGTGATCGTCTATACAAAGCGGGCATTAACCCAATCGTCAGTTTCCCTGGCCAGGGTGTCATGCTTTATGGTGACAAAACTCACCTATCACGACCATCTGCGTTTGATCGCATCAACGTGCGTCGTTTGTTCCTAGTTCTAGAACGTGCGATTGCAGAAGCTGCACAAAACGTTATGTTTGAGTTCAATGATGAGTTTACTCGTGCAGAGTTTGTCAATATCGTAGAACCATTCCTACGTGAAATTCAGGGTCGTCGCGGTATCACTGACTTCCGTCTTGTTTGTGACACAACAAACAATACTTCAGAAGTTATTGACCGTAACGAATTTATTGCATCTTGCTTCATCAAACCAGCACGATCTATCAACTACGTAACTCTAAACTTCGTAGCGATTCGATCAGGTGTTGACTTTGAAGAAGTCGTCGGAACATCGGGAGTATAATCATGTCACTAAGAGTAGATGATTTCAAAGCAAAAATCCGTGGTGGTGGCGCTCGCCCTAACTTGTTCCGTGCAACAGTCAACTTCCCAGCATACGCTGGTGGTGATGCCGAACTAACTTCATTCATGTGTAAAGGCGCACAGTTGCCTGCATCTGTAATGAACGTTATCGAAGTCCCTTTCCGTGGCCGTCAGTTGAAGATCGCAGGCGATCGTACTTTCGAACCATGGACCGTAACAGTCATTAATGACGTGGGTTTCGAAGTTCGTAATGCAATGGAACGTTGGATGAACGGTATCAACTCGCACAGTGCGAACGTAGGCATCGTTAACCCAGTTGCATATCAAGCAGACTTAATTGTTGATCAGCTAGATAAAGATGGTGATGTAGTTAAGACATACAACTTCCGTGGTTGTTTTCCGACTAACATCTCTGCAATTGACCTAAGTTATGATACTAACGACGCTATCGAAGAGTTTACAGTAGAATTCCAAGTTCAATATTGGGAGTCAAATACCACGAGTTAATGGTATACTAAGTAATGTGATGGGGTGGGTAAAACCACCCCCATTTTTGTTTTAGAGGATTATATGGCAGAACCAAACAACAGTATTCTATCGGCATTCGGTTTTGAACTGAAACGAGTATCAAGTCAACAAGAAGAAAACCCAAAAGCACCTTCTATTGTACCTCGCGTAGATGAGGATGGTGCGGGGTATGTGACTGCCTCAGGTTCTTACTTTGGTCAGTATGTCGACATGGAAGGCACTGCGGCCAAAGACACTTCAGAACTCATCCGAAAATATCGCGGCATGGCAGAACACCCAGAATGTGACGCTGCTATCGAAGATATTATCAATGAGTCTGTCGTCTCAGGGGAACTAGAATCTTCGGTTTCTCTAAACCTAGACAAAGTTGAAACCAGCGACAAAATTAAAAAAATATTGACCGAAGAGTTTGATGACATTCTTGGAATGTTAAACTTTGAAGAACACGGTCATGATATTTTTAGGTCTTGGTATGTAGATGGTAGAATGTATCATCATTTGGTTGTCAATGAATCTAATCTAAAGTCGGGTATCTTAGAGATTCGTCCTGTTGACGCAACTAAGATTCGCAAAGTCAAAGAAGTTACACACAAAAAAGATCCCAAAACTGGCGCAAAACTTGTAGATAAGGTGAATGAGTTTTATCTGTATCAAGATAAAGCTGGGACAAGTAATGGTATTAAATTGACACCGGAATCTATTTCGTATGTCACTTCGGGTCTTTTAGACCCTAGCAAGAAGAGAGTCCTTTCTTACTTGCAAAAAGCAATCAAACCAATGAATCAATTACGTATGATGGAAGACTCTTTGGTCATCTATCGTATGGCACGTGCACCTGAACGCCGCATCTTCTATATTGATGTCGGTAACTTACCAAAAGGTAAATCAGAGCAACATATCAAAGACATCATGGCGCGTTATCGCAACAAGGTTGTCTATGATGCAAACACTGGCGAAATAAAAGACGATCGTAAGCATATGTCTATGCTAGAAGACTTCTGGTTGCCACGTCGCGAAGGCGGTCGAGGAACAGAGATAAGTACTCTACCAGGTGGTGAAAACCTTGGTCAGATCGATGACATCATTTATTTTCAAAAGAAGTTATATCGTTCACTGAACGTACCAATCAACAGGCTAGAGCAAGAAGCGCAGTTCTCCCTAGGTCGTTCAACCGAGATCACACGAGACGAAGTGAAGTTCCAAAAGTTTATCGATCGTCTTCGTCAGAAGTTTGCAAATCTATTCCTTGGCATTCTAAAGAAGCAATGTCTACTGAAAGGCATCTGCACTGAGCAAGACTGGGAATCTTGGAAGAACGAGATACAGGTTGATTATAATCGCGACAACCACTTCTCAGAACTGAAAGACGCAGAACTATTACGTGAACGTCTGCAGACAATGGATCAGATTACACAGTATGTGGGTGAATATTTCTCTCGTACATGGATTATGAAAAATGTAATGATGTTCGATGAGAAAGACATCGAAGAGATGATTAAACAAATCAACGTCGAGACAGAAGCGTCTGGCGGTGGTGACAATGACAATGAACAGTGAGAAAAATTATGAGTGAATCAGAAAATCTAGAACTAGAAACAGAATTTGAAGCAGAGTCTAATCCTGCACTTGATCTTATCAATGCGTTACAACGAGGGGACTTTACTGGGGCAGATCAATTGTTTCAAGACGCAATAGGTGTTAAAGTACAAGACACGCTTGATGCAGAGAAGGTCGCAGTCGCAGCTCAAATCTTCAACGGCGAAGAACCATATAATGCTGATGATCATGAAGAAGACGGCGAAGATGACTCAGAGATTACCTCTGAACTAGAAGAAATCGAAGACGTAAATCTTGATGAGATAGACGACTTTGTTGAAGTAGATTAATAAAAATATAATAAAAAGTTCATTAAATTTTTTTTTTGTATAAATACTACAAAAGAGGGTGTTATGAAAAGTTTTCGACAATTAAGAGAATCATCTAAACCAGTCTTCAAAAAGAAGATGGGTGGATATCCTGTTGTCATCACAAAGACCTCAAAAGGGTTCGAGTTGACGATAGACGGTGACAAAGTCGATACTTTCAAATCACAAAAAGAAGCGGAGTCAACCGCGAAACAAGTCCTCAAAGACTTAGGAAAAATAAAATGAAACTGATTAGCGAATACGTAGAAAACGATATTCAGTGTATCGTAGAAGCCAAGGAAGGTGGTGGCAAAAACTTCGTCATTGAAGGTGTATTTGCGCAAGCAGACAAAAAGAATCGTAACGGACGTGTTTACCCTAAACCAATTATGGAGAAGGCAGTAAACACATACGTGAAAGACCAAGTTAGCAAGAAGCGTGCTGTAGGGGAACTCAATCACCCTGAAGGACCAACCGTTAACTTGGATAAAGTTTCTCACCTCATCACAGACCTTAAATTGGAAGGTAATGATGTGGTAGGAAGGGCACAAATATTGGATACCCCAATGGGCAAGATTGTAAAAGGTCTCTTAGAAGGTGGTGTTCAACTAGGCGTGTCAACTCGTGGAATGGGAAGTCTTGAGAACAAAAATGGCGTCATGTACGTCAAAGAAGACTTTATTCTTAATACGGTAGATATCGTACAAGATCCAAGCGCACCAGAAGCATTTGTTAATGGGATTATGGAAGGTGTGGACTGGATCTGGAATAATGGAATCTTACAACCTCAAGTCATTGAAGATATAGAGACTGAAATTAAGCAAGCACCAATTGCACATCAACCTGAAGTGCAGATGCGTGAATTCAAGAATTTCCTCTCGTTAATCAAATCTAAACTATAAAGGAGTCACTATGACTGATTTAAATCAAGTAGAAAGTGAAATCCGCGATACCGAGATTGAAACTAACGAAATCGTGGAGGAAACTCTCGAAGAAGCACAAGCTCCTGTAGCAAAAGGAAAGCCAGACGCAAATGCAACCTCTGAACCAGAGTCAATTGCAACTGTAGATAAGGCGGCTAACGCAACTTCAAAGGTTGCCCCGCCAAAGCCAAAGACAAAAGCTGGCATGGTAAACGCAATCTATAAAGCTTCTTCAAAAATGAAGAAGGCCGATCTAATGGCAGCATACGATAAAGTATGTTCGGAAGGTGTTGACCTAGAAGACGTTGCAGTACTAGACACAAGCGCAGAACTATCTGCAATTGTTGATGGTGAAGCGACTCTTTCTGAAGAGTTCAAGGAGAAGACTGCAATCATTTTTGAGACTGCGGTCAAAACTAAGTTATCTGAAGAAGTTACTCGTTTAGAGGAACAGTACGCAGAAGAGCTTGCTGAAGAAGTCGAAACAATCAAGACCGATCTAGTCGGTAAGGTTGATTCATACCTAAACTACGTGGTTGAAACTTGGATGGAAGAAAACAAGGTGGCAATCGAAACTGGTCTACGTACCGAAATCGCTGAAGGTTTCATGAACGGTATGCGTGATCTATTCGTTGAGTCATATGTTGAAGTTCCAGAAACCAAGGTAGACCTAGTTGATGAACTAGCAGAGCAAGTATCTGAGTTAGAAGAAAAACTAAACTCAACTACTGGTGATGCAATTTCACTTGCTGAGGAACTAGAGACTTACAAGCGTAATACTATTATCGCAGAAGCATCTCGCGGCCTAGCAGACACTCAAGCAGAGAAGTTAGCTGAACTTCTAAACAGCGTTGATTTTGAGAACGAAGAAACATTCGTTACTAAAGTAAACACTGTCAAGGAATCATACTTCTCAAAAGAAATCCCAGAGCAACTTGAAGAATCAGTATCCACACTAACAGAAGATACTGAACAAGAAGAAGTAGAAGTTTCGTCATCGATGGAAGTTTACTTGAATGCTCTTCGTAAAACCTCTAAGAAATAAGGAATTAGAAAATGAACAATTCATACGATCAATTGATCGAGAAGTGGTCACCAGTTCTAAATGAAGAATCTGCTGGCGCAATTACCGATCACCACAAAAAGGCAGTAACTGCTGCTATCCTAGAAAACCAAGAACGCGCAATGATCGAAGAGCGATCTGCTTCTGCTGGTTTCCTAAATGAAGCTGCACCAACTAACGCAACTCACGGCGGTGCTTCCCCACTAGCTAACTGGGATCCAGTATTGATCTCACTAGTACGTCGCGCAATGCCAAACCTAATGGCATATGACCTATGTGGCGTCCAGCCAATGGCAGGACCAACTGGCCTAATCTTCGCGATGAAGTCACGTTACAACGGCATGGAAGGCCAAGAAACATTCTTTGACGAAGTTGAAACTCGTTTCTCAGGTCTAGGTGGAACTCTAGATCAACCAGCAGACGGTTCAGGTATGTCCGGATTTGACGGAACAGCTCTTTCACGTGAACTAGATCTTGCTGGTCGTCCAATGTCAACACAAGAAGCTGAGACTCTAGGTCGTGGTGGATTAGGTGATCAATCTTTCCAAGAGATGGGTTTCTCGATCGACAAGGCGACTGTTACTGCTAAGTCACGCGCATTGAAGGCAGAGTACTCACTAGAACTAGCACAAGACTTGAAAGCAATCCACGGTCTTGACGCTGAGACAGAACTAGCAAACATTCTGTCTACAGAGATTCTTGCTGAAATCAACCGCGAAATCATTCGTACAATCAACTCTCAAGCAAAGCTAGGGTGTGTTGATACAACTACTGGCGGTATCTTCGATCTATCATCAGACGCTGATGGTCGTTGGTCTGCAGAGAAGTTCAAGGGTCTTGTTGTACAACTAGATCGTGAAGCAAACGTAATCGCGAAAGAAACTCGTCGCGGTAAGGGTAACATCGTAGTATGTTCTTCTGACGTTGCGACAGCACTTGCAGCTTCTGGCATGCTAGATTACACTCCAGCAATGAACACTTCATTGTCAATCGACGACACTGGTAACACGTTCGCAGGTACTCTAAACGGTCGCCTACGTGTATTCATCGATCCATATGCAACTACCAACTACGTAACAGTAGGTTATAAGGGTACTAACCCATATGACGCAGGTATGTTCTACTGCCCATACGTACCACTACAGATGGTCAAGGCAGTTGGCGAGAATGACTTCCAGCCACGTATCGGGTTCAAGACTCGTTATGGCATGGTCGCAAACCCATTCGTAACTGACAACCCAACTAGCGATATCGACACTACTAAGGGTCTAAACCAGTACTACCGTATCTTCCGTGTAGACAATATCTTAGATCAACCTGGTGCATAATAAAATCTAATAAAAAGAACTAGTCTACTAGTCATTTTGGGGAGTCTTCGGACTCCCTTTTTTTATGCGTATAAATAAAGTCACTAAGAGGATATATTATGGACTTAACACCTAACAAAAACTTTTTACAACCTACGGGGTTCTGTGTTATCATAGAACGTGCGTTTGGCAATCTAAAGTTTTTTGCGCATACAGTATCACATCCTGGCGCAACAGGAACTGCAGCAGAGATGGCAGTGCCTCGTGTTCAAAGATTGCCTTTGCCACCAGACACTATCAACTATGGCGAACTAACTATTAGTCTCATTCTAGATGAAGACCTTGAGTGTTATAAGGAAGTTTTAAATTGGCTGGAAGGTATTACTTACGGCACAAAAGAAACTGCACATCATGACATTCAGGTAATCATTCTCACAAGTCACAACAATTCTAATGTGACTATCAAATACAAAAACTGTATTCCTACGCAAGTAGGTAATATCGAACTAACGTCTATTGCAGGCGATGTCACATATCTTAACTTTGACGCTACATTCAGATTTACTGAATACGAACTAATCTAAGGATCATATTATGGCACAATATAGTACAAGCAGAGAAAGACACTTAAAGAAACGTTACGACATTCACGAAGTCGTAATGATTGCTGATAAAGACGGTAACATTCTAAACACATCTGGCCCGGCAAGTAACATCCCAATCGCGGCCGGTGATGTGTCTGGTTACGCACACATTAACAAATTTGGTGCGACTAACGGGGATGTGACCGAAGGGACTGTTTGGGACGGTAATGACGACGATGTCGCATACCCATACCCAGACGCTGGTTTAGTTTCAGTTTCATCCGCAACCGAAGTCGGAGAAGACGTAATAGTAGACGGTCTAGATGCAGACTACAATCTACAGAGTGAGACGATTGCGATTGGCGCTACGGGTACACTCATATTCTCTCGTGTGTTCCGTGTTAAAATGTCCACCATTACAAACCAAAGCGACATCACCATCAATCAAGGTGGAGATCTTGCTGCGAAAATTCTCGCTGGTCTAGGTCAGACTTTGATGGCAACATACACAGTACCTGCCGGTAAGACTGGTTACATATTAGGCATTCATTTGGGTTCAGATAAAGCATCGACTAACTCACGTATGACCTATCGTTTGTTTTGTCGTGAAATTTTAAATGGTGGCGTGTTTCGAATCAAAGCAAACCTAAACGCCGCAGGTGGACAAAGTCTAGATATCTCGTATCCAGTTCCGTTAATTGTCCCAGAAAAACATGACATTAAGATTGATGTTGTGGCAGGGCAACATACGCAGGTATCGGCAACATTTGATATTATTCTGGTAGACAACGTATAACATGAGTCTTACTAGTTATGAGATTAGGAATCGAAAGATTCTTGATCTACTCGAAGAATTCAGATATACATATCGCGAACTTTACCAACCAGAAGAGACAAATCGACTTCTTGGTGGTGAAGAGAATGTAGGTATGGCAGACTACTATACAGGCGATGAAGAATTAGATCGCATAGTATCAATGGGTGAAGATCATGAGGGTTTTCCTAGAGGCGCATCATGTTACGCCATTAAACCCGAACATTACCAGTCAACCTATCCCGAAGAATATGCAAAGACTTGGTCTCATTTAGACAACAAAATGAAGACGGAACTTGGTCTACAAATAAGTGTTTTGTCTTCACTTTACCCTCCAAATGGATATATTGGTTGGCATAATAATGCAAATGCGGCAGCGCACAATCTAATCTTTAGTTGGTCCGAGAAAGGTGACGGGTGGTTTAAGTATGTTGATCCAAAAACAAATAAAATTGTCACCGTTGAAGACAAACAAGGATGGCAACTAAAGGCAGGATACTTCGGCGCATATGGTTCTGGTGATGTTGTATATCACGCTGCACGAACTAACTGTTATCGTATGACACTGAGTTACGTCTTAGGACATAACGAAGATTATTGGCAAGATTGTATTGACTACATCACTGAAAAATGATATAATGTACGATTGATAATCGGACCGTAGGACTACATAATGACATTTAATTTAGAAGGCATTCACAAAGAATGGCGGGAAGACTCTGCTATTCCTGTACACCAACTCGATGAAACTTCACGACAAACTCCGCTACTACACTCTAAGTATCGTGAGTATTTAGACGTAACGAAACAGTCGTTGCGCCGAGCGGAGAACTCACAAAAGATTTTACTCAAACAGAAATGGTTATACTACAACGGTAAAATGGATCAGAAAGAGATTATGGAGAAGGGATGGGAACCTGATCCGTTCAACGGTCTCAAGATTCTCAAAGGTGAGATGGACTACTACTATGAGTCAGATCCAGAAATTCAGAAATCTGAAGACAGAATAGTCGCACTTAAGACTCAGATAAATACCCTTGAAGACATATTAAATGTGCTCCGTTGGAGACATTCAACCATAAAGAACATGATTGATTACAGAAAGTTTGAGTCCGGTGGATAATAAGATACGCATACGCATGAAGGATCACTCCCACTTTATGGTGGAAGCACATCCTGCCCAAGAGAATGAACTGAGAGAATACTTCTCGTTTTTCGTTCCTGGGTATAAATTCATGCCTGCATACAAAAGAAAAGTATGGGACGGTAAAGTAAAACTTTACAACACCGTAAGTAAGCAAATGAATGTAGGTCTCTATACACACCTACGTCGTTTCTGTGCAGACAGATTTTATCAGTTAGAAATTCTAGAACATGAAGTGTATGGTATTCCTTCATTCAAAGATGACATTGACCATCTTGCTTTGGTCGAGTTTCTCTCTCTACTTGATGCTCCTTATAAGCCACGAGACTATCAGTACAAAGCAATTGCTCATGGGGTGGAGAACCTCAGATGTATACTTCTTAGTCCCACTGGTAGCGGCAAGTCATTTATTATCTATAATCTACTCAGGTACTGCTACGAAGTAACTGAAGGCAAAATACTTATTATTGTACCGACCACTTCTCTAGTCGAACAGATGTATAAAGACTTTGAAGACTATGGTTATAATGTTGATGAGTTCTGTCATCGCATCTACTCGGGCAAAGAAAAAGTCACAGACAAGCGTGTCATTATCTCTACATGGCAATCTATTTACAAATTCGGTAAAGAATGGTTTGAACAGTTTGATACCGTGTTTGGTGATGAAGTGCATCTGTTCAAGGCAAAGTCTCTCACTACCATGATGGATAAGTGTGTCAACGCCAAGTATCGATTTGGTCTGACTGGTACTCTCGATGGTACCGAAACAAACAAGCTTGTCTTAGAAGGACTGTTTGGTCCAACGCTCACTGTTACTCGAACAGTAGAACTGCAGAAATCAAAAGAACTTGCTGATTTAGATATCTCTGTATTATTGCTCAGATATCATAGTGATATATGTAATATGATGAAAGACAAAAAATATCAAGACGAACTTGATTTTATTGTCACCTATGAACCTCGTAATAAATTTATCAGTAAACTTGCTTTAGATCAAACGGGTAATACTCTAGTTATGTTTCAGTTTGTAGAGAAACATGGTAAGGTGTTACATGAGATGATCAAGGGTATGTCAGGCGAAAATAGAAAAGTTTTCTATGTGTCTGGTGAAGTAGATGCCCACGATCGAGAACAAATACGAGGTATAGTAGAAAAAGAAAATGATGCAATTATTGTTGCCTCTCTTGGCACTTTTAGCACTGGTATCAACATCCGCAATTTGCATAATATTGTATTTGCGACTCCATCCAAATCTCAAGTCAAAGTTCTCCAATCGGTTGGTCGTGGTCTTCGTCAGTCTGATGATGGTCGGACTACTCGACTTTTTGATATTGCTGATGATCTTCACGTCAACTCTTATAAGAACTTTACACTGAAACATAGTGGCGAAAGGATTAAGATATATACTAAAGAAGGGTTTAAATATAAGATTTATCCCATAAACTTAAAACCAATAAGGGTAGAAAATGACGAATCTGAGTTCTTCAATTAAGCATTTAAAGTTAATAACAGGCGAAGAATTGATTTGTAACCTTTTAGAAGAATCTGCAGATCACTTAGTCGTAAATAATGCATTGAGTTTAATGGAAAAAACTCTTGACGATGGCACTAAGTTTTATGCGTTTAAAACATATATGGTCTACCAAGACACACCACAAAATGTGATTATGGTTTTTACTGATAAAATTGTTTCTCTTGCTTTGCCAACTAAAGACATGATCAATCAGTATGGTAGTGCAATTAGAGAAATGGAAACGTTTACGAACAAATCTGAGTTAGAGGAAAGTATACAAGAAGAACTTTCATTAGAAGAATATCTTCATGATATGGAGAACGAGGAGTTTGATTCTGATACATCTGGTATGTCTGTTCACTAGGTATACTATTCTCCCCTTTTGTTAAAAGAGATTATACACTATAAAATGAGATCTGTCAAGAGCAAGTGATAAATTAATGGTAATTGGATTTACATGTTCGTCATTCGACCTTCTTCATGCGGGTCATGTCGCTATGTTACGAGATGCGAAAGCACATTGTGACTATCTCATATGTGGATTGCAAGTAGACCCCTCATTAGACCGATCTTTTAAAAATCCCCCAGTACAATCAATTGTCGAGCGATACACTCAGTTGAATGCTGTGGGTTATGTTGATGAAATCATTCCTTATGTAACTGAACAAGACTTAGAAGATATTCTTGCCATGTACCAAATAGACTTGCGTATCATGGGTGAAGAGTATCGAGATTTAGATTTTACAGGAAAGGATATTTGCCGTAAACGTGGCATACAGTTATACTTCAATGAAAGGTCTCACAGGTTCTCATCAAGTGACCTAAGAAATCGAGTGGTTGACAGTAACCAATTGACAAACAAGTAATATTTTGATATAATACCTACTAAATTAAACGAGTTATATATTATGAAACCAAAAGAAAAACCGCATTACGTCAATAATAGAGAGTTCTCTGAAGCGGTGGTAGAATACTGCACAGAAGCGCAAAAGTCTAAATCGGAAGGTAATCCACATCCCATGGTGACCAATTATATTGCTTCTTGTTTTCTAAAGATTGCAGAAGGTTTATCGCATAAAGCAAACTTTGTTCGTTATACCTATCGTGAAGAGATGGTCATGGACGCAGTGGAGAACTGTCTCAAAGCAATTGAGAATTATAATATAGAAGCTGCGACTCGGTCAGGTAAACCAAATGCATTCGCATATTTCACACAGATTTCGTGGTACGCATTCTTGCGTCGTATTCAAAAAGAAAAGAAACAACAAGACATCAAGATGAAATTTATTTCTGAAGCGGATGTAAGTGAATTCTTAGATGATGATGGTAGAGGCGAATCTTTTCATAATCAGACATCACCTTTTGTTGACACTCTACGTATGCGTATTGATGTTGTGAAGAATGCTGATGATGATTTCAAACAGTATGCCAAAGAAGAAAAGAAAAGAAAAAGACGTGCCGTAAATGTTGACTCAGACCTATCAGATTATTTAGAATAGCTTGACAAAACGATATAATAATAGTATAATAGTCGTCATATAAATTGAGTTGAGTCATTTATGCAAATCGCAATATTAAATGATACCCACTGTGGGTGTCGTAATTCGTCTGATATCTTTATGCAGTATCAAGAACGCTTCTATGGTGAGGTGTTCTTTCCGTATCTTCGTGAAAATGGCATCACTCAGATTCTACATCTGGGTGACTACTATGACAACCGTAAGACTATCAACCTCAAAGCGTTAAACCACAATCGCCAGATATTCTTGGATAAACTCCGTGAGTATAATATTCACATGGATATCATTCCAGGTAACCACGACGTTTACTTCAAGAACACTATCGAGTTGAACTCACTGAAAGAGTTGATGGGTCACTATATCAATGAGGTAGACATTCTCATGGACCCTATTGTTCGTGACTATGATGGTGTTAAATTTGGTCTAGTGCCATGGATATGTCCTGAGAATGAATCCGAAGTAATGACGTTCTTGGATAAATGTGGTGTAGATGTTCTTGCAGGACATTTTGAGCTTGAAGGATTTGAGATGGACAAGGGTATTGTCTGTAAAGGTGGTATGGACGCCAAACCTCTACAGAGATTTGAGACAGTATTGTCTGGTCATTTTCACACAAAATCTACTCAAGGTAATATTCACTATCTTGGTGCGCAGATGGAGTTCTTCTGGAACGACGCACACGATCCTAAGTATTTTCACATCTATGATACAGAAACGCGCGAGTTGACACCAGTTCAAAATTCTGTTACAATATTCCACAAGATTTATTACGATGAAAATGAGATAAACCATTTCGAAGATCTGACTTATCTTGATAACAAGTTCATCAAATTGATTGTGGTGAACCGTTCTGACATCAAAAAGTTTGAGCGGTATGTTGAACGTATTCAACGACAGAAGATCTACGAACTGAAGATCGCAGAAGACTTCAAAGAGTTTCGTGGTGAGAATGTTGATGATGCGCAGGTAAGTGTTGAAGATACGCAGACTTTGATTTACAACTATATCCAAGAAGTTGAGACTGACTTAGACAAAGATCGTATCAAAGGTCTAGTTTCTGAACTTATGATTGAAGCACAGAGTGTAGAGATTGCATGATTAAATTTGAAAGACTTCGTTGGAAGAACTTCCTTTCGACGGGTAACTATTTTAATGAAATTAATTTCTTAGAGACGCCCACTAACTTGGTTGTTGGTGAAAACGGTGCTGGTAAGTCTACCATGCTTGATGCGCTGTCGTTTTCTATTTTTGGTAAACCGCATAGAAATATTAATAAACCTCAATTAGTTAATACCATCAACAATAAAGATTGTCTCTGTGAGGTATACTTTACTGTCAATGGTGTTAGTTATAAAATCGTGCGTGGTTTGAAACCTGCAAAGTTTGAGATCTGGAAAGATGGTAGTATGATCAACCAGAGTTCACACGCAAGAGAATATCAAGAGATTCTTGAGAAGAACGTCCTACAGATGTCTCACAAGAGTTTCCACCAAATTGTTGTTCTCGGTTCGTCGTCCTTTATCCCGTTCATGCAACTCAACTCAACCTCTCGGCGTGACGTGATCGAAGACCTTCTTGATATTAACATATTTTCCAAAATGAATGTGATACTCAAGGAGAAAATCTCTCTCCTCAAAGGCGAGCTAGAGAACAACAACCATTCTACTGAGATGGTTAAGACTCGTATATCTTCTCAAAAGAAGTATATTCGTGATCTGAATGCCATCAATACTGCGCACCGTAAAGAGAAAGAAGAAGAGATCAAATCTCTCAACGACGACATTGCAACCTTCAATGAAGTCAATGTGGAACTCTCTGAAGATGTCAATAATGCGTTGCCTGCAGTACAAACTGAGTTGGGTAAGATCCGCGCAAACAAACAGAAGTTAGAAAAATACCGCACTCAGTTTGACACTCAAGTAAAATCTGTCGTCAAAGAAGCAAAGTTCTTTGATGATAATGAGGTGTGTCCTACATGTGACCAAGACATCGGTGATGATCTGCGCAATAATAAAAAGTCTGCTGCGAATGATCGCGCACGTGAACTTCAGAAACTTATGGTGAAGGCAGACGAGCAGTTACAAGAGTATAACGAAACACTTGAAAAGTTAGAGTCTGAGATGTCTGATCTTATGCATAAGCAGAACCTCATGAATAACAACATGCAGATGGTCTCTAGACTGACTCAGAACATTCAGAAGATTCAATCAGATCTACTAGAGATGTCCGAGAACACTGGCGACATGGCGCAAGCGAACGAAGAACTGAATGCTTTGGATGAAGAACTGCACGGACTGAATGATAAGAAATATTCTTTCAATGAGTTGTCGTCATACAACCGTGTTGCGTCTGAGTTACTGAAAGACTCTGGTATAAAGACGAAGATAATCAAGCAATATATACCTGTGATCAATGAGTTGACCAACAAGTACTTGCAGACGTTAGACTTCTTTGTCCACTTTGAGTTAGATGAAAGTTTCAAAGAAACAATCCGATCACGGTATCGGGATACGTTCTCCTACGATTCATTCTCTGAGGGTGAGAAGCAACGTATTGACCTATCGTTATTATTTACTTGGCGTCATATTGCCAAGATGAAGAATTCGGTATCGACCAATCTGTTGATACTAGATGAGACGTTCGACTCTTCGTTGGACGGTGAAGGTGTTGATAACCTTATGAAGATTATCGACACATTGAAAGAGGACACTAATGTGTTTGTGATTTCTCACAAGACTGAACTTGAAGACGCACACTTTGAACGTAAGTTGGCGTTTGTCAAAGATAAAAATTTCAGTCGTATGCGAGAAATCACTTGACAGACGTGATGAAATATTATATAATGTGTAACATATCAACTGAGGAATCAATCAATGGAACTATCTAGTCGCACGGTCGAGATCTTGCGTAACTTCTCGACTATCAACCCAAACATTGTAGTCAATGGCGGTAACATCCTGAAGACTATGTCAATCGCAAAGAATATCGTATCTCGTGCAGAAGTTGATGAGAACTTCCCTAGCACATTCGGGATCTATGATCTGTCAGAGTTTTTGTCGGTCTTATCTCTCGTAGACAATCCTTCAATTGACTTTGATGAGAGTTATTGTACCGTATCAGATGGTAGTGGTCTATCGTCGGTCAAGTATTTTTACTCTGACCCTGAGATGTTAGCTGCTCCTAAGAAAGACATCATCATGCCTGAGTGCGAAGTCAAGTTTGTGTTGACTAACGAGACGTTGTCGAAAGTCAAGAGAGCATCTGCCGCTCTAGGTTACGACACTATCTCTATTCGTCCTTCTGGTAATGGTAGTATAGAAATTCGAGTGATTGATGTTGATAACTCTACATCTAACTCATTCTCAGTTTTAGTCGAGGGTAACTTCCCTGCGGATACAGACTTCAACTTCATCATGGGTGTTGCTAACATGAAACTTCTTGGTGAAGATTATGATGTCTCGGTCTCAACAAAGTTGATCTCTCATTTCCGATCACTTACTTCAGATACGCAATACTTTATTGCGCTAGAGAAATCTTCATCATACGGAGCATAAAATGTCAGACGAAATTATGTCACAAGAACAAGCATCACTAAACGATCTCGCAAACCGTGTAGCACGGTCGTGTGTTGCAGTAGTAGATACTGTCGTCACACGTGGTGGTTTCAAGGGTGAGGAACTCACCACTATTGGTCAACTTCGTGATCAAGCAATCCAAGTCGTAGCGCTTTATGAGCAAGTCGCTAAGGCACATGCCGAATCTGCTTCTGAGTCTGACTCAGAGTAACCCTTTTGACTCCTTGAGTATTTGCGCTCAAGAATACAGTTTTATTTGATTTATATTATTTTATATTCAAGGAGTCATTTTTTTTATGAAGTTCTATGACCCTCTAATCGCAAAAGAAACGTCTATTCACGTTGCATTAGGGACCGTCATTAACTACCCGTTAAATGTTCTTTACACATGGTTGGCAGTCGTAAAGTGGGGAATAACAGACCCAATAGTTTTGTCTACTATTTTAACGGTAGGAATTTCATTTGTAGCATTCACACGCATATACATAGTAAGAACTCTTACAGAAAAAAGTAAGAAAAAACTGAAACAGAACATGCCGCTATAGCTCAGCAGGTAGAGCAACTGACTTGTAATCAGTAGGTCCCGCGTTCGATTCGTGGTGGCGGCACCACTTTTGGATAA
>Ga0102814_10000625_pt1 | contig 25422 bp, 26 predicted proteins | sample ColrivemetaGS741_FD_79112 | JGI IMG/M metagenome (GOLD analysis project Ga0102814, IMG submission 79112) | Estuarine microbial communities from the Columbia River estuary - Flood tide ETM metaG S.741 | ecosystem: Environmental > Aquatic > Marine > Intertidal zone > Estuary | place: USA...
GGTCATGCTAAATCGCGTTAACCGAAAATTTGGGAAATTCCTTATGTTGAACTCCATGAAACCACTTTTAGTTGCGGCGATTTTTGCTGTTGCGACAAACCTTTCTGCACAAGAAGCCACAACGACCGAAGCGCCCGCTGCTGACGCAGCCGCGACGGAAACACCCGTTGCGGACGCCCCTGCGGTAGAGGTGCCAGCAGCAGATGCTGCCGCGGCTGAAGCCCCCGCTGACCTGAGCATGGGTAGCGAAGTTGCTGCTGCTCCCGCTGCTGCTGATGAAAATGCAGTTGGCACACCTTATATTCGCGAAACACAGGGTGATTGGTCGGTACGTTGCTTGCGCGCCGCACCGGGTGAAGCCGATCCTTGCCAGCTTTACCAATTGCTGCAAGACACGGAAGGAAATTCCGTCGCTGAGATCAGCATGTTCGCGCTTCCAGAAGGCAGCAAAGCGGCTGCTGGTGCAACAATCGTTGTGCCTCTCGAAACACTTCTGACCGAGCAACTGCAAATCTCTGTCGATGGCGCATCAACCCGCCGTTACCCGTTCACATTCTGTAACCGTGCAGGCTGCGTCGCACGTGTTGGTTTCACACAAGACGAAGTGAACCAGTTCAAACGTGGCAATGCAGCCTCCGTCCGGATGGTTCCTGCAGCCGCGCCAACAGAAGAAGTTGTGCTGAAGATTTCACTGGCCGGCTTTACAGCGGGCTACGAGGCTGCAAGCAAATAAGCGCTTCTCGTTTGCGTTTAATAATGGGCCCTGACAGAAATGTCGGGGCCTTTTTAATTAGCGCAGTTTTTAATTAGCGCAGTTTTTAATTAGCGCAGTTTCTATTTGCGTAGTGCGATCACCGCATTAAGCCCACCAAATGCGAAAGCATTCGACAGGACCACATCGACATCCGCATCGCGGGCCTCGTTTGGCACCACATCAAGTGCGCATTCGGGATCGGGTTCTTCATAGCCAATCGTCGGCGCAATCACCCCGTCGCGGAGCGCCATGATGCAGGCCAATAGCTCTACAGCCCCTGTCCCGCCGATCAAATGGCCGTGCATGGATTTGGTGGATGAGATCATCAGCTTATCGGCATGAGGGCCAAAAACATCAGCGACCGCCGCACATTCTGTTTTGTCATTGGCCGCCGTGCCTGTGCCATGCGCATTGATATAACCGACCTCAGACCGATCAATCTTGGCATCGCGCAGAGCCCCCGCAATCGCGCGCGCCGCACCTTGCTTGGACGGCATCACGATATCAGAGGCGTCAGACGACATCGCAAAGCCCGCAACTTCGCACAAAATATCCGCGCCGCGTTTCACCGCATGCTCGTAATCCTCAAAGACGAAAACCCCAGCGCCCTCGCCTTGCACCATCCCGTTGCGCGTGGCCGAGAACGGGCGGCAGGCATCTTTGGACATGACCCGCAGACCTTCCCACGCCTTGATCCCGCCAAAGCACAACATGCTTTCTGATCCGCCCGTCACCATGACCGTGGCCATGCCAGAGCGGACCATATTAAACGCCTGCCCCATCGCGTGATTGGATGAGGCGCAAGCCGTCGACACGGTGAACGACGGGCCGCGCAAGTTCCATTCCATCGACACCTGAGACACAGCTGCGTTGTTCATCAGCTTTGGCACAATGAACGGATGCACGCGATTTTTGCCCTCTTCATAGACGGAGCGGTAATTCTCGTCCTGGGTCGTCAGCCCGCCGCCAGAGGTGCCAAGGATCACACCCGATTGATCAGCCAAAGCGCCGTTAAAAGTCAGGCCAGATTGGGCTAATGCCTCACGCGCAGCCAAAAGCGTAAACTGGGTAAAGCGGTCATAAAGCGCGATTTGTTGGCGGTTGAAATGGGATTGTTCGTCGTAACCTTTGACCTGTGCGCCAATCTGGATCGAGAGCCTGTCCACGTCGCGGATATCAAGCGGGCCGATGCCACAGCGCCCTTCTTTCATGGCCGCCATCGTACTGGCCACATCATGGCCCAAGGCATTGATCGTCCCTGCCCCTGTGATGACGACGCGGCGGCTCACCTAGGCTTGCTCCGCTTTCAACTTGTCCACAGCCGCGATGATTGCCGCCACTGTCGAGATGTCAAAATCACCGTTCTGCGGGTCATTGGCGTTAAAAGGAATAGAAATATCAAAGGCTTCCTCGATCGCAAAGATGCTCTCGACCAGCGCCATGCTGTCGATGCCAAGATCTTCGAGCGAATTGTCCAAAGCGACATCGGACGGCTGCAAAAGCGCTTGATCCGCGAGGATCGCGATAATCTGGTCTTGTGTGCTCATCTTGGTCCTCCTTGCGTTAACTTAGTCATTTTGGCTCGTGTTTGAAACAGGCTTATGACGCAAAATCGCTTGGCGCAGGCTGCGTTCGCGGGCGCGGTAGGTCATCATTGGTTGCGCAGGGTATCCCATCATAAAGCTGCCCGCTGGCACGTCAGACAGGACAATCGCTGCCCCGCCAATCACGCTATCCGCACCGATCTTGAGGTTGTCAGCAATGCCCGACTTACCCCCCAAAACGCAGCGATCCCCGATCACCGCAGAGCCAGCCACAGCTGTTTGCGCACAAAGCAGACAATGCATACCGACGATAACATTATGCCCGACTTGCACGAGGTTATCGATCTTGGTGCCAGTGCCGATCTTTGTCGCACGAATGGTGCCTGCGTCTACGGTGCTACCCGCGCCAATTTCGACATCGTCGCCGATTTCTACGCCACCAAGCGAATGAATACGGTGCTGGACGGGGTCATTTGGCGGCTCGAATGGGGTTTTCCCCAAAGTCTTGCGCCCGATTTCAACGTTCGAAGGGGCAGAGGTCACAAAGGAGAATCCGTCGCCCCCAATCACAACATTTGGCTGGATCAGGCAGCCTGCGCCAAGACGCACCCGACCTTGAAGGCGCACGCCGGCAGCGATTTGTGTATTGTCACCAATGATGACGCCTTTTGCGATGGTAACATGCTCCGCGATTTGCGCACCCTTGCCGATAATCGCACCTGCGCCGACCACCGAGAAATGACCAATGGAAACATCGGTCCCAATCGTTGCCGTCGGATCAATGATCGCATGGGGGCTGATGCCAGTGCTATTTGGTCGCTGGTCCATCATCTGCGTCAGACCCGCCATCGCAAGCCGCGCACGCGGTGCCTCGATTGCTGCCTCAAGCCCAAGGGCCTCCCAGTCAGCCCCCGCCCAAACCACAGCTGCGCGAGCTTTGCCCAGCTGTAACGCCTCACCATAGGCAGGCGACATCGCCAGCGCCAGATCATCGGGTCCTGCGTGCGCAGGTTCAGACAAGCCTGACACCAAAAGATCAACGGCGCCAAAGGCCTTTGCCCCCAGCGCCGCTGCGATATCTTGAACAGATTGTGCCATGTGATCTGACCCCATAATTACGGGGACAGACTTACCCTTGAACGGCGCGCACTGCTACCCCTTGGCGTGCCAAAGCGTTCCAGATCTTTGCGTCACGCCCATAAATGTCGCGGCGGAATTGCAGGCTGCCTGTAACGTTTGTGAATGCTGTGCGGTAAACGATGTGGACCGGAACAGGGGCATCTAGGTTCACGCGGGCCTCTTTGCCAGTACTCAAGCGAGACTTAAAAAAGCCTTCTGGGTCAGATGTCTGTTTTGCAAGCAACGCATAAGCAAAATCAAACGGATCTGCGAGACGGATACAGCCGTGGCTAAATGCGCGAACTTCGCGACCAAAGAGGCTCTTGGACGGGGTATCGTGCAGGTAGATGTTGTATTTGTTCGGGAAAATGAACTTCACAAGACCCAGCGCATTACCCTCAGATGGGCCTTGGCGCATCGAATAAGGGAATGTCTTTTCGTTGAAGCTACTGAAGTTAACAGACGAACGGTCTACGACGCGGCCACTGCTGTCTGTGATATCAAGCTGGCGGACCGCATTCCGGTTGGCCTGCAACATCGGCAGATACTCTTTCGTGACGATTGAACGCGGCACGTACCAACTTGGGTTGATAACCATGAATTCCATCACGTCTGAAAACTCTGGGCTTTGGCGATCTTCGGCACCGGCCCCAATCACGGAACGCGTTGAGAACGTCACACGATCATTATCAACAATAGACGCCGAAAAGTCTGTCAGGTTCACCCAGATATGACGGGCGCCACGCGGGCGGTTGAGCCAGCGCTCACGTTCCATGGCGACGATGACCGACTGCAATCGGGACGCCATCTGCACGTTGATTTGGCTCAATGTTTCGCCACCCACGCTGCCATCGGCAGACAAGCCATGGGCTTGCTGGAACCGCTGAACGGCTGTCTGAATGGATGCGTCGAATGTTTCGGTTGCTGTGCGCTCTAGGAAACCCATCGCAATCAAACGGTTACGAAGAGCAACAACACGCGCCCCAGAAGAGCCAAGCTCCAATTTGCCAGCAGGAACAGTCGGCCCCCAGCCACCTGCGCCAAGCATCACTTCAAGACGCAGCTTCTCACGCATCAGACGGGTATATTCAGGAGAGCTGGGAGGAAGTGAACGCAAGAATGACGCGGGGTTGGAGTGCGCAAAAGCACGCAATGTCCCAAGGCGGGAACGATAAGGCACTTCGCGCTTGATCTCGGCAACAACAGAGCTTGGCGTCAAAATACCCGTCTGAATGTCGCGCGCATATTGCATGAACAAGCGGCTCAACTCGACTTCCATCGCACCTTGTTGCGCGGGTGTTGTCGCCGCGCGCATTTTCGCCATCAGTGCATTTGCATCATAACGTGCGGCTGGGAGGCCGTGCTGGGCTGCGTCAGCGAAAGCCGCCATCAGCGCGTTGCGTCGTCCTGCATCACGTTGGTCACTCCAAATACCTTGGAATTCGCGTTCACGGTAAAACGTCGCAAGCTCTTCGTCACGAGACGCGGCCTCTGCGACAGCTTGACGGAATGCTGTGGTTTGAGCCTGTGCAAGCGGCGCGGAAATAGTAAAAAACAATGCTGCGGCCATCATTAGGCGCAGTAACTGCGAATTCAAAGATAAGAACATGGGTCCCCCAACAGAACAAATTTAGCGCGAAATTAGTGCAGATTCCGCGGGTTATCGTACTATCGGAAACTGCGGCCTACCTTGTCCATTCACAATGTCACAAATGACAGCAAAGCCGCAAAGTTGTTGCCTATTCGCAAGCGCAACCATGCAACACCACAAAATTACATGAAAAGTTGCGCAAAAAATCGCCTACTTGCCCCTTGCTTAACCGTTGATCCCGAATGAGGGCTTGGTCCACGAATCGAAATATGGCATAGAGAGCGTGCATCTGGGGACAAGATTGCAAACTCTGCTTATCGGCAGACCGACATTGAGCGACGGGACAGGCGCAAAAACATGACGAATATTAAATCAACGGGCCTAACCCGCCGTGGTCTTCTTGGTGCCTTCGCAGCGACAGTTGTGACAGCAGCGCCATCTTATTCCAATGCCGCAGGGTTCCTGCGCGGTGGTGGCGATGTGCGCCGCATTTCGATGTTCTCGGGTCGGACCGGCGAACGCCTTGATACGATCTACTGGATCGAAGGTCAGTATATCGGGGAGGCTATTCGTGAGATTAACCTCTTTATGCGCGACTGGCGCACTGGCGATGCTGTTCAAATGGACACCCGCACCATTGATATTATGGCTGCAGCTCACAACCTGATGGACGTCAACGAGCCGTATATGCTCCTGTCCGGTTACCGTTCGCCAAAAACCAATGCAATGCTGCGCAGCCAGTCTTCTAGTGTTGCGCGCAATTCCTTGCACATGCGCGGCCAAGCTGCCGATTTGCGTTTGCAGGGCCGCACAACAGCACAAATGACCCGCGCCGCACAGTCTTGTGCCGCTGGTGGTGTTGGCCGTTACTCTGGTTCCAACTTTGTGCACATGGATTGCGGACCTGTTCGCGTTTGGGGCGGCTAACCCCCTCCACTCACAGAATTTTCATTAAAAAAACCTTGGTGTCCCGCCAAGGTTTTTTTGCATAAAGCAACCACCAAAATTGCAGAGACCGCACGAGTTGGCAGTCAACGAAACAACCGAAAGAGCGAAATGTGAGATATGGTGCACCCAACTGGATTCGAACCAGTGACCTCTGCCTTCGGAGGGCAGCGCTCTATCCAGCTGAGCTATGGGTGCGTCTGAGGGTTTCTATAACCATGCGCGGCGCTGGTCGCAACGTCGAAAAGCTTTAGCCAAACAGATCGTGGCACAACTCAAGCGCATCGACCAACGCGTCGACCTCCGCGTGGGTGTTATACATCGCGAATGACGCGCGGCAGGTGGCGCCGACGCCCATGTGTTCCATCAAAGGCATTGCGCAATGGGTCCCTGCCCGCACAGCCACGCCCTTTTTATCCAGCACCGTTGAGATATCATGCGCATGGGCCGCGCCCGCCATGGTGAAACTAAAGATTGCGCCCTTGGTCGCCGACTGCCCTTGGATATTCAGCCAGTTCAGCCCGTCGAGTTTGGTCCGCGCATAAGCGCCAAGCTCTTTCTCATGGGCCGCAATCGCCTCCATGCCGACGCCCATCATATAGTTGAGCGCCACGCCAAGCCCGATCGTCTGCACGATGCCTGGTGTGCCCGCCTCAAACTTCATCGGCGCGGAATTATAGGTCACTGCATCGCGCGACACTTCGCGGATCATATCGCCGCCGCCCATAAACGGGCGCATCTCGGCCATACGCTCAGGTTTGACGTAAATCGCGCCTGATCCTGTAGGTCCGTAAAGCTTATGCCCTGTAATCGCATAGAAATCCGCGTCGATGTCCTGCACATCCACAGGCATATGCACGGCCCCTTGCGATCCATCAACCAGCACAGGCACGCCCTTTGCATGGGCACCCGCGCAGATCGTTTTCACGTCTACAACTGTGCCAAGCACGTTGGACATTTGCGTCACTGCAACCAATTTCGTCTTAGGTCCAATCGCGGCAATCACTGCTTCGGGATCAAGATCGCCATTCGCGTCCACATCAACCCATTTGATCACCACGCCCTGACGTTCGCGCAGGAAATGCCATGGGACGATATTGGCGTGATGCTCCATGATCGACAAAACGATCTCGTCGCCCGCCAGCAACCGTGGTGCTGCCCAAGCGTAGGACACCATATTGATGGCCTCTGTCGTGCCCGAGTTGAAGATAATGTCATCCTCGGACGGTGCATTGAGGAAGCGTGCAATCGTGGCGCGCACGCCCTCATACTTCTCGGTCGCAATTGTGGATAGCGTATGTAACCCACGGTGAACATTGGCGTATTCATGCGCGTAAGCCGTGTTGATCGCGTCAATGACGACCTGCGGCTTTTGAGCGGATGCACCGTTATCGAGGTAGACCAAAGGCTTGCCATTGATCTGGCGCGACAAGATCGGAAAATCGGCGCGAATGGCGTTGATATCATACATCAGAATTTCTTTCCGCTTCGCGCAGTGTTTGCAGCCAAATCACCGCGAATGCGGCCAGCCAGAAAAAGCCAACCAAATGTGTGCCAGCAGCTATCGGCCCCAAGAACCCAGCCATCAAACCGTAAAGCAGTGCCGCTGGTGTCGTCGCCAATAGCGACCAGAACAGCGCTAGGCGCGCAGAATACCACGTGCCCTGCCCGCCGAAAAGCTTTGCGATCGCATGGGAAATCCCACCGATGACATAAAACATAAGCGGCCAAACTAAGAGCCAGCCAAGGAATTCATAGGCCACCAATTGCGACAGCTCTGGCACCACTGACCCTGAAGGCAAATCAAACCCCGCCGCAATCCGCGACAAACGCGGCCATTGGGCCACGAAGATAATGACGCAGGCCGACATGAGGAAGGCCAGCGCTAAGTCTTCACGCTGCCCACGTGCAAGCAACTTGCGCATAACCTCACGCGGCTTGCGCCATGTGCGCATCATATCGGAGGAAACAGCCATCAGCCGCGCCGTGCCATCCAGCCTTCGAGGCGTTCGCGCAGATCATCGGCCAAGGCCTCATCCGCGATTTCCTCAAGGCTTTCGGCCAGAAATGCCAATGTGAGCAAATCCGTCGCCGCCTGACGTGGAACGCCACGCGATTGCAGATAGAACAACGCATCCTCGTCAATCGCGCCAGAAGTCGATCCGTGTGAACAAGCCACATCATCGGCGTAAATCTCAAGCTCTGGCTTGGCCAAGAACTGGCTGTCTTCATCCAGTAAAAGCGATTGACTGATCTGATAGCCGTCGGTTTTCTGCGCGCCAGCTTTCACCAAAATCTTGCCTTGGAACACGCCAACAGCGCCATTGCGCAGCACCTTTTTAAACACCTGACGGCTTTCGCCGTTCAGCGCGTCATGGGTGATAAACACGGTGTCGTCGTGGTGGAAATCGTTCCCATCACCCACACAAGCGCCCGCAACATGGGCCACCGCATCATCGCCGAGCATCTCAATAATGCATTCGTTGCGCGTCAATTTTCCGTTGACCGTCAGCGTAAAGGACTTGAACAAAGCCTCGTCCGCAATCCTTGCAAAACAATGGGTTACGGCGCGACGTTCATGATCACGACCTTGACTGCGCACGTGATGAAATGCACCCTTTGAGGCCACATCAACTTCAAGAACCGAGTTAAACCGCGCCGCGGCAGGGCCTGTTTCCAGCAGGGTCACTTCCGCGCCCGCGTCCACTTTCACAAGCGAATGCAGCATCACGTCAGAGCCCGTGTCGCCATGCAAGTAGATCAAGTTGATCGGTTTGGACGCTTTGCCAGTTGCATGGATCAGCACGCCGTCGGAGGCAAAGGCAGAGTTCAACGCCGCCAATGGCCGTTCAACAGGTGTCTGCCCGCGTGCTTCCAGCGTGCCATATAGCTCGGTGGCCCAATGAATGTCCGCATCCGCAACATCACTCAGCCGCGTAATTGTCACGCCATCAGCTGCCAGATCGTCAGAGGCATCCGCATCAAAAACACCGTCGACAAAAACGATTTTCACGCGGTCAATCGCGTCGAACATCGGACCTTCGTCGTTGTGAAACAATGCCGCCTGAGGTGCGTCGGCTTGCGTCAATGACGCAGGATCGGTGTATTTCCAATACTCGTCGCGCTTATGTGGCAGGCCCATTGCAATAAGGCGGGACAACGCGTCCTTACGTGCTGTATCCAGCCCCGCAGGCAAAGTCAGACCAGCAAGACGGGCCTCCGTTGCGTCCGATTTCAGCTTGGCAACAGCCATTACACCACCTCTGCCAACAGGTCGGCATAGCCGTTGTTTTCAACTTCCAAGGCCAACTCTGGACCGCCTGTTTTGATGATGCGACCGTCAGCCATAATGTGCACAACGTCTGGTTTAATATGGTCAAGCAGACGCTGGTAGTGGGTGATCACGAGGAACGAGCGACCCGCAGAGCGCAGCGCATTCACGCCTTCGGCGACCAGTTTCATCGCATCGACATCAAGACCCGAATCCGTCTCGTCCAAGATGCACATCTTCGGCTCTAGCATTGCCATTTGCAGAATTTCATTACGCTTTTTCTCGCCGCCTGAGAAACCAACGTTCACAGGACGCTTGAGCATATCCGCATCAATCTGCAAATCTTTCGCCTTAGCGCGCACGATTTTCAGGAAGTCACCAGCAGAGAGTTCGTCTTCGCCGCGTGCTTTGCGCTGCGCGTTTACGGCCGTGCGCAAGAACGTCATGTTGCCCACACCCGGGATCTCGACAGGGTATTGGAACGCAAGGAACAGGCCCGCTGCGGCGCGCTCTTCTGGCTCCATGTCCAAGAGATCATCACCGTCCAACGTGGCCGAACCACCAGTGACTTCATAGCCATCTTTGCCCGACAGAATGTAGGACAGCGTCGATTTGCCGGAACCGTTTGGTCCCATAATCGCGTGGACTTCGCCTGCGCCAATATTCAGGTCAACACCTTTGAGGATAGTCTTATCTTCATCTTGAAGGTCGGCCATCAAGCCTTTGATTTCTAGCATCTTTTACTCTCCTACAGAGGGAACGAATGGAATTTGAGACGAGGAAAACCCCGTGCGCCCAAGAGCGTACGAGGTTGAATTAGTTGGGCCGCACTGGCCGCTTAGAACATGTAAGTCATGCTCATAAAGGCGATGCTGTTCGCTGTTGTTGTGGCCTGAATTATGTCCACAAACTCCGGTGAATAGATCACCGCGAAGGGTTCTGGGAACGCCCAAATCAAATTGTGCATTCCGACCATCATCGCGCCGACGCCCACAAATTGCGCGCCCATATCGGTCATCGACTTGAGCCTGAACATGCCCCCCAACACGAACGCAAGAATCCATGCGATACCGTAAACCAGCATTGGCGCGTCGTGATTGATTAGATCGAGACGGAGACAGATCAGATAGCTGAGCATTAAGCAAACCGCGCCCAAAAGCAGCGATACCACTATGCTTGATCCGCCAGCCTGTTTGGTTTTCTTGCGGTTGATGAACTCTTTCGACACGCGCTTGGGAATGTTCATCCCCAACTCTGGATCGTAGTACGACGTGTTGCCAGACTTCGATATCCGCACGACGCGCGAATTGAAGTCGGTAAGTTGGTCTGCCATCGCCATTTGCGTCAATCCTCAGGTAATCCCTCTGATTAACTTTATGACAAACACTGCGGCCCAAATAAGGCGCAGGTCGGGCAGAACCACGACAGATATGATCAATTCGCTGAAACACGCTTAGCCCACGGACCCTTCCAAGGAAATCGCCACGAGAGCTTGTGCTTCCATCGCGAATTCCATCGGCAATTCTTGCAACACGTCCTTGATGAACCCGTTGACGACCAAGGCCACGGCCTCTTCTTCATTCATACCGCGGCTGCGGCAATAGAACAGTTGTTCGTCGTCAACTTTGGATGTTGTCGCCTCATGTTCTACGCGGGACGAATTATTCTTCACCTCGATGTAAGGCACTGTATGCGCGCCACAATTCGAGCCGATCAGAAGGCTGTCGCACTGCGTATAGTTACGGCTTTCCTTGGCTTTCGGGTGCATCGACACCAGACCACGGTAGGTATTCTGCGCCTTGCCTGCGGAAATCCCCTTAGACACAATCCGCGACTTCGTACGCTTGCCCAAGTGGATCATCTTGGTACCCGTATCTGCCTGCTGCATGTTGTTGGCAATGGCGATGGAGTAGAACTCGCCTTGGCTATCGTCGCCGCGCAGGATGCAGCTCGGGTATTTCCACGTCACCGCAGAGCCCGTCTCAACTTGGGTCCAGCTCACCTTCGCACGCGCACCACGGCAATCGGCCCGTTTGGTCACAAAGTTATAGATGCCACCATTGCCGTTCTCATCGCCCGGATACCAGTTTTGCACGGTGGAATATTTCACCTCGGCGTCTTCCTCGACGATGATTTCGACGACCGCCGCATGAAGCTGTGCCACATCGCGCTTTGGCGCAGTGCAGCCTTCAAGGTAGGACACGTACGAGCCCTTATCGGCGATAATCAACGTACGCTCAAACTGGCCGGTATTCTCAGCATTAATGCGGAAATATGTGGACAGTTCCATCGGGCAACGCACACCCGGTGGTATGTAAACAAACGAGCCATCCGAGAAAACAGCCGAGTTCAGCGTCGCGTAAAAGTTGTCGGATGCAGGCACAACGGTGCCCAGATACTTCTTCACCAGATCAGGATATTCGCGGATCGCCTCGGAGATTGAGCAAAAGATCACGCCAGCCTTTTTCAACTCGACTTGGAATGTCGTGCCAACGGATACGGAATCGAACACCGCATCAACAGCGACCTTGCGGCCCTCAGCAGGCGGCATATCAGCGCCTTCGACGCCAGCAAGAATAGCCTGCTCTTTCAAAGGGATACCAAGCTTTGCGTAGGTCGCGAGCAGCTTTGGATCGACGTCATCAAGCGACTTTGGTTTCACCGCCATGCTCTTTGGGCGAGCATAATAATAGATGTCTTGGAAATCGATGTCAGGATAGTTGACCATCGCCCAAGTCGGCTCGTCCAGCTTTTCCCAACGCGCAAAGGCATCCAAACGCCAATCGGTCATCCACAGCGGCTCTTCGTTCTTGGACGAAATCAGCTTTACGATATCCGTGTTTACACCCTTGGGGGCGTAATCCATCTCAATCTCGGTTTCCCAGCCATATTTATACGCGCCAGAAAGGGCTGCCACCGCATCCACGGTGTCCTGATCGACGCCGTCTTTGACGTCTGTTTGATCTAATGTCGCCATCTGTCTCGCTCCTTAACTACGTGCGTTCGCGCGCGCGTGTTTATCCGTCCATGCCTGCGCAAAACGCAGAACCTCATCCATCGTCGTCTCGATGCCCAGCGACACGCGCACAGCGCAGCGGGCCTCATCGTCACTATATCCCAAAGCCGCCAACACGGGGCTGGCCTTGACCTTGCCGCTTGAACACGCAGAGCCCGCCGAAATCGCAAAGCCCGCAAGATCAAGCGCCATCACTTGGGTCTCGCCCTTCCAGCCTTTTGCGATGAAGCAGCTGGTGTTTGGGAGGCGCGTAAATTCTTTCCCGACAAAAATAGTTTCTTCTGCCGAAGTCTCAATGGCCTTTTCTAGAATATTTCTAAGTTGCGCAACCCGCTCCCAGCGTCCATCGGCCAAATCTTGTTGGGCAGCCGCACATGCGGCCCCAAATCCAGCAATCGCCATGACGTTTTCCGTACCAGACCTGCGGCCCATTTCCTGACCGCCGCCCTTGATCTGTGCTGCCAAATCAGTCCCCGCAGGAAAGATCAACGCGCCGATCCCCTTTGGGCCACCAAACTTATGGGCCGACAGGAAAACCATCTGCACGCCGGACCACGCGAAAGAGAACGGCACTTTTCCAAACCCTTGTGTCAAATCGCTGACGGCCAAACCTTTTGGCAAATCCTGCACCAACCCAGTCTCGGAATTGGCCAATTGCACCACGGACCGCGCAGGATCACCGACAACCACACGCCCCTCCAAAACTGGCAAAGACGCCTCAATCCAAGCGGCAACCGCAGCGTGCTCTAGCCCGGAGGCCTGCAATCCGCGCCCCGCCAAACAAAGCGCAGCAGCCTCCGTCGCACCAGACACGAACACAACATCCGCGCCAGATGCCCCAACAGCCTCTGCCACTTGGGCGCGCGCGGTCTCGACAAGCCCCTTGGCGGCACGCCCCTCGGCATGCACAGAGGACGGATTGCCGACAACATCCATCGCCGCAATCATCGCTGCCCGCGCCTCGGCCCGCAAAGGGGTCGTCGCATTATGATCCAGATATACGCGGCTCATTCTTCGTCGATCACCTCAAATAGCGCAGGGACCGCAGGGCACGGCACCATATCATTGGCCACCACGTCAGACAGGCGCGTTTGATGCAGGAACACGTAAACGTTCGCGCTTAAACCTTCCCAAAGCCGGTTGGTCAGCGATTGCGCACGGCTACCAGAAGTCGCACCAGAGGCACCTGCCCCCTTGTGCATCGCACTTACGGTTTCATCGACAGCGCCCAAAATTTCGGACACGCGAATTTCAGATGCGGCACGCGCCAAACGATACCCGCCACCCGGACCACGTACAGAATCCACCAATTCGGCGCGGCGCAGCTTAACAAACAACTGCTCCAGATAGGCCAATGAGATATCCTGACGCTTTGAAATCTCGGTCAAATTCACCAAACTGCCCTTGGGTTGCAGCGCCAAGTCAGCGAGGGCGACCATCGCATAACGCCCTTTTGTGCTGAGTTTCATCCGCAAAGCCCTCCTGATAGGCGCAAAGGCGCAATTTCGTTGACGTTTGGGCCTCGCGTCATTAGGTGCAAGGCAACCGAGCGTATGGGGGTCACCCCCATGTGTTTAGAATCTTTCTAAAGTGCCTGAGCGTTTTCGTCAAGAATAGCAAACGGCCCCTATAGCGTAAAGAAGGCCTAATTCATGCCCGAAGTCATTTTCCCTGGTCCAGAAGGCCGCCTCGAAGGTCGTTACCACCCACAGAAAGACCGCGACGCACCAATCGCCATCGTTCTGCACCCGCACCCACAGTTCGGCGGCACGATGAACAACCGCGTCGTCTATAACTTGCACTATGCATTTTATAACATGGGCTTCACAGTGCTGCGTTTTAACTTCCGTGGCGTTGGCCGTAGCCAAGGTGAATACGATCAAGGCGTGGGCGAACTCTCTGATGCAGCTTCCGCACTCGATTATTTGCAGTCGATGAACAACAACGCGAAACATTGCTGGGTCGCGGGCTTCTCCTTTGGCGCATGGATCGGCATGCAGCTTTTGATGCGCCGCCCAGAGATCACAGGCTTCATCTCTGTCTCGCCACCCGCGAACATGTATGACTTTAGCTTCCTAGCACCCTGCCCTGCGTCTGGCCTGATCATCAACGGCTCCAACGACCGTGTGGCCCCTCCTGCGGACACCGTGACACTTGTCAACAAGCTGCACGAGCAAAAAGGCATCACCGTCACACATGACGAAATGGATGGCGCGGGCCACTTCTTTGAGGATCCTTACATGGACCCAATGATTGGCACAGTGAAATCCTACGTGCGCCGTCGCCTGACAGAGAACACACGTTAAATGTCTGATTATACGCTCAATACCGCCAATGAGCTGGCCGATCTTGCCCTTGCCGAAGCGATGGCTAGCGGTGACGACAAGATCGTCGATCAAATTGGCGAAATCTTGGGCGCATCGTCTCAGTCACTTCAAGAAGCCTACCTGACAGCAGTCCGCGTGCGCCGCGCCGAGGCCCGCGCACGCGAACTGCTTGCCGCATCTGCGGCCAAACGCGGAGCTTAAACCTTGTCGCGGATTGATCAGCAATTGGCCTTTCTGATCGAGGCCGATAAGCTAAAATCGGTCGAACGTGGCACGACCCTGCACGATAATTCACGCCATGAAAACTCGGGCGAGCATAGCTGGCACATCGCCCTTTACGCGCTGATCATGGCCGAACACGCGACCAAGCCCGTTGATGCGAGCCGCGTGATCAAGATGCTGCTCATCCACGATCTCGTGGAGATCGACGCTGGTGACGTGCCGATCCATTCCACCGCAGCCCGTGACACCGCCGCCCAAGAGGCAGCCGAGCAGGCCGCCGCTGACCGCATCTTTGGCCTACTTCCCGCTGACCAAGGCGCATCTTTGCGCGCCCTTTGGGAGGAGTTTGAGGCCTCTGAAACGGACGACGCGATATTCGCAAAGTCTATCGACCGCGTGCAGCCCGTGATCTCGAACCTTGAAGCTGGCGGCGCAAGCTGGATTGATTACAATGTGACGCGGGACCAGTTGGAAAGCCGTGTCGCAGGCAAAGTCAAACGCGGCGCACCCGCAATCTGGGACGCGTTAAAGCTGCGGATTGACGATTGGTTCGCAAAATGAGCCAGCCCCCAAGCCCCCTCAACAAAAATGTTCAGGCCAGTTTGCTGGAAATCCTTCAAGCGGAACCGACAACATTGCAGTTGGAACACGCGTTGCGCCTTTTGGCAAAATGGCGTGCAAAATTGATTCACAATACGATCCTGCAAAAAACAGGGCACATCATAAAGTATGGGCCATTTGCTGGCATGAACTACGATGTGGCCGCGTCTGAAGGCGGCGGCGCCCCACGCCTTCTGGGCGGGTATGAAGCGTCTCTCGCCCCGATCATCAACGAAATCGTCGAGGCCAAACCAGACCTCATTATCGATGTGGGATGCGCAGAGGGCTATTACGCGATTGGCATGGCGCGCCGCCTCCCCAATGCGACGATCTGGGCACGTGATGCAAATAAAGACGCGCGGTCAAAATGTGCCCATCTTGCAAAACTCAATGGCGTCACCGATCGCGTCGAAATCGGGGGCATCATGACCCATGCGGATTTTGACATCTGCCAAAGGCACAAATCTGTTGTGATTTGCGATATTGAAGGTGGCGAAAAAGACCTGCTCGACCCGCATCTCGCAAAGGGGCTTTTTGCGACTGATATCTTGGTAGAATGCCACCCGACCGCCGATAGTGATATGGTCGGCGTCCTGACAAGGCGTTTTGAGAAGACGCATAATATCAAACAAATTGACCGTGAGTTGGATACAGCGTCCCTTCCCAAATGGATGGATGGAACGAGCGATCTAGACCGTCTTTTGGCGCTATGGGAATGGCGCAGCACGCCAACGCCTTGGCTTTGGATGACGGCAAAACCCGCAAACCAATAAACCATAACCGTACGGAATGTCGCTCATTCCTGTTTGATCGTTTGACACCCAGACAATAGGGGTCTAGACGCCCCTCACGGGCCAAGACTTGACGATGGATGCAAGCAAGCGCCCTTTATGGAACCCAACTGCCGGATGCACTTGGGGCGCACAATTGAAGTATCCGTCCGAAAGCTAACTATGAAACCTATGATTCAAACCCTTGCCGATGCATTGGCAAAACAGGGTTACGAAACCCTTACTCCTGTTCAAGACGAAGTGACAAACCCAGAGTTTGAAGGCAAAGACCTGTTGGTTTCTGCCCAAACTGGTTCGGGTAAAACTGTCGGCTTCGGCCTTGCAATTGGTCCGACAATCCTGACCGAGGATGGCACGTTCGGCCCTGCTGCACGTCCCCTCGCCCTTGTCATCGCGCCAACACGCGAACTTGCATTGCAGGTGAAGCGCGAGCTTCAGTGGCTCTATGCTGGCGCTGGCGTCACTATGGCCTCCTGTGTTGGTGGTATGGACATGCGCGACGAGCGCCGCACGCTCGAGCGTGGCGCGCATATCGTTGTGGCCACTCCGGGTCGTTTGAAAGACCACGTCATGCGTGGCTCTATGGATATGTCCGAAATCCGCGCAATTGTCTTGGATGAAGCTGACGAAATGCTTGATCTGGGCTTCCGCGAAGACCTCGAATTCATCTTGGGCGAAGCGCCCGAGACCCGCCGTACATTGATGTTCTCGGCCACAGTGCCAGCGGCCATCGCGAAACTCGCGAAGTCCTACCAAAAGAACGCCGTGCGCGTGCAGACTGTCTCTAAAGAGAGCCAGCACACCGATATCGAATACCGCGCTTTGAACGTCGCAAACCACGACATTGATTCCGCGATCATCAACACTCTGCGTTACTACGATGCACCAAACGCCATCGTGTTCTGTAATACACGCGCCATGGTGACACGTCTGACGACCCGTCTATCGAACCGTGGCTTCCAAGTTGTGGCGCTCTCTGGCGAGCTATCCCAGCAAGAACGCTCCCACGCCTTGCAAGCCATGCGCGATGGTCGTGCCCGCGTATGTGTGGCGACTGACGTTGCCGCGCGCGGTATCGACCTTCCGAACTTGGAGCTGGTTGTGCACGCCGAATTGCCAACCAACGCCGAAACACTCCTGCACCGCTCAGGCCGTACTGGCCGTGCTGGCCGCAAAGGTGTCTCTGCGCTGATCGTTCCTGCGAAAATGAAGCGCCGTGGTCAGAACCTTCTGACATGGGGCAAGTTGGAGGCCACTTGGGCCACGCCACCTTCCGCTGACGACGTTGTAAACCGCGACCGTGAACGCCTGCTCGATGACCCGATCTGGGCCGAGACATTTAACGAGGACGAGGTTCTGTTTGCAAGCAAGCTCTTGGAGCTTCACGCACCAGAAACCATCGCCGCCGCCTACTTGCGTCTTTATGCAGGTAAGCAGTCCGCGCCAGAGGATCTGTCCGAATACAAAGAAGGCCCACAAAGTGCCGCACGCGCCGACCGCCCTGACCGCTCGCCAAAAGAGCGCAAGGAATTCGGCCCGTCCAAGTGGTTCTCTATCGATGTTGGCCGCGAAGTCAAGGCAGAGGCACGTTGGTTGTTGCCAATGATCTGCACCGCAGGCGGCATCACGAAATCCGAGATTGGCGCAATCCGTATCCAGCCAAACGAGACTTTTGTTGAGATCTCCGAGCCAGCAGTCGCAGGCTTCTTGAAATCCGTGGGCAAAGACATGTCCTTGGAAAACCAAGCGAAACTTACAGCGCTCGACGGCCCTCCACAACTTGGCGAACGCGGACCACGTGTGACCAAGCGCGACTATGACGACAAACCACGCGCCCCTCGGGACGACAAACCACGCGCCCCGCGCGAGGAACGCGCCTACAAGCCTCGCGACACCTCCACGCCACCACCATCGGCACAAGAGAACGTCGCCGCGATTGAGCCTATGAGTGCCGAAGAGCGCCGCGCCGCAAAGCCACGCCACAAAAAGTCGAACTTCGCCAAGCCAGAGCGCCGCGATCACGGCGATGCGGTTGTTGCGATCAAGAAACCTTACAAAGCCCGCGACGACGAAAGCCGTCCAGCTTACAAAGGGAAATCTGAAGGCTACAAAGGCAAAGCCGACGGCGCAAAGCCAGCCTATAAGGGCAAGTCTGAGGGCTACAAAGGCAAATCTGACGATGCAAAGCCAGCCTACAAGGGTAAATCCGAAGGCTATAAAGGCAAGTCTGACGGCGGCTTTAAGGGCAAGCCAGCGGGTGCGGCTAGTGGCAAACCAAAGCCGAAAGCCTCAGATACATCCAAGCGTTTCGTTCCACCAGGTGGCAAGCCAGCAGGCCGTGCAGCCCCTAAGCGTAGCGCACCAAAGCGGTAAATAACCGCCACATTCTCCACACATTCCCGCCTCTTGGACAGCATATTGATCTGCAAAGGTTAATTATCGCCCAACAAGAGGCGCGCGGAAACCCCGCAAAACTGAGGCAGAAGAAGGATGAGAGCAATGGCACAAGCCAAGCCCATCGGGACAAAACCAGCACCGCAACCCGCGCCAGCGCCTGTTGCAACTAAGGGCACACCTCCTGTGTCCGCGCCGGTTTTCACCGATTACGCGAGCATCTAACACACGACAATCGGCCAGACGGCAGCCCTGACAATTGATCCTCCCCGATCGTCATCGCGCCCTCTGGCCCTTTTTATAGCGCGCACGTAAACTGCACGTATGACAGCCCTCACAACCATCAGAAATATCGGCCCCGCGCAGGAAAAATCGCTCAAAGCGGTTGGTATCCATACGGCCGAAGAGTTGCACGCGCTTGGCGCTGATGGAGCCTATGCCAAACTCCTTGAGGCAGGCACCCGCCCCCATTTCATCGTGTATTACGTGCTGCACATGGCGCTTCAGGGCCGCCCTTGGAACGACTGCAAAGGCGATGAAAAAGCCGCTTTCCGCAAACAATTCGACGCGCTCAAGGCAGGTTCATTTAACGCAGAACGCTCCGAATTAGAGGCTTTTCTCAACAAAATAGGCGTAATCGACGTCAATCGGCGCTAGACCTTCTTCACAAGCCCGCGATTGGTCCCCATGTTAACAGCATGAACATAGAGCAAGATATTACCTTTGAAATGGCCCGCCTGCGCAAAACGGCGGCCAATATGGATGCGCTTTTCCGCATTCCGGGCACAAGAATTACCGTGGGCCTCGACAACATCCTCGGTCTCGTCCCCGTGGTCGGCGACGCAGCAGCCTTGCTCCCGTCGCTCTGGATCATCTGGCAAGCCCGCCAACTTGGCGCAACACGTGGTGCGCTGGCCTATATGGTCATGAACACGGGCATCGACTTCATTGTCGGATCAATTCCCATCGTAGGCGATCTCTTCGACGTGGCCTACAACGCCAATGTGCGAAACGTGGCGGCGCTAGAGCGGAATTTGGAGAGGAAAGCGTCGGTGGCGAGAGAAGTTAATCAGAAGTCGTCTGGGATGGTTCGCCCCAACATCAATGGGCTGCTTAACTAGTCTACTCGCCTTCTGAAACCTTCGTTTGCTCGAAGTTCTCCCAAACCTGCATGCGGCCTTTTTGACGGGCATCAGCCAGCCACATTTTCTGCCTCGCATCGGGAATCTCAAGCTCACGATAAATACCTCCCGAAAACTTCGGCCAATCAATTGACAAACCTTGCTTGACCATTTCGGCCGACAAATCTCTGCCGTCGCCTAAAAAGCAATGCGCCACCGTGCGCCCATGCGCATCTTGCGTCAGGATTTTTGCGCGGATCTCCTGCCCCTTACACAGATTCAAAAGCGCCCATTTCGCTTTTTTGCCATAGGGATGTTTAAGCTCTGGGGCATCTATCCCAAACAATCTAATCTGCGTTTTCTGAATAACGATTGAATCGCCATCAATGACATAAGCGCGACCAACCACTGTCTCGACTTGTTCGAAAACGCGCCCAGTCTCTGCAGAATAGGGGGCGGACCTTTGTCGCGCAGGGTTGTGAATCGCAGGGGCTCGGCTCGGGCTTTCAAAACGCACCCATTTCAAAATAAAAAAGGCAATGAAAATAAAAATGAGTAAGACGATAAAGAATTCCAAAGCGCTCAACTTTCTTGTGTAAAGAGTTTGGAACAAACAACTATAGTTTGTAGGGCACTTCAAGGCCATACCCAAACAAAAAAGCCGCCACGCATCCTCTGCGCAGCGGCTTTTCAATTCTTAACGGGCCGATTTAGCCAACCAGTTCAAGACCGGAGAAGAAGAATGCGATTTCTTCTGCTGCTGTTTCTGGCGCGTCGGAACCGTGAACAGAGTTCTCACCGATGGACAGTGCGAATTCTTTACGGATTGTGCCTTCGGCCGCGTCTGCTGGGTTCGTTGCGCCCATAACTTCGCGGTTTTTCGCGATGGCGTCTTCGCCTTCAAGAACCTGAACAACGATTGGCTCGGAAATCATGAATTCGCAAAGTTCGCCAAAGAACGGACGCGCTGCGTGAACGCCGTAAAACTGCTGTGCTTGAGCCAAAGTCATCTGAATGCGCTTGGATGCGACGATACGCAGGCCAGCTGCTTCGAATTTCGCTGCGATTGCGCCTGTCAGGTTACGCTTTGTTGCGTCTGGCTTGATGATAGAGAATGTACGCTGAATTGCCATGTTAGGCCTCTTTTGCTAGTGTCTGGGAATGAATCCCCGTGAATTGATGCGCGCGAACTAACACGCAAGCCACACCTTGAAAAGCGGTGATTGACGCGGGCCGCTACATCGGGCAAAGCCCCCTCATGCTTAAAATATCAGACATCACATATTCCGTCGCTGGCCGCACCTTGGTCGAGCATGCTTCCGTCACCATCCCGACTGGCCATAAGGTCGGCCTTGTGGGGCGCAACGGCTCTGGCAAGACGACGCTGTTCAAAATCATTCGCGGCGAGATGGTTCTCGACACGGGCGTGGTGAACATGCCGCAGGGCTGGAAAATCGGCGGCGTGTCCCAAGAGGTGCCCGGCAACGAGGTATCCTTGATCAATACCGTGCTGCGTGCCGACACCGAGCGCGAGGCGCTTTTGGCCGAGGCCGAGACAGCCACCGACCCGACACGAATCGCTGACGTGCAAACCCGCCTGTCCGATATCGACGCGTGGTCCGCTGAGGCGCGTGCCGCGTCCATCCTCAAGGGGCTCGGCTTCACCCACGAAGAGCAACTGCAACCCTGCTCTGCCTTCTCTGGTGGCTGGCGGATGCGCGTGGCTTTGGCCGCGGTTCTGTTCTCCGAACCTGACCTCTTGCTCCTCGACGAGCCGACCAACTATCTCGACCTTGAAGGCGCGCTTTGGCTTGAGAACTACCTCGTCAAATACCCGCACACCGTGCTGATCGTCAGCCACGACCGCGAGCTTCTCAACCGCTCCGTGGGCGGCATCCTGCACTTAGAGGACAAGGGGCTGATCTACTACACAGGCACCTACGACATGTTCGCCAAGCAGCGTGCGCAAAAGCGTGCCTTGCTCGCCTCTGCTGCGAAAAAGCAGGACGCCAAGCGCGAACACCTGCAAGCCTTCGTAGACCGCTTCAAGGCGAAAGCCTCCAAAGCCAAACAAGCCCAATCCCGCGTCAAAGCGCTGGAAAAGATGGAAACGATCCGCGCACCAGAAGATGTGGCGCGCACTGTTTTCACATTCCCAAAACCTGAAGAACTGTCCCCGCCCATCATCGCCACGGAAAACGCGGCTGTTGGCTACGGCGACACAATCATCTTGCGCGACCTGAACTTGCGCATCGACCAAGACGACCGCATCGCGCTTTTGGGCCGCAACGGCGAAGGCAAATCGACCTTGTCGAAAATGCTCTCGGATCGTTTGCAAATCGCACACGGCAGCATGGTCACATCCAACAAGCTGCGCATCGGCTTTTTCGCCCAGCACCAAGTGGATGAGCTGTTCATCGACGAAACACCATTGCAGCACCTCATGCGCGAGCGCGCGTCCGAGGGTCAGGCCCGCCTGCGTGCCCGTCTTGCTGGTTTCGGCCTCGGCGCTGACCAAGCTGATACCGAAGTGGGCCGCCTGTCTGGCGGGCAAAAGGCGCGTCTGTCGCTCTTGCTGGCCACCCTGCCTGCGCCGCACCTCTTGATCCTCGACGAGCCGACCAACCACCTCGACATCGAAAGCCGCGAAGCGCTCGTTGACGCGCTCACCGCCTACACAGGCGCCGTGATTCTCGTCAGCCACGACATGCACCTGCTCTCAATGGTTGCCGACCGCCTCTGGCTCGTCAAAGACGGCCACGTCACCCAATATGAGGACGACCTTGAGGCCTACCGCAATATGCTCCTGACGCCCGATAAACCGATGGGCAAGGACAAAGGCAAAGCGAAAACCGCGGCACCAAAAGAAGAGACCTTCACGCGCGAGCAAATCCAAGCGCTCCGTGCCGAAGCCAAAAAATCCGAAGAACGTGTCAACAAAATCAATGACATGCGCGACAAACTTGCCAAGAAACTCGCCGATCCCGCACTTTATGAGGACGGAAAATCTGGCGAACTTGCGACATGGAACAAAAAATACGCTGAGGTCATGACAGGCCTAGAGCGGGCGGAAGCCATGTGGATGCAGTCGCTCGAAAAACTTGAAAAAGCGCAGAATAAGTGACCGAACTCCCAGCCCTGATCGCAGCCTTCACAACGCTGTTCATTATCATCGACCCACCCGGTCTGGCGCCGCTTTTCGTGGCCCTGACCCAAGGCATGACGCCCGCCCACCGCCGCTCAATCGCGCTGCGGGCATGTATCATCGCGGGTTGTTTGATGCTGGCGTTCTTGTTCATCGGCGAGGCGCTTTTGGGCTTTGTGGGCATTTCAATGCCAGCCTTTCGCATCGCAGGCGGCATCTTGCTGTTTCTCACAGCGCTTGAAATGCTGTTCCAAAAACGCCAAGCCCGCCGCGAAGACAACGCAGCCGAAGGCCAAGCCGAGCACCACGACGACCCATCCGTCTTCCCGCTCGCCCTGCCACTCATCGTGGGCCCAGGGGCCATCACAACGATCATTCTCTTTGCAGGCCAAGCGAAATCAGCCCTCGATTTTGTCGCCATCGCAGGCGTCATGCTCGCCGTGCTGATCCTCGTATTCGCAGCCCTCATGGTCGCGATCCCATTGGACCGCATCCTTGGCAAAACAGGAATCAACATCCTGACCCGCCTTTTGGGTATGCTTTTAGCAGCACTTGCGATCCAATTTATCCTTGATGGGATCTCACAGTCTTTTGGTCTCGGCGCATAAGCCCTATGTCTTAGCGCATGAACAGTGATGACACCGCCCGCCTAATCTATCTCAGCCTCCTCGGCATCGTAATTGCCATGTCCTACGTGCTGTCAAACCGCACGAACATAGGCAAAACAATGCAATACGCTGGGATTTGGGTGTTGATTTTTATGGGTGCGATTGCGGTCGTGGGCCTATGGGGCTCGATCAAAGACACACTTATCCCACCGAACCATGCCTTCACGCGTGGCGAAACTATCGTGCTGCCGCTTGCAAACGACGGTCACTATTACCTCACACTTGATGTAAACAACGTACCCGTCGGCTTTGTCGTGGATACGGGTGCAAGCCAGATCGTTCTGTCCCAGCAAGATGCAATGCGCATCGGCATTGACCCTAGCGATCTCGCCTACCTCGGCTCTGCCAATACCGCCAATGGCGAAGTGCGCACCGCCGCTGTCCGTCTCGACACTGTCACGCTCGATGGCCTAACGGATCGCGATGTCCGCGCCGTCGTCAATGATGGTGAAATGGATGGTTCGCTTTTGGGCATGACCTATCTGGGTCGCTTTGAAAGCATCACGATCAAAAACAATGAACTGGTTCTCAGCCGATAGGATACGCCTTGAAATCCCTGATTATTCTCAGCCTCTTAGCACTTTGTGCCTGTGCACCAACACCCGAGGTCCTGCCCGAAGACTTCAACGCAGACTTCGAATTCTAAGGCGCGCCGCTTTCGGCCTTCTTGACCCAAGATCCGTCGACTTGCGCCCAATATTGCGCCTGACAGCCCGCGTCTGACAGCATCTTCCACTGCCCCCGCGCATGGTTCAACGCGCCGTCGTCATAACCATCAAACAAGATGCAAGTGCGCTGCGCCAGACCAACCTCGGAAGCCGTAATCGCGGCCCCATCGACGCTCATCAGGCAATCAAACCCATCTGCGGCGGTGTCAGTCCCCAGCAAGATCGGTTGCTTCGCGTCATGCGGCCCACCCGCCATGCCATGGGGCAAAAACGAGGTCGGCTGCCCCGCCCATAGCCGCTCATCCAAGCGCTTGAGCAAGGCCTCACCGCGCCCACGGACCAGCACACGCCAACCCGCACCGCGCGCCTTGCCTATCAGCATGGGCAAGGTCTGATCCAGCGGCGAATCCGTCAAGTGGTAGAAGTAAACAGCGCCCACCTATGCCTCGTAACGATCTGAAATTAAACGATTTAGCGCCATAACGCCCCATCCTGTCGCACCCGCTGGCGCAAGTTTTGTGCCGCCTTTGATCGACGCCACACCAGCGATATCTAGATGCGCCCAAGGGGTCTCTGGCTTCACAAACCGCGCAAGGAACTGCGCCGCCGTGATCGACCCTGCATCGCGACCACCACCCGTGTTGCGCATATCGGCGATACGGCAATTGATCATCTTGTCATAAGCCGCCGACAACGGCATCCGCCAAGCACCCTCACCCTCAGCACTGGCTGCTTTGATGAAAGCACCGCTGAGATCATCAGAGTTCGAAAATACGCCCGCATTCTCATGCCCAAGTGCAATAATAATCGCCCCTGTCAGGGTCGCGAGGTTAATCATGCCAACAGGCCTGAACCGCTCTTGCGTGTACCAAAGCACATCCGAGAGTACCAAACGCCCCTCGGCGTCCGTGTTCACAACCTCAATCTTATCGCCCTTCATGGACGTCACAACATCACCGGGGCGCACGGCATTGCCTGACGGCATGTTTTCCACGATACCAACAACGCCCACGACATTGGCCTTTGCCTTGCGCAGTGCCAGCGTTTTCATCACGCCAGACACAACGCCCGCGCCGCCCATATCCATGGTCATGTCTTCCATACCAGCGGCAGGCTTGATGCTGATCCCACCTGTGTCGAACACAACGCCCTTACCGACCAGCGCAAAAGGAGCCTCATCGCCACCGCCATTCCACTGCATGACCACAACCTTGGACGGGCTTTCAGAGCCTTGCCCGACACACAA
>Ga0102814_10000626_pt1 | contig 25420 bp, 29 predicted proteins | sample ColrivemetaGS741_FD_79112 | JGI IMG/M metagenome (GOLD analysis project Ga0102814, IMG submission 79112) | Estuarine microbial communities from the Columbia River estuary - Flood tide ETM metaG S.741 | ecosystem: Environmental > Aquatic > Marine > Intertidal zone > Estuary | place: USA...
GAAATAGACAACACGTTTGACAATCTTAGCCTGAGTGACTTAAATGACGCTGTAGTGGATTTTTCCCAAGCAACACAAACAAGTACCCTAATAGTTCCATCAGAGCAGTTAAAGCAGGATATAAGCATATTAAACTTTCTATTATTAGAAGTTGAAGATGATGGCGTGTTTTATAATATTTATTCGCCAAACAATCAATTCATAAGTAATCAAATAGGTGCAACTATTGAAGCAACTTTATATTTCCACTCACCAAGTGGTAATTATGTCCCAACATCTTTATTTATTAATGATAGATCTGTTTTAAGATCGATGGGAAATATGAATATGCAATATAGTCAACTGGTAGACTCTTTGGACATAAATACAAAAATAGTTATATCAGGAACAATCTCTGATATTAACGAGACTAAACCAATTAATTCAAATGAATTAAACCCAATAGCTGCAACAGAAGTATTAAATATTATCTCCAATAATTATGAAGATGCAGTTAGGACAGACGATGGATTTTATTACACAAGTACAACAGATGATGGAGAATACTCAAATTTAGTGTTCTATGAAAAATCTATTGTAGATGGTAAATCAGTTATTCTTATTGCTGTGTATCCACTATCACATATAGATGATATTGTAAATGCAATGAAATTAGTAAATCTGTATTTATTCATAATAGTTTTCGTAGTTTTAGTTGTAGCTTCACTATTTTATTCAAAATCATTTAGTAGTCCAATCTCAAAACTAAATTCAGCAACAAAGGATATATCAATATTAAATTTCAATACAGAGTACCTTTTAAAAGACAGAAATGATGAATTTGGAGAATTATCTGATAATATTTCATTACTAAGTGAAAACCTTGAACGAACTCTTAACACCTTACAAATTCAAAACAAACAATTATCCTCAAGTCTTGAACGTGAAAACGAAAACGAGTTTTCGCGAAAGAATTTCGTTAAAGGTTTGAGTCATGAAATAAAGACGCCTCTTGCAATAATTCAGGCATCTTCTGAAGCTATCCAAAACAATATTTTTGAAAATGACGAAGATAAGAACAATGCATTAAAATCAATACAACTAGAAGTTAAAAGAACAAATAATATTGTTAATAGCATGATGCAAGTGTATAAACTTGATAGTCCCTACTATAAAGATTCATGGAAAAAAATTGAGTTGTCACAAATAATAACTACCCTTGTTGAATCGTTAAGTGTTCTATCTAAAAGTAGAAATGTAAGCATTAATTTAGATTTAGAGGATTCATTTATAAAAGGAGACACTGAAAAAATAGAATTGGTTTTTAGTAATTTAATTACAAATGCTATTAAATATACAGAAAATAATAATGATGTTAACATTACACTTAAAAATAGTGGTGAATATGTTGAGTTTAAAATTGATAATGTAACTGACGAAATAAGTATTGATGAACTATCACATCTTTTCGATCCATTTTATAAGATTGATAAGTCTGGAGACAGATCTCAAAATAGTACAGGACTTGGTTTATACATTGTTCAAGCTACTCTAAAGCAGTATGGTTCAATTTGTGAAACATCTTACAATAATGGAAGATTACAGTTTAAATTCCAAATAAAAAGTAGTTATTAGCTAATAACTACTTTTTTTATTCTCTTTAATAAAGTTGGTCTATCTATCATTACTATTCTAGAGCAACCAAGACATTTTAATTTGATGTCAGCGCCTTCTCTAATAATTTCCCATTTGTTCTCGCCACAAGGATGCCCCTTTTTTAGAACCAAAACATCACCTATGTTTAATTTATTCATTATGTATAACTATTTGTGGGAAAGGAATTTCAATTTTTTTAGATTTTAAGAATACTACAAGATCTTCACGTATATCTCTTTCAACTTGAAAATGTTTTGATGCTTCTGTCTTCGCAACTATACGCATTCCAATATATGAATCAGCTAATTCCGTTACTCCCAGGTACTCGGCATCAGTCATAATTACAGGATATTTAGGTTTTAATGAAGATACAAATTCAGGCATATACTCTTTGAATTTTTTTAAATCCGTTTTATAACTCACTCCAAATTCAACTATAGCTAAACTGTAGTCTTTGGAGAAATTAATTACGTTTTTAACATCGCCATTATTTACTGTTTTAGTATCACCTTTGTAGTTAAGAATCCTAGTAGTTCTTAGAGAAATGTCAACTACTCTACCTTTATAACCATTTACTTCAATAATGTCACCAATGTCAAATATGTGTTCTGTAATAATAAAAAATCCATTAAGGAAATCCATTATTACTGCTTGTGAACCAAGACCAATAACGATCCCTAATATTCCTGCACTAGCTAAGAATGGTGTAATTGATATTTTTAATTCACTCATTAAAACAATAACAATTATAAACCACACAATATATTTTGTAATACTCGCAATCAAATTCGCTACTGTTAAAGTTCTTTGATTTTCTTCGTTAACTCTTAAAAGTTTAAAAATTATCATTTTAGTAAACCTAGAAATAGTTATTCCAATTATTAACCATAAAACAACAAATGTCAGTGTTACTAAAACTTCAGCCAAAGCAGCACTTAAATTTGTTTTTAAATAAAGTTCCAATACTAAATTTCTTAAATCAGCCATTATTATTCACCCCTGTTTTCAATAAACTTAATTAGATCATTCAATTCTTCTTCGTTGTCAAATGAAAATACTACATTGTTTTTCTTAACTTTGTATTTGACTTTATTACCTATTATTCTATCTAATTTTCGTTTTGCTTTCTCTAATTTGTCTTTTGGTACAATATATTTATTATTGTTACTTAATCCCCGAATTATACCTTCTATATCTCTAACTGTTAAATTTTCTTTTATAATTCTATCGCTTAATTTTAAGCACAGTTTATTATCTTTTAGTTTGCTTAATGCTCTTGCATGCCCCATCGATATTGTTCCGTTATTAACATAATTTATTACCGCTGTCGGTAAATTTAATAAGCCCAATATGTTTGTAACATATGCTCTACTCTTACCAATTTTTTTACCTAAATCTTCATGAGTTAACTCTAAATTAACAATTGCTTTTTGAAAAGCAATTGCCTCTTCAATTGGAGTTAAATCTTCTCTTTGAAGGTTTTCTAATATTGATAACTCAGATAAATATATTGAATTATAATCTCTAACAATTGCAGGAACCTTTGTGAGTCCTGCCAAACTAGATGCTCTAACTCTTCTTTCTCCAGCAACAAGAATATATCCATCACCCACAGGTTTTACAATTATTGGTTGAATAACTCCGTGTTCTTTTATGGAAGAAGCAAGTTCTGATAGACTACTCTCATCAAAAATTGTTCTAGGTTGCTCTGGATTTGGTTTTATTGATCTTATATCTAATTCTAGTATTTCCTCACCGTCATTAATTTTTCTCTCGTTCTCCTCGATTAAATCTTTAAAGCTTCTTCCTAAATTAGAATCTTTCATTCATCTCTACCATTTCACGTGCTAGATTTTGATAACTTAGTGACCCTTTTGATTTAGGAGAATATTCTGTAACGGGGAGACCGTGACTTGGTGCTGTTGAACATTTTACATTTCTTGGAATAATTGTTTTAAATACTTTTTCTTTAAAATATGTTTTTACTTCATTAATTACTTCATAACCAATATTACTTCTAGTATCTAGCATAGTTAATAAAACACCTTCAATAGTCAGTGCTTTTTTATTATGCTTTTGTTTGTTTTGGATCACTCTAATTGTATTTAAGAGCTGTGTTAAACCATCAAGTGCTAAAAATTCGCATTGAACTGGAATCAGTACACTATCAGCACTTGTCAATGCATTAACAGTAACTAACCCTAAAGAAGGGGGACAATCTATGATAATAAAATCATAATCATCTCTAACTTGTTCTAGAGCATTTGATAAGATAAAGTCTTTGTTTTCATGTGAAACAAGAAAACTTTCAACACTACTTAACTCATATCTCGAAGGGATAATATCGACATTAACACTATCAACTTTTCTTATAACATCTCTAATATTTACATTCTCAGTAAAAATATCAGCAATTGTATAATCTAAGTTTGCTCTGTTGACTCCCATATATGTAGTGGCATTAGCTTGGTGATCGACATCAACTAATAAAACTCTCTTTCCAAGATAAGAAAGCGAGCTTGCTAAGTTTACACTAGTAGTTGTTTTACCAACTCCACCTTTTTGATTGCTTACAGCTAAAATTTTTCCCATGATGTCACCTCTATCTCATGCTTTTCAAAATTAAAAGCATATTTATTTTACCACATTTGAACTTAAAAATACAAAACATGAATATAAAAGTTATCCACAGGTTGTGTGGATAACTCCTTATAAATACTTGTTAAATAACTCTTGATTATCTAGGAAAAAGTTAACTTGTTCATATGATATAAACTCTCTAAATTCTTTTGATATAAACATGTCTACAATCTCTTCATGTGTTAATTCTCTACCAATTTTACCAAATTTGTCTATTTGAGTCTTTTCACTCTTTAAGAACTTATACAATATTGATAATGATAACAACTTGTCAGTTTTATTAGTAAACAATTTATCTAAGCTATACTCATAACGTTTTTCATTAAATTTGTCATCACCTTTAAATAGCGTTGAAAAATCAAATAAGATTGATACTAATTCACTTCTTTCATTAAGTAGATATTTTTGTAATTGCACAGCATACTCACGTGTAATCCTTGGAAGACTAGCATCTTGGAGTACCTCATCTATATTGACATCATGTAGGAAGAAGTAAAATTCTACTACTTCGGCAATGTTATCACCATCTTCTTCAAAAAACTCATTCGTGAATGTGCATATTTCGTTTACTGCCTGATGGAATTTAGTGCTCTTATACAATGGCTCTTTCCCAAGTTTTTCAACAATTTCAATCAGGTTTTCTAAACTTCCGCTTTGATATTTACCTAAAACTTTATTCATTCTTACATATTCGTTATTTAGTTTTTCATAGATGTTATCGGAGACTATAAACTGAACAAGAAATACAACGTAGAATGCGATTAAGATTGCTTGATAAGTATACGCTGAAATAATCAATCCAGAACTATTTACCCCAACCATGTTATACCCATTCTCAACTATATAATATATACCATAAGCTAGAACCATTATTCCATATAGTAAATATGTCAGTATGTCTTGGTAGAATATAATTACCGTTAGTGTAACAAAGAATAACATATATCCATAAAATCTAGTTGATCCATTCACGTAATATACAGTTAAAATCATAATTGTATATATACTTACATGCATTGCCCATCGATTAAGATTAACAAATAACAATACAATAGTTAGAATTATTAATAATCCAAGTGCAACAATAATTGGAAATGCAATGGCTGATCTAATATTATTTAAATTATAAAGTGGGAATGTCATAGCTGTGAAGATAAAAACAAACACTGTTACTACTGATACTTTTAGTCTTAACACTTCATTGAATGTAAGAAACTCACTATTGATTATTCTATTAAAGATCGCTCGCATATTACCACGACCCTTCTAAGTGATCTTTTACAATAGCATCGAACACTTCGTTATTTTCTAAATATATATTTATAATTTCTTTGTCTACTCTATAGAAGTATTCTGAGTTTAAGAATATGTCTTTTATTTTATCTTCTTCTAATGCAGCTAAATAAGGTTTATCAAGTTTCAGTAAACAATAAAATACAACAAAGGAAATGATTTTAGCATATCTTGAATCACCAAAATGTTTAAAAGATTTGAATTGTGATTCACTAAATATCTCTTTTCTTGAAACCTCTATCCCTTTTGATTGGCTTGATTTTAAACCAAGCATTCTCATTTTATAATGTACCTCAAGCTCCATATTACTTATCTCGCCAATTTCAGTTTCAGTATATTCAGGATATTTTTCTAAAACATCCTTTGGCTTTAAACTCTTGATATCTTTTAAAAGTTGGATTTTTCTTGAAAAAATATCTTCAACTCCGATTTTTTCTGATAATGCATCAGAGAATTTTTTCAATGAATCATAATACACTTCAGAATCGAACGCTTTACCATCTTTAATTGATTCAATTTCATTATATAATATAATATTTCTTATTTCGCTTTCTTTAATCTGAGCTAATTGATTATAGAAGAAGTTTTTCCTCTTTATCAATATGTAAGAAGATAATGTTAATAATAGAACGAAAACTATAAGGAATATTAACACAACTGGCTGTTGCGGATTTTGAATTCCAACGATATCAAATGTATCGGGGAAACTTAATACAAATGCAGATCCAGATATGAACAATGCAAAATTACTGATTAGCATTGACTTATAATCTTGGTAAATTGATGCAATAGCATAAGCTAAAAAGATTGATGTGAAAACACTTGGTGTTGGAAACATAAAAATTAATACTATTGATATGCAGTAGACACCCAGAGTTGTTATATACATCGCTATTTTAAGACTATTATAGTGATCGTGATCATAAGAATAATATGCTAAGTTAAGTATTAGTAACATAAAAAACATAAACATAATTGGTAATATCTTCATTAGAGAATAATTTATCTCTATTAAGAAAAATAAAACCAATAGTGCTGACAAAAGAATTATAGTGTTGACTATAATTGTTTTTCTTTTTAAATGCTTCAGCTCAAGATCTTCTTTATAGATTTCTAATTGAGCATACTTGTATTTACCAGGTTGTCGAATCATAAAATCACCTCTATAATGGGCTTTTCTTTATTTGCGCAAACATTCTTGGATATTTTTTTTCAGATTTCTTAATCTTTTTCACTATAACCAAGCTTCTTTCTTGATCTAGTATATTGTAAGTTATAACTTCTTCAAGTTCTGCATTTAACATCTTAAATGCATTATAACTACTTTCAATCTCTTCAATATGTTTTGGTCCTTTTAAAGCAATAAATACTCCTCCTGGTTTGACAAAAGGAATACATAATTCACTTAACAGGCGTAGGTTAGCAACTGCTCTAGCCGTAACGATATCATAATTATTTTTATGCATATGTTCCTCTGCTCGGCCATGGATTAATCTAACTTTTAAGTCCAATGCAGTTGTTAGTACCTCAAGAAACTTAATTCTTTTATTCAAAGCATCAATAATGGTTACATCTAGATTTGGAAAGACAATTTTCAATGGAAGACTAGGAAATCCAGCTCCACTTCCAACATCCAATAACTTTTGATTATCAATTTTGATACCCTTAAGCAAGCATAAACTATCATAAAAATGTTTAATAAACACTTCTTCCTTTTCGATGATTGAAGTAAGGTTTATTTTTTCGTTCCACTCCACTAAAAGCTCATAGTATTTATCTAGTTTTAATGTTTGTTCTTCTGTTAATTTGATATTCAAGTTACTTAGTAACTCTTCGAACAGTTTTGTCATATTTACCACCTATCAATTATTTTATCATATTTAGTACTTATTTGAAACCTGTATAAAAAATAATAACCAGCTGACTGGTTATTATTTAATTGACTTTAAATATACTAGCAGTATCGAGATATCAGCAGGATTAACTCCACTAATTCTTGATGCTTGTCCTATTGTTAGAGGTTTGATTTTTTCTAGTTTCTCTTTTGCTTCTAATGCAAGATTGTGGATAACACTATAATCCGTATTCTTTGGAATCTTATAATCTTCCATTTTTAGCAACTTCTTAGCTTGTTTAAGAGCTTTGTTTATATATCCCTCGTACTTAATTTCAATTTCAACTTGTTCCTTTACTTCCTCGCTATAAGTAGATAACTCAACCCATTCACTTATTACTTCTATTGTTATTTCAGGTCTTCTAAGCAAAGCATATAAACTAATTTTTTCCTTTAAAGGTGTTGAACCTTTACTACTTAAATAATCATTAATCTCTTGCTTGGGATTAATGTAAATATCTTTAATTTCAGATTTTAATAAATCTATTCCTTTTAATTTGTCATTGAATGTTTTGTATCTATCATCTTTTATTAGTCCAATTTCTCTTCCATATTCAGTTAACCTCATATCTGCATTGTCGTGTCTTAATAACAATCTGTATTCTGCTCTAGAAGTTAAAAGTCTATATGGATCATTTACACCCTTTGTAACTAAATCATCAATTAAAACTCCAATATAAGCTTCTGATCTTTTTAAAACCAAAGGCTCAAGGTTTTTAAGTTTCAGATTTGCATTAATTCCTGCCATTAAACCTTGGCATGCAGCTTCTTCGTATCCGCTAGTTCCATTAACTTGTCCAGCAAAATATAACCCATCTACTTTTTTACTTTCAAGTGAAGGATATAATTGTCTTGGATCAATAGCGTCATATTCTATTGCATAAGCATATTTTGCAATAATTGCATTTTCTAAACCAGGGATTGTTTTAAGCATTTGTTCTTGAACATCGTGTGGCATTGATGTTGAAAATCCTTGGACATATATTTCATCTATTGATTTGCTTTCAGGTTCTAAAAATATTTGGTGCCTATTTTTATCACTAAACCTGACAATTTTATCCTCAATTGATGGACAATATCTTGGCCCAGCTCCCTTTACAGAACCGCTATACATAGCTGATTTTTGGAGATTCATATTTATAACACCGTGTGTTTCGTGATTTGTATAAGTTAAATAACAAGGCCATTGATCTTCAATCTCAAGATAAGAAATTTTATCATAACTGAAATATCTTTTAACCTGATCACCAGGATGAATTTCTGTTTTTGAAAAATCAACTGAACTCGTTTTTACTCGTGGTGGTGTTCCTGTTTTCAATCTTACTGTATCGAATCCTAGTTCTCTAAGCTGAGGACTTAATCCTTCAGATGATTTTTGATTGTCTGGACCCATTTTTGTTACACTAGATCCTACCAATACTGTAGATTGCATATATGTACCAGTAGTAATAATTACAGCTTTAGCAAGTAATTCTTCCTTATTTTCTAGTCTCACACCAAGGATTACATTATCTTTTACTATTAAAGAATCAACATATGCTTCTCTAACTTCAAGATTGTCTTGGTTATATATTGTTTTTTTCATTTCCTTTGGATATTCAACTTTATCACTTTGTGCTCTTAAAGCCCTTACTGCAGGTCCTTTGGATATGTTTAAAAGACGCATTTGAATTTGGGTTTTATCGGCATTTATACCCATTTCACCACCAAGTGCATCAATTTCTCTTACAACAATCCCTTTTGCTGGTCCACCTACTGATGGATTACAAGGCATTGAAGCAATCATATTCACATTTCCAGTTACTAGTAGAGTTTTATTTCCAAGCCTAGCAGCGGCTAAACAAGCTTCGCTACCGGCATGTCCTCCACCGATTACAATTATATCGTACATATTTATCACCTTTATCAAACCAATTGTATTACTAAATGCTTAATTAGTAAAGAGGTAAACATTCTGGAATTCTTTAAATATTCACAAATATAATATATAATTAATAAATGAGGTGATTATATGAACGATATTACTATTTTAATAATTGAAGATGAACCTACAATAAATAGAATTGTTTCAAACTATTTTATAAAAGAAAAATTTAATGTTCTTAGTGCTTTAGACGGAGAAAAGGGGCTTGAACTTTTTAATAAACATAAAATTGATTTAATCTGTTTAGATATCATGATGCCAAAAATTAATGGTTGGGAAGTTGCTAGAACTGTTAGAGTGAGTTCAAACATTCCGATAATTATGATGAGTGCACTTTCGGAAGAAGAGGATATTCTTAAGGGCTATTCATTAAAAGTTGATGATTACATCACTAAGCCATTTAATCCGAAAATTCTTGTTGCTAAAGTTCGAAATTTGATGGAACGATTAAATGATCCAGAACTTGGAATAAAAACATCGGGAGTTTTACAAGTTAAAGACATAAAAATTGATTTAGATACTCACAGAGCATACATCGAAGAGAAAGAGGTTAGTCTATCTAGAACTGAATTTGATCTTCTTAAATATTTCTTACAACACGAAAACAAAATTTGTTCAAGAAACCTATTGCTTGATGAAGTTTGGGGCATTGATGTATTTGTTGAGGATAGAATAGTAGACACCTATGTTAAAAAGTTGAGAAAATACCTTGGTAAAAACGCTAAATACATAAGTACTGTATTTGGAGTAGGATATAGATTCCAATCTATTGAATAAGTTCTTTGGTAAAGTAAAAAAAATTACTGTAAAAGCTTGGAATAACATATTCAAAGCTTTCAAAGCAAGGTCTATTTCTACTCAACTAATAATTACGATTATTTTAATATTTGCATCATTCTTTATACTTCAAGCATTTTTAAATTCGACATTTCTAACTACATACTATACTGACAAAGAATTTGATGATATCCATGCTGATTTAGTTATTTATGTTGATAAGATGAATGCTGATAATGCTGATCATTTTGATGAGATGGATGATTTTAGTCAAAATCAATTTGCATATACAGTTATTGTTGATTCTGATTATCGAATTTTAGAATCTACTTTTACTGAATATACTATCCAAGTTAAAGAAGTTCTTTCTGATACAACTTATAATATTATCGTTCTAGATAATGATGAAGACTATAGTGTGAATGATGAGCTGAGTGTAACGCTTGCACCTTATAATGGTTCATTATATCAACCACTTTCAATCTCTAAAGAAGGTGTTTTAACTGAATATAATGGTCCATCTTGTGATGAAGTGACTTGTGTTAGTGCTTTAGTTACAGTGACTTTAGTAAATAAACCAAACAACTTGAACTATAGAGCAGCAAACTTGCCTATCGTACTTGATGAAATTCATAAACTTGAGAATGATCAAATTGAACTACAAAATTATAAATACACAAAGGGATATTGGTATCCCTCTACCGATGGAGCAACAGACACATTAGTGTTTATCCACGGTTTAGGACAGTGGCAAAACATTGTTACAATAGTTCCAATAGCTGATACTGCAGAAATTACTTCCATTATTTCATCTTATACATACTATGTTTATCTAACAGCTATTGTAATAATTATATTATGGAGTTTTAGACTTTCAAACTTAATCTCTAGACCAATAAAAAATATAGAATTAGTTACGAAAGAAATTGCTTCATTAAATTTTAATGTTGAAGCAAAAGAATTTAACAATAAGGAAACTTCGTCTCTATCAGAAAGTATCAACCTAATTGCTATAAACTTGCGGAATACATTAGACTCCTTGAATACCAAGAATACAGAACTTACAAAGTTATATGATGATCAAACTAAACAAGTAACACTAAAAAAACAACTTGTATCATCAATATCGCATGAACTAAAAACACCACTGATGATTATGCAAGTAATCATCCAGGGAATACTTGATGGAATTATTGAAAAAGCTGATCAAGAAGATGAATTAAACAATGTTCTTGAAGAAATTCAAAAGTCTTCAATAATGATCCAAGATATGCTTCAAATCTACCGTTTAGATGATGCAAAAACTAAACTTGATGTAACACAATTTAACTTATCCGAAACAGTTAATTTCTTTATTAAAGATTTTGATAATGTGTTTAAGTCAAATAATCTTAAAGTTACAACAACCATCCCAGAATCTGTAATGGTTGAAGCGGATAACAAACTAATTAAGCGAGTTATCTCAAACTTTGTTACTAATGCGATTAAATACACTCCGGAAAATAGCAATATTGAGGTTCTATTGAAGCAAACTAAAAGAAAAGTGTATTTTGAGTTGATTAATTATGGCGTTAATATTAGTAAAGAAGATTTATTAAATATTTGGATTCCATTTTTTAGAGTTGAGAACGCTACACAAAGACAGTTAAGCTCGAAAGGTAGTGGAATTGGATTATACTTAGTTAGCGAAATATTAAAGGCTCACAACGCTGATTATTCAATAACAAATGTTGAAAATGGAGTTAAGGCTTCATTCTCAATTAATAAAACAATTAGTGATAATAAAAAGTAGACAAAAATTGTCTACTTTTTTTATATTAGATTTAACTTTGTAAATAGTTTAAATATTCCATCATCATCAACTGAGTCTGCAACAATATTTGCGTGATTCTTAACATCTTGATGAGCGTTACCCATCGCGACTCCTATCTCACAATACTGTATCATTGAAATATCATTAAACCCATCTCCAACGGCTATAGAATGCTTTTTATCTATACCTAGATGACTGAGTAGTTTTTTAACCCCTAGCTCTTTTAAACCGCCTTTTTCATTAATATCTAATCCGTATTGGTTTGAGAAACTAAAGTTCAGTGTAGGGAACTGTTTCTCGAATTTTGTATAATCTGTATCATTATAAAACAGAACCAATTGATGCACTTTATTATCTAAGTGATAATTATGGTGTACTTTTGGATACTCAAGGTGGAATACATCGCTAAATTTGTTTGGTAAATCAGTAAATTTTGAATTTAGGACATAATCTGTATAATTCTCAAATCCAATGTCTATTTGTAAGTCATAAACTGTTTTAACAAGTTTTTCCACAACTTTTTTATCAATAAAATTATCAAGGATGATTTCACCTTTATGTTCGACTATTCTACCATTTGCTGCTACAAAAGAATCAATCCCTAGTTCTTTGTCTATTCCATAAAACAATGCCGGAACTCTACCTGTGGCAATCACAACAAAGTGGCCATTTTGTTGTAGTTTTTTTATTGCATCTTTTGTTGAATCTGGAACAGAATTAGTTTTATGAGAGATAATTGTCCCATCTAAATCCAAGAAGATAACTTTTTTATGCATTTCCAATTAGTTCTTTTACCTTTTTATAGTTAAGTTTTCCAAAGGCAACCACTTTTTCATCGATTACAAGTGCAGGTGTAGTCATTACTCCGTAACTTGCGATATCTGCATAATCCTCTACTTTTGTAATTTTAGCATCAACAGATAATTCTCTACATGCTGAATTAACATTATTGTATAAAACTTTACATTTGGGGCATCCCCCACCTAATATTTTAATTTCCATTCTACATTCCTCCTAATATGAAGTTAAATAAGTAACCAATAACTATTATACCAACAGTAGTTATTGAAACAAATATAATTATTAATCTTGGTTTGATAACTTTTCTTAAAATCATTATCTCAGGTAAGCTTAAAGCTGTTGTTGCCATCATGAAACTCATCGCTGTACCGATTCCCATTCCTTTGTCTATTAATGCTGCTGCAATTGGTATTGTACCAAGAGCGTTAGAATATAGTGGCACTGCCATTAATGTTACTATAATGACTGCAAATGGATTGTCTGGACCTGCAATATTTACGAAGAAATCTTGTGGTACCCAACCATGAATTATGGCACCTATAAAGATTCCTCCAACTATCCATTTATAAACTCTTTTTAATATATCTAGAGTTTCATTTTTTGCAAATGAAAATCTATCTTTTTGTGTTAAAACAGGTATATCTATGTCAGTATTTTGAACTTGATAAACAAATTCCTCAACATAACCTTCTAACTTCATTTTTCCTATAATAAAACCACCAATAACACCAATCAATATCCCAAAAGCTATATATAATAGTGGTAAAGAAGCATTATATTCAGAAAGTTCAGTGTATAACAATACAATTGCTGCCTCGTTTACGATTGGAGATGTAATAAGGAAACTAAATGTAATTCCTAATGGTACTCCACTGCTAACTAAACCAATAAATATTGGAATACTGCTACAACTACAAAATGGCGATATAACGCCGAGTAAAGACCCAATAAAGTTTCCAAATATGTTTTGAAATTTTTCTAGAATCCTCCTAGTTCTTTCAGGTGGAAAGTAACTTCTTAAATATGAGATAAAGAATATCATTACAGATAGTAATATCGTTATTTGTATAACGTCATATATGAAGAAATTGACAGAAACACCTAACCTTGAAGTAACGTCAATCCCAATCTTTTCTATGATCCAAATAATAGCATCATTTAACCATGGAAATATCATCGTACTAAATACCTAACTAAATCTTCGTTTTCTTCTAAAAACTCTTTAGAAATACTGTGCTTAATCATATTTTTACTTCTCCTACTATTAATCATATTTAAGTCTTTAAACCTTTTTAAATGCTTTGATGCATTTGCTTGTTTTATATCAAGAAGTTCCTCAAGTTCACACACACAAAGCTCATCATATTCTAATAATTTCATGAATATTTGATACCTATTTGAATCAGAAAGCAATTTTATTATTTCTAGTTTATCCATTAATAAAGACCTCCAAACTACCTTTATAACTGCGTAGTAATATTACCATAGAGTAATATAGTTGTCAATGCTATTTTCATAAAAAAAAACATCTCTTATCAAGCATCCCCACCCACATAAACTCAAAACTTAAGGCTGCTTCGTTCCCGATCTGACCTGATTCGTTATCATCTATTGGATGAGAATGATTCATAAGAGATGAATCATTTATTTTTTTTTCGTTTTTCTCGAAAGAATTCAGTTATTATATTGCCACATTCTTCTTCCATTAAACCACTTTCAACTTTAACTTTATGATTTAATTTTAAGTCGAATATATTTGTTACGGATTGATGGGCTCCAGATTTAATATCTTGTGCTCCATAAATTACGTTTTTAATCCTTGATTGTACTATAGCTCCAGCACACATTGGACACGGTTCAATTGTAACATAAAGTGTACAACTGTCAAGCCTCCAACTTTTTAATTTTTTATTGGCTTTCTGAATCGCTAATATTTCTGCATGACCAGTGGCTAAATTTGTTTTTTCTCTTAGGTTATATGCCTTTGAAATAACTTTTCCATCTTTTACTATAACTGCCCCAACCGGTACTTCATCCCTCTTATAAGCCTTTTTCGCCTGCTTAAGTGCAAGCTTCATAAACTTCTTCTTACTCACTAGCTTTTTTAATTCTTCCTTTGTAATAATTTGGTTTTCTGTATACTTTGTGACACTTTCTACATCTTGCTTCGTAAGATTCTTCTGCACCTATTAATACAATTGGGTCGTTATATTTTGCAGGTTTTCCATTTACTATTCTTTGTGTCCTTGTTGCTGGATCACCACATTTTACACAAATAGCTGTTAACTTTGTTACATATTCAGCCAATGCCGTTAATTTTGGCATGAAACTAAATGTTTCTCCTCTAAAATCTTTATCAAGACCACTTACAATAACTCTAATACCTTGATCAGCTAAATGAGTTATTATATTTACTGCCTCTTCATCAAGAAATTGTACTTCATCTATTGCTACAACTTCTGTTTCTGTGTCTATATGATCGAATATCTCTTTTGCCAAAGATATATTTACACTTTTAGTTCTTCTATCATTGTGAGAAACAACTTCATCCTCAGCAAATCTATTGTCCATAAGAGGTTTAAATACAACTATATTCTTCTTTGCATATTCAAGTCTTTTTACTCTTCTTAGAAGTTCTTCTGTTTTCCCTGCAAACATTGAACCACAAATAACTTCTATCCATCCATCTTTTTGATTTAAATGCATTATATCACCTCTATTTTTTTCTATTATTATAATACAATATACTATTCAATAAAACAATAGCACATTGCCCAAAAAACTTAATTATTTTATATTATTTTTGATTATTTTTGATTATTGTCGCCGATAGTTCGGGTACTAACTATAATTGTGTTATTTATGGCTAAACAAAGCCATTTAAGACTATTTAAAATAACACTAAAATGGCCTTTTTTTTACCTCAAAGTCTTTATTATGAAACGCAATTATGTTATAATTGTTGAGAATCTTAAAAATAATTAATTTAGTTAGGAGAATATTATGGGTAAAAAAATTAATTTGTCCAATGATAAAAAGGAAGAATTACTTAGAGAAATTGAGGAACACATGAAAAAACCTGGTCCTTTGATGCCAATTTTACATGAGGCTCAAAGAATTTTTGGTTGTATTCCTGTAGAAGTACAAAAAATAGTCTCTCATGAGACTGGAGTTCCAGTAGCTGAGATCAATGGTGTTGTAACGTTTTATTCAAGCTTTACACTAAAACCAAAAGGTGATCACATAATTGGAGTTTGTCTAGGTACACCTTGTTATGTTAGAGGTGCACAAACAATTTTAGATGCTGTTAAGACTAATCTGGGTATTGGCGTTAACGAAACAACTGAAGATGGGAAGTTTACATTAGAAGCTATAAGATGTATTGGTACATGTGGAATGGCTCCTGTTATGAGTGTAGATGAAGATGTTTTTGGTGAGATAGATGTTACGAAAGCAAAAAAAATAATTTCTAAAGCAAGAGAACTATAATGGAACTTACTAAAGTTATAGGATTACTAGAAGCAAAACAGTTTAATTTGGAATGCCCTAGATGCGTTAAAGAAATTAATTATGCATTCGTTTGCGATTTAATGAGCGATGCACTGATGTTGTTAAAAAGTATGCCAAGCCATATTGGAGCTCACGGAGCTTTAGTTACTGGTTTAGTAACAAATCAAGCTTTACGAACTGCAGAAATTTTAGATCTTGAAACAATAATCTTTGTTAGAGGAAAAACTCCTACACAATCAGTAATTGATTTAGCTGATGAAATTGGAATTACACTTATAGGTACTGGTCTTACAATGTATAAAACTAGTGGTTTATTATTTACTGGTGGAGTAAAAAGTTACGAATCTGTATTAGAGGAAAACTAACTTGGAACACTACTCTAAACAATATCAAATCGTTAGAAATGATATTGGAAATGCAGGTACAGTAGCCAGCCTAACAAAGAGAGAATTGAAAAAAAGAGGTTTAAGTAGAGAATTTGTTAAAAAAGTTATAATTGGTATTTATGAAGCTGAAATAAATGTAGTAATCCATTCATACGGTGGTACATGTGATGTTGAAATTAATGATGAATTCATTAGAGTTACATATAGAGACATTGGACCAGGTATTGAATGTATCACTTCAGCAATGACTGCTGGATTCTCAACTGCTAGTAAAATAGCGATAGAGAATGGGTTTGGAGCAGGTATGGGATTACCAAATATAAAATCTGTATCAGATGAAATGTCTTTAGAATCTACAAAAGAAGGTACAATCTTGTGTATTAAATTTAATATTTCAAAGGAAAATTATGCAGTCAGTTAGGCTGAATAGCATTTCTGAATTAACTTTAATTACAAGTAATAAAACCATTTCAAATGATATAACCGGCATATTTTCATGTGATTTATTAAGCCATGTAATGGGCTTTGCAAACGAAGGAAATATACTGTTAACAGTTCTAAATAATATTAATGTTCTTGGTGTAGCAAGCTTAATGGATTTAAGTTGTGTAATATTTACTCACAATATTGAAGTTAATAAATCAATTGTTGAAAAAGCAAATGAACTCGATATACCTTTATATAAGACAAAGCTTTCAACAGCTGAAACTACAATATTACTTAGTAAGTCAGGTGTAAACAATTAAACTTTATTACGACCTGCATATTCATTCAATCTTATCTCCTTGTGCTGATGAGTTAATGACACCAAATAACATTCTAAATATGGTTATGCTTAAAAATCTGGATATCATTGCTATTACAGATCATAATTCTGCAAAACAATTAATGATTTTTAAAGAATTATCTGAATCATATGATTTTCTAATTGTCCCTGGTATTGAGGTTACGGTTAAAGAAGGTTTTGATGTGCTTTGCTACTTCAATACATTTGAAGACGCATTAGTTCTTGATGAATTTCTTGAACAATCCTTAACTGATGATTGGGGTAACTATACGAAGGAAAACCAAGTTATTACTGATATTTATGATTTGGAACAAACTACATTTAATAAATCTCTACAAGGTACTACGTTAGCTTATAATGAGCTATCAGTTAAAGTTAGGGAATTAAATGGAGCTATTGTTTTAGCTCATATAGATAGAAAAAATCAATCAGCATTAAGTAACTATAATTTAGACGATATTGATTTTGACGCAATTGAAGTGCAAAAATACTTTAAAGATTCTTACATCAAAGATAATCCAAAGCTGAGTAAGTATATAACATTATATAACTCAGACTCTCATTCTTTACTTCAAATCTCAGAACAAGAGGAATTTATTGAATTGGAAAACAAAACTGTTCCTAATCTCATTAAATACTTGAAGGGAGAAAAGTATGAATGAATTATCTCTGCACATTTTAGATATATGTCAAAACTCAATAAAAGCTGATTCAACTTTGGTTGAAATTACTATTAATGAGGATTTAAAAAATAATACATATGAAATACTAATAAAAGACAATGGAAAAGGTATGGATAAGCGAACTCTTTCTGAAGTTTCAGATCCATTCTTTACTACAAGGACAACTAGAAAAGTTGGACTTGGAATATCATTGTTTAAAATGGCAGCTGAACTCTCTGATGGATCTTTCAAAATAGATTCAACAGTTGATGTTGGAACAGTTGTCCATGCAGTATTTGGGCACAATCATATCAACAGAGCACCTTTAGGGGTTATTGAAGATACGATAAGTATTCTTTGCCTTAATGAAACAGATATTGATATTACATATACTCATAACTATAACGATGCTTGCTACGTTTTTAGTACTGCAGAAGTTAAAGAAGTTCTAGATGGAATTCCCTTCACTGATTACAATGTGATTATGTGGATTAAAAACAATATAAAAGATGGATTAACTTCCATCAAAAAGGAGGAAGAATAGTGAAATCTTTAGACGATTTAAAAAGAATTCGCGATGCCGCTCAAAAGAAAGTTACAATGAGAGGTAAAAACGATGGTATTAGAATACTAGTAGGAATGGCTACATGTGGAATTAGTGCTGGAGCGAGACCTGTTATGAACAAATTTGTAGAAGAAATAGCTAGTAGAGACTTAGAAAAAGTAACTGTTACACCTGTTGGGTGTATTGGTGAATGCGCAATTGAGCCTATCGTAGAAGTTTTGCAAGGTGAAGAAAGAACTACTTATTGCCGTGTTGACATAGAAGCTGTAGAAAGAATTATCAATGAACATATCGTTGGCGGTAAAGTCGTTAGTGATCATGTTATAGGTAAATATAGAATTTAGGTGGTGTACTGATGATAGAAAGAGCGCATGTCCTGATTTGTAGTGGTTCAAACTGTATTTCACGTGGAGCAAAATCTTTACGAGATGAGTTTGAAGACAACTTAAACAGATTAGGTATAAGAGACGAAATTAAACTAGTAAATACTGGTTGTGTTGGACTATGTGAGCAAGGACCTTTTGTTATTGTTTATCCTGAAGGTGTTTTTTATGCTCAAATTAAGAGCAAAGATGTTAAATCTATATGTGATGAACATTTATACAAAGGACGTATTGTTGAAAAATTAGTATTTGACGAAGCGTTAACTCCTGAAAAAGAAGTTAAAGCATTTGATGAAATCAAATTCTATTCTAAACAAACTCGTGTAGCACTTCGTAACTGTGGATTAATCAATCCAGATGATATAGAAGAGTATATTGCTAGAGATGGATACAGAGGACTTGGAAAAGTATTATTAGAAATGACTCCATCTGAAGTAATTGAGGAAATGATTGATTCAGGACTTCGTGGCCGTGGTGGTGGTGGATTCCCTACTGGTGTTAAGTGGAAATTTGCACATAACGAAGTTAATGATCAAAAATTTATGATATGTAATGCCGATGAAGGTGACCCAGGTGCATTTATGGACCGTGCTTTATTAGAAGGTGACCCTCACAGTATTTTAGAAGGACTTATGATTGGTGGATATGCTATAGGTGCTAATAAAGGTTATATTTATGTACGTATAGAATACCCTACTGCAATTGAGAAACTTAAAGTTGCAATCAAACAAGCAAAAGAATTCGGATTAATTGGTGATAATATCTTTGGTAGTGGATTTAATTTTGATATTGAAATTAGATTAGGTGCCGGTGCATTTGTATGTGGTGAAGAGACTGCTTTAATTGCTTCAATTGAAGGAGCACGTGGTATGTCTAGAAACAAACCTCCATTCCCTGCTGTAAGTGGATTATGGGGTAAACCTACAATCATCAACAATGTTGAAACATTAGCTAATATCCCTGCTGTTATTCATAATGGTGCGAAATGGTTTAGTAGAATTGGAACTGAAAAATCAAAAGGAACTAAAGTATTTAGTTTAGGTGGAAACATCAAAAATGCTGGTTTAGTTGAAGTACCAATGGGAACTACACTTCGTGAAGTTATTTATGAAATCGGTGGAGGTATTCCAAAAAATAAAGCATTAAAAGCTGTTCAAACAGGTGGTCCATCAGGTGGAGCAATTCCTGAATCTTTATTAGACTTACCTATTGAATACGAAACTTTAGTTGCCGCAGGAAGTATGATGGGTTCTGGTGGTATGGTTGTTATTGATGAAGACAACTGTATGGTAGATATCTGTAGATTCTATTTAGAGTTTACTGTTGAAGAATCTTGTGGTAAATGTACACCTTGTCGTGAGGGTACTAAAAAGATGTTAGAAATACTAAATATTATCTCTTCAGGAGAAGGAACTTTAGAAGATCTAGCTTTTCTTGAAAAATTAGCAGGTTCAGTTAAAAACTCATCATTATGTGGTTTAGGACAAGCTGCTCCTAACCCTATACTTTCTATGCTTGAACATTTCCGTGATGAATTTGAAGCACATGTAGTAGATAAAAAATGTCCAGGTGGAGTTTGTAAACCATTAATCAACTTACACGTATTAGAAAATTGTATCGGTTGTACAAAATGTGCTAAAAACTGTCCAGTAGATTGTATCTCTGGAAGCCTTAAACAAATGCATAAAATTGATAATTCAGTTTGTATTAAATGTGGTATATGTAAAAATGTATGCCCTGTTGATGCAATCGTGAGTATTTAGGAGGTCCGATTATGAATAAAATTAGCATGACAATTAATGGAGCAAAAGTATCGGTTCCTAAAGATTATTCAGTAATGAGAGCAGCCGAAGAGATGGGTGTAATAGTACCTAGACTTTGTTTCTTAAAAGGTATTAACGAAACTTCAAGTTGTAGACTTTGTGTTGTTGATGTAAAAGGTATGAGAGGACTTAAGAATTCATGTACACTTGCTGTACAAGATGGAATGGAAATCGAAACTGATACAGATGAAATAAATGCAGCAGTTGTAAGTAATTTACAATTACTAGCGAGTAACCATGTATTTGAATGTTGGGCTTGTGAAAGAGAACATAATTGTGAGTTATTAGACTTAATGAGAAAATATGATGTTGAAAATATTTACGGAGAAAGTAAAAACTTCGATAAAAAAGAACGCTTAATAAATGATTCTTCATTATCTATCGTATTAGATAGTGGTAAATGTATTTTATGTGGTAGATGTGTTACAGCATGTGAAAAACAAGCAGGACTTGGAATCTTAGATTTTAATGATCGTGGTAACGAAACATATGTTGGACCAGCTGGATTCCACAATATGGAAGATAGTGGTTGTATTTACTGTGGTAAATGTATTCAAGCTTGCCCAGTTGCAGCTATTAAAGAAAAATCAGAAATTGATCAAGTTATTGATGTATTAAAAGACCCTACTAAAAAAGTAATCGTTTCTGCTGCCCCTTCAGTAAGAGTTTCTCTAGGTGAAGAGTTTGGAAGTAAAATCGGTGAAAATGTTGAAGGTAAAATGTATACATCGTTTAATAAACTTGGATTTGATGAAATTATGGATACAAGCTTTACAGCTGATTTAACTATATTAGAAGAAGGTACAGAGTTTATAAACCGTATCCAAAATGGTGGAAAACTTCCTTTATTCACTTCTTGTAGCCCAGGTTGGGTAAATTATATTGAACAATACGAACCTGAGTATTTAGATAACTTATCATCAGCAAAATCACCACAACAAATGGCTGGTGCAGTATCTAAACATTATTTCGCAGAAAAATTAGGATATAATAAAGAAGATGTAGTATTTGTTTCAATCATGCCTTGTATTGCTAAAAAACATGAAGCACACAGACCAGAAATGGAATCTGATGGAGTAAGAGATGTTGATTATGTTTTAACTACTAGGGAATATGCTAGGCTATTAAAACGTAAAGGTATCGATTTTATGAATTTAGAAGATTCAAAAGCTTATGGAAACTTAGCTAAATATTCTGGAGCTGCAGTAATATTTGGAGCTACTGGTGGAGTTATGGAAGCTGCAGTAAGAACTGTATCGGAAATACTTGAAGGTAAAACTACTCCTATTGAATATAAACAAGCTCGTGGATTAGCAGAAATTAAAGAAGCAACTTTAACAATTGCTGGTATTGATGTTAATATCGCAGTAGTTCATGGTGGTTCAAGTATTAAACATTTCTTTGAAATTATGAAAAAATCAGATAAACAATATCACTTTGTTGAGTTTATGGCATGTACTGGTGGTTGTATAAATGGTGGTGGACAACCAATTCACCCTGCAATCGTTCAGGATAATAATGACATAAGATCACTTAGAGCTAAAACTTTATACGAAATGGATAGTTCAAGTGAGAAACGTAAGTCTCACGAGAATCAATTCGTAATGAATTTATATGAAGAGTGGTTAGGAGAACCAGGTTCTCATAAAGCACATAGCTTACTTCATACACATTACAAAAAAAGAGATTTTTACAATTAATTTAAAAAAAACCCAACTAAAAAGTTGGGTTTTTAATTGCATAAAAAAAGCCACTAAGTGGCTAAGTTTATTATTTTGTTTTTTTCGCTATACGTTTGTTAAATTTATCTACTTGTCCAGCTGCTTGTGCAAATTTTTGTTTTCCAGTATAAAATGGATGACATTGAGAACATGTATCAACACGGATCTCCTTAAGTACACTTCCACCTTCAAAAACATTACCACACGTTGTACAAGTTACAGTTACTTTCTCGTATTTAGGATGTATTTCTGCTTTCATCGTTATTACTCCTTCCGCCATGACCTTTAAGTCATAGTAAGTTTAATTAGCGAATAAATTATATCAAACTAATTTATATTAATCAAGTTATTTCGTTTTTTTTTCAAACAACAAAAATCATTATCATTTCATATATATATATAGTATCTTGTGATATAATAACATTGTTAAAAAGAGGTGATTTTATGAGAACTATTAATCTGTCTGAAGTAACAGAAAAAGTTAAGAATGCAGTTATAGAAATCAATTATAAACTAGATGATTCTTTAGTAGCTTTATTCAATAAAGCATACAAAAATGAAACAAAAGAATTATCAAAAGCTGTATTATCAGACATTATTGAAAACCAAGATATTGCTAGAAAAGGTGATGTTCCTTTATGTCAAGATACTGGCGTAGTTGTAGTCTTTATGGAAATTGGAAACAACGTTTTTATTGATGGTGATATCTACGAATCAATTAATGAAGGTGTACGCCAAGGATATAAAGAAGGTTATTTGCGTAAATCGATGGTAAACCATCCGTTTGATAGAGTAAATACAAAAGATAATACTCCAGCAATTATTCATACTAAAATTGTACAAGGAAATACCATCAAAATGAAGATTGCATCAAAAGGTGGAGGTAGTGAAAACATGAGTAAAGTTACTATGTTAACTCCTGCTGATTCTATTGATGGTGTAAAAAAACTAGTACTTGATACTATATTTAATGCCGGTGGTAAACCATGTCCTCCAATTATTGTAGGTATTGGTATTGGTGGTAATTTGGAAAAAAGTGCGTTACTAGCTAAAGAAGCTTTGTTAAGAGACTTAGACGATGAGAACAATGATAAAATTATTCGTACTTTGGAAAAAGAATTATACGACGAAATAAATGAATTAGGTGTAGGACCTATGGGTGTTGGGGGTAAAACAACATGCTTGGCAGTAAAAATAAATTACTATCCTATGCACATAGCAAGTTTGCCTGTAGCAATTAACATCCAGTGCCATTCTTCAAGACACACTGAGGTGATAATATGATAAAATTAAATACTCCTATTACTGAAGCAGATATTAAAAGCCTTAAAGTTGGTGAGAAAGTTCTGATATCTGGAGTAATATATACAGCTAGAGACCAAGCACATATCAGGTTGCTTGATGAAGAAGATATTAAATTTGATGTTGAAGGTAGTGTCATATTTTATGTTGGACCAACTCCTAATAGAGAAGGCATAGCAATTGGAGCAAGTGGTCCAACATCTAGTTATAGAATGGATAAACTTGCAGTTCCTTTAATGGAAAAAGGATTAAAGCTTATGATCGGAAAAGGTGATCGAAGTGAGGAGTTTAGATTAGAAATGATAAAGAATAATTCAGTATACTTAATAGCTACAGGTGGTGCAGGAGCTCTGCTAAGTAGTAGAATAAAAAGTAGTAAAGTTATTATGTATGAAGACCTAGGTGCAGAAGCTATTAGAAGATTAGAAGTTGAAGATTTCCCTTGTTTTGTTGCTTACGATATTTATGGAAATGATATCTTTAAAAACTAACTATGGAAAATATAAAAGAGAGAAGTTTATTACTCCACGAAAAACATAAAGGGAAAATTCGTGTTGAGTCAAAAGTAAGTGTAAAAACAGCTGAGGATTTATCTTTAGCATATAGCCCAGGTGTAGCAGAACCTTGTATGAAAATAGTTGAAGATAGAGATAATATATATAAATATACATCAAAAGGAAATATGGTCGCAGTAATTAGCGATGGAAGTGCTGTTTTAGGACTTGGAGACATTGGTCCATACGCAGGATTACCTGTAATGGAAGGTAAATGTATTCTATTTAAAGAATTTGCAGGTGTTGATGCCTTTCCTATAATGTTAGATACTACGGACGAGGAAGAAATCATCAAAACAATCAAATTAATCTCAATTGGTTTTGGTGGAATAAATTTAGAAGATATCAAAGCACCAAAATGTGTAACAATTGAGCGAAGATTAAAGAAAGAATTAGATATCCCTGTTTTCCATGACGATCAACATGGTACAGCAATCGTTACCACTGCGGCATTAATCAACTCTTGTCGTCTGACAAAGAAAAAAATCGAAGATTTAATTGTTGTATTAAGCGGTACAGGCGCAGCAGGAAGCAGCATTGCAAGAATGTTAAAACATGCTGGAGTAAAAGAAATATATGGATACAATAGACGTGGTGTTATGTTGCCACATAAATATAATGAATTTACATTTGTAGAAAAAGAGTTAGTTGATGAAGACATTATTTCATATCCAACAAAGCTAGCTGAAGACAGCCTAAAAGGCGCTTTAATTGGAACTGATGTATTTATTGGTGTATCAGCTAAAAACATTGTAGATGAGCATATGATAGCTTCTATGAATAAAGATCCCTTCGTGTTCGCTATGGCCAACCCAGATCCTGAAATAAAACCTGAACTAGCAAAAAAAGCAGGAGCTTTAATTGTTGGTACTGGTAGGAGCGATTACCCTAATCAAATAAACAACGTCCTTGCATTCCCTGGCTTATTTAAAGGAGCCCTTGAATCAAGA